>Ga0111539_10005041_pt1 | contig 17159 bp, 10 predicted proteins | sample RhiMethybrSRZTD1_FD_79667 | JGI IMG/M metagenome (GOLD analysis project Ga0111539, IMG submission 79667) | Populus rhizosphere microbial communities from Tennessee, USA - Rhizosphere MetaG P. TD hybrid SRZTD1 (version 2) (version 2) | ecosystem: Host-associated > Plants > Roots > Rhizosphere >... | reverse complement strand
GACGGTGGAGAACTTCGGCTGGCCCTGCGTCGAGGGGCCCGACCGCCCGGCGGGATACAACAACAACCTGAGCCTGTGCACCTCCCTCGCCACCGCGAGCACCACCCCGGCCCATTACGCCTTTCAACACGGGATCGGGGTCTACACCGGCGACCCGTGCACCACCAGCAGCGGCTCGGCCGTCTCCGGGCTCGCCTTCTACAACGGCGGGACCTACCCGTCGTCGTGGAACGGGGCGCTGTTCTTCGCCGACCACTCGCGCAACTGCGTTTTCGTGATGACCGCCGGGGCCGGCGGCCTGCCGGATCCGGCGACGCGCACCGTCTTCGTGTCGCACACCGTCAACGCGCAGCAGGCCGGCGACCCGGATCCGGTCGACCTGGCGATCGGGCCCGGCGGCGACCTGTTCATCGTCGATTTCGAGGACGGCAACATCCGCCGGATCCGCTACAACACCGGCAACAGCCCGCCGACCGCGGTGATGCAGGCGACGCCGGCGAGCGGCATGGTGCCGCTCCTGGTGCAGTTCGACGGCACCGGCTCGACCGACCCGGATCCCGGCAGCACGCTGTTCTACGCCTGGGACCTCGACGGGGACGGGCAGTACGACGACTCGTTCCTGCCGCAGCCGGCGTGGACCTACACGCAGATCGGCAACGTCACGGCGCGCCTCCGGGTCACCGACGACGACAACGCCACGGCCACCACGCAGAAAACGATCTCCGTCGGCAACTCCCCGCCGACCGCGACCATCGCCGCCCCGGCCGGGGCGCTCACCTGGCGCGTCGGCGAGGTCATCCACTTCTCCGGCACCGGGAGCGATCCGACCGACGGCACGCTGCCGGCGACCGCGTTCCACTGGGACGTGGTCCTGCACCACTGTCCCGGCGGCCCCACGGGGTGCCACGCGCACGATGTCGAGTCCTTCGACGACATCACGTCCGGGGACTACACCGCCCCGGACCACGAGTACTACTCGTACCTGGAGTTCCGCCTCACCGTCACCGATTCGGGCGGCCTCGACGACACCGACAGCGTGCCGATCGAGCCCGAGCCGGTCACCAATTCCTTCTCCTCCACCCCCTCCGGTCTGACGTTCTCGGTCGCGGGGTTCGACGGGGTGACGCCGTTCACGCGCCAGGCCATCATCGACTCGACCAACTCCCTCGTCGCGATCACCCCCCAGGCAAACCTCTATTTCGTCTCGTGGGACGACGGCGGCGACTCCGGCCGCGCCTTCACCGCCACCGAGACGCCGCAATCGTTCCACGCCACCTTCGCCCCCTGCGTGGCGATCGAGACCACCTGCGACGGCCTCGACAACGACTGCGACGGCACGGCGGACGACGTGGCGATTCCCGGCCCGGTCGCCGGCGACGCGCTCGATGCGGGGACCCTCACCTGGACCGCGCTGCCGGCGGCGAGCGCCTACGACGTGGTGCGCGGCCGGCTCGCCGCGCTCGGTGGCACGCCGTTCTCGGCCGCCCGCACCGAGGCGTGCGTCGCGGCCGCGACACCGCTCGCCTCCGTCGCGGCGGGACCCGACCCCGCGGTGGGCGAGGTGTTCTGGTATGTGGTCCGCGGACGCTCGTGCACCGGCCCCGGCACGTACGACGCCGCCGCCCCGGAGCAGACCGGATCACGCGACGCCGGCATCAATGCCGCGGCGCAATCATGCCCGCCATAGATTCCCGGCGTGAATTCTCGTTTCCACATGCCCCTTTTTCGTGGCACACCGTCCCGCTCCAATGACGCGTATCACCCTACCGTGATCGTCCGTTACGCTGACAGGCGGTCAGTCGCATGACGAGCCCTGCCCTGCGAATGGACACCGCCAAGCGGCTGCAGAGAGAAGAGTTGGTGTGTGTCGCGGTGAAATGCCACGCCCTCCCCCGTGGCATCGACGTTGCAGTTGTCGCGGCGTCGCCATTCGATCACCGAAGTCCTGGGGGGATGACGGGTGAAGAAGCGGGGGGGCTTCCTCGATAGGTCGCGCACGACCGCTGGGTCGACCCTCATCGCGCTCCTGGTCGTCCTTCCGCTCGCCTCGCTCTCTCCAACCTTCGCCGGTCCGACCGACATCAGCCTTGCCTGGAACGCCAACACCGACGCGGACCTCGCCGGATACGAAATCGCCTGGGGCTCCTCGCCCGGCTCGCACCCGAACCTGATCGACGCGGGGAACGTCACCTCATACACGGTGCCTGGCCTGACCACCGGCAGCACCTATTACTTCGTCGTCCTGGCGTACGACCAGGCCGGGAACTTCAGCGGCAACTCGTCGGAGGTGTCCGGCGTCGCGGGCGCCGCCCCGACGCTGACGCTCGCGATCGGCGAGTCTCCCGACCCGGTGCAGGCCGGGGGGGACGTGACCTACACCCTGTCGTACGCCAACACCGGGACGGCCGGCGCGACCTCCGTGGTGGTCACCGACACCGTTCCGGCCAACACCACCTTCGTGTCGGCGAACGCGGGCGGGGTCCGCTCCGGCTCGACGGTGACCTGGTCGATCGGCTCGGTGGCGGCGGGCGGGTCCGGATCGGTGCAGATGGTGGCGCGCGTGACGAGCCCGCTCGCCAACGGCACGACGATCACCAACGGCGGCGGCAGCATCGACAGCGCCCAGACGAACCCGGTCTCGGCGGCCGCCACGACGACCACCGTCCAGTCCGCGCCGGTCCTGACGATCTCCAAGACCGACGGGCCGGACCCGGTGGCCGCGGGGGGCAACATCACTTACATGCTCTCCTGGTCGAACACCGGCAACATGAACGCCTCCGGCGTCGTGGTCACCGACACGCTGCCGGCGAACACCACCTTCGTGTCGGCGACCGCCGGCGGGACCCGCTCCGGGTCGGTCGTGACCTGGAACGTCGGGACGCTCAACGCCGGCGCCAGCGGCTCGGCCCAGCTGGTGGCGAAGGTCGCGAGCCCCCTGCCGAACGGGACGACGATCTCCAACGCGACCTACGCGATCGACTGCGCCGAGACGGCGCCGGTCTCCGGCGGCGCGGTGAGCACGACCGTGACGTCGGCGCCGGCGCTGGCGATCTCCCTGACCGACGCGCCCGACCCGGTCCTCGCGGGGGCGAACCTGACCTACACCCTGACCTGGTCGAACAACGGCAACATGGACGCGACCAGCCTGGTGATCACCGACGCGGTGCCGGCCAACACCACTTTCGTGTCGGCGACCGGCGGCGGGACCGAGTCCGGAGGTATCGTGACCTGGACCGCGCCGGCGCTCGCCGTGGCGGCGTCCGGGTCCGCGCAGCTGGTGGTGCGCGTCACGACGCCGCTTCCGAACGGCACGGTGCTGAGCAACAGCGGCTCCACGGCCGACTGCGTCGAGACCGCCCCGGTCACGGGCGCCTCGGTCACGACCTCGGTCACGTCGGCCCCGGTTCTGACGATCGCCGCGGCCGACGCCCCCGATCCGGTGGACGCCGGGGCGAACGTGACCTGGACGCTCACCTACGGGAACAACGGCAATGCCAACGCCACCAGCGTCGTCGTGGCCGACACCCTGCCGGCCAACACCACCTTCGTGTCGGCGACCAACGGCGGGGTCCTCTCCGGCTCGACCGTCACCTGGAACCTCGGGACGCTGACGCCGGGGGCGACGGGGAACGTGCAGGTCGTGGCCCGCGTCACCAGCCCGCTCGCCAACGGCACGATCCTCAACCACGCGTCCTACAACATCGACAGCGCGCAGACGAACGTGGCCGGCGGCGCCGCCGTCACCACGACGGTCGTCTCGGCGCCCGCGCTGACGCTGCAGCAGAGCGACGCGCCCGACCCGGTCAACGCCGGCAACAACCTCACCTACACCTTCGCGTACTCCAACGCCGGCAACGCCAACGCGACCGGCACCGTCCTGAGCGAGCCGCTGCCGGCGAACACGACCTACGTCTCGTCCACCCCGGCCGGCACGGTCAGCGGCGGGACCGTGACGTGGAACCTCGGGACGGTCCTCGGCGGCGCCTCCGGCAGCGTCAGCCTGACGGTGAAGGTGACGAGCCCGCTGCCGAACGGCACGGTGCTGACGAGCGCTCCATCGATCGACTGCGCCGAGACGGCGCCGGTCGCGGCCGCGCCGATCACGACCGTCGTCGGCTCGGCCCCGTCGCTGTCGCTGACGATCACCGACGCGCCGGACCCGGTGGCCGCCGGCGCCAATCTGACCTACACCATCGGCTACACGAACAACGGCAACGCCAACGCCTCGTCCACCGCGCTGACGGCGGCGGTGCCGGCGAACGCGACCTTCGTCAGCGCCACCGGCGGCGGCACGCACTCGGCCGGGACGACGACCTGGAACATCGGAGCGGTGAACGTCGGCGGCTCCGGCTCGGTGCAGATGGTGGTGCGCGTCGCCAGCCCGCTGCCCACCGGCACGACCCTCACCAGCGGCGCGCTCTCCATCGACTGTGCCGAGACCGCCGCCCTGCCGGGCCCGACGATCACGACCACCGTCACCTCGGCGCCGGTCCTGAGCGTCTCGGCGACCGACGCGCCGGACCCGGTGCAGGCGGGCGCGAACGTCACCTGGACGCTGTCGTACGCCAACAACGGCAACGCCGGCGCCACCGGGGTGGTCCTGAGCGACACGCTGCCGGCCAACACGACCTTCGTGTCGGCGACCGGCGGCGGGGTGGTCTCCGGCGCGGTCGTGACCTGGAGCATCGGCGCGCTCGCGGCCGGCGGCAGTGGCTCCGTGAGCGTGACCGCGCGCGTGACCAGCCCGCTCAACAACGGCACGGTCATCAGCCACGGGACCTACAGCATCGACAGCCCCCAGACGAACCCGGCCACCGGTGCCGCCGTCACCACGACGGTCGCCTCGGCGCCGATCCTGGCGCTGGGCGCCACCGGCTCGCCGGACCCGGTCAACTCGGGCGGCAACATCACCTACACGCTGACCTACTCCAACACCGGCAACATGAACGCCACCGGGACGTTGCTCACCGACACGCTGCCGAACAACACGACCTTCGTCTCGGCGACCGGCGGCGGGACGCCGTCCGGCGGGACGGTCACCTGGAACCTCGGCACGCTCAACGCCGGGACGACCGCCTCGGTCAACCTGGTGGTGCGCGTAGTCACGCCGCTGGCGGACGGCACGACCATCGCCAACGGCTCGGCCAGCCTCGACAGCGCCCAGACTTCGCCGGTCAACGCGCCGGCGGTCACGACGACGGTCCGCTCCTCGCCGACGCTCGGCCTGACGCTCACGGACGGGCCCGACCCGGTCCCGGCCGGCGCCAGCCTGACCTACACGATCGGCTACTCCAACACCGGCAGCGCCGCCTCGACCTCGACCGTCCTGACCGCCACCGTCCCGGCGAACGCGTCGTTCGTCTCGGCGACCGGCGGCGGGACGCGCAGCGGCTCGACGGTCACCTGGAGCCTCGGGACGCTGCCGGCGGGCGGGAGCGGCTCGGTGCAGATGACCGTGCAGGTGACGAGCCCGCTCGCGAACGGCACGACGATCACCGCCGCGCCACCGTCGATCGACTGCACCGAGCTCGCCGCCGTCGCGGGCCCCGGCGCGACGACCACCGTGACCAGCGTCCCGGCCCTGAGCCTGGCGCAGACCGACAGCCCGGACCCGGTGGCCGCGGGCGCGACGCTGACCTACACCCTGTCGTACGGGAACAGCGGCAACGCCAACGCCACCGGCGTCGTCCTGACCGACACGATCCCGGCCAGCACCAGCTTCGTCTCGGCGACCGGCGGCGGCACGCTCTCGGGCGGCACCGTCACCTGGGCACTCGGGACGGTCGCCGCGGGCGGGTCGGGATCGGTGCAGCTGGTCGTCCAGGTGCAGAGCCCGCTCCCCAATGGCATCAGCCTCCCGGCCGGCGCCGCCGGCATCGACAGCGCCGAGACCGCCGCGGTGAGCGCGGTGCCGATCGCCACCATGGTCACCTCGAGCCCGTCGCTGACGCTGCTGGCCTCGGACGGTCCCGACCCGGTCGGCGCCGGCATGAACCTGACCTACACCCTGACCTACGCCAACGGCGGCAACGCCATCGCCACCGGGACGATCGTCAGCGCCACGCTGCCGGCGAACACCACGTTCGTATCGGCGGCGAACGGCGGCGTCTACACGTCCGGGACGATCAACTGGAGCCTCGGATCGCTGAGCAGCAACGTCTTCGGGACGGTCTCGTTCGTGGCGCGCGTCGCGTCGCCGCTGCCGAACGGTACGATGCTCACGCTCGACACCTACTCGATCGACAGCAACCAGACGGGCGCGACCGCCGGGCCGGCGATCACCAGCACCGTGTCCTCGAGCCCGGTGCTGGCACTCACGGTGACCGACGGTCCGGACCCGGTGCTGGCCTCGAACACGATCACCTACACGCTGCAGTTCGCCAACGCCGGCAACGCCCCGGCCGACGGCGTGGTCGTCACCGCGTCGATCCCGGCGTCCACCAACTTCGTGTCGGCGACCGGCGGCGCGTCCCTGTCCGGCAGCCTCGTCACCTGGGACCTCGGCACGCTCAACGCCGGGAACGCCGGTTCGATGCAGCTCGTCGTCCAGGTGTCGCCGACGGCGACGTCGGGGAGCATCATCACCGCCTCCGGCTGGACCATCGACTCCAATGACACCGGCGCGGTCACCGCGGCGGCGGCGTACACCAGCATCACCGAGGCGTCCGCGCCGACCATCGCCTCGGCCGTCGAGGTGAGCACGAACTCCATCTACCTGGTGCGCGGCACCACGCAGACGATCCGCCTGACCGGCTCGTCGTTCCTGAACGGCGCGGTCATCAACCTGAGCCCCGACATCGCCACCGGGCCGACCCAGGTGAACGGCGGCACGGCCCTCACCGCCACCGTCACGCTGCAGAACGGCGCGGCCCTCGGACCGCGCACCGTCACCCTGACCAACCCGGACAACAAGATGGGGAGCCTTGCGGACGCGCTGCGCGTCGTCAAGAAGTCGGATGTCAACAGCGACTGCCGCACCGACGGCATCGATCTCAACTCGCTGGCGCGCGCCTGGAACAACGACCAGTCCGAGACGGGCTACAATCTCATGGTCGATTACGATGGTGACAATTACGTGGGACCCGACGACCTCGCGGTCTTCATCGAGCAGTTCGGGCTCCACCAGCCGGGCTGCCCGTAGCGTGCGGCCCGCCGCCGCGGCCGCCGCGGCCGTCGTGCTCCTGCTCTTCCCCCCGCGCACCATCGGGAACGCCGCGACGCCGCCCCCCTGTACGCCCATCGCACTGACACAGCACCTCGCCGCCCCGCAGGCGGGGGATCTCTACCTCCGGGCCGGCAGCGCCACCTGCGACACGATCGAGGTCGAGATCGCCGCGCACGCGCTCGCGGGGATCTTCACCGTCGCCTTCGACGTCGCATACCCGCCGGCGCTCCTGAGCTACGAGGGGTACGCGCAGGGGCCGCTCCTGGTGCGCGGCCCGCCGCGCCAGGCGCCGTTCTTCCTCGTGCGCCAGGCGAGCCCCGGCGTCCTGCAGGTGAGCATGACCCGCTTCGCCCCCGACCCGCCGGTGGCGGCGGAAGGAAGCGAAGGACTCGTCCGGCTGCGCTTCCACCGGGTCGCCGCGGGATCGGCCGAGGTCGATTTCCTCGCCGGGTCCACCAGCGCCATCCCGGAGAAGGTGGTGGACGGGCAGGGGCAGGTGCTCGCCGCGCGCTTCGGCCCCGATCACGGCGCCGACGTCAGCGTCCCGTAGCTCACCAGCGGTGGTAAGCGGGGTGCCCCGGAGCCACGGCGACGAACACGCCGCGGCAGGTGGCGCAGGTCTTCCCCCCCGCCTCGAGCGTCGCCTCCACCACCGCCCGATCCCCCTTCACCTCCACCGCGTGGGCGCGCAGGGTCACCTCGCCCGCGGTCGGCGTCGGCCGCTGCAGGCGGACGTGGTACTCCGCCGTCACCGTGCAGGGCGGGCGGTCCTCCCCGCGGGCACGCATCAGGGCGATGGCCGCGGTCCAGTTGCTGTGGCAGTCGAGGAGCGTCCCGGCAATCCCCCCGGAGAGCATCCCGGGGAACGCCTCGTGGTGCGGCTCGGGGCGGAAGGTCGCGACCAGCCCCTCCCCCTCGACGCGGCTCGTGATGCGCAGCCCCTGCGGGTTCGCCGGCCCGCAGCCGAAGCAGGCGGACTGCGGCGCGTAGATCTCCTGCACCCCGCGCCCGTCCGCGCTGGCGCTCACCGCGTCGCCGTCATGGCCGGGGCCGCTCACCGCGTCCCCGGGCCGGTCGCGGCACCGAGGAGGTGCGTCTGGAGGAAGAGGACCATCGCCGTGCCGTAGTAGTCGACGTTGGCCTTCCTGCGGAACCCGTGCCCCTCGTCCTTCGCCAGCATGTACCAGGCCGGCACGCCGTTTCTCCGCACCGCCTCGAGCATCTGCACCGACTCGGTCATCGGGACGCGCGGGTCGTTCTTCCCCTGCGCGATGAACAGCGGCGTGCGAATCCGATCGACCGCGTTCAGAGGGGAGATCCGCTGCAGCACCTCGAGCATCCGCGGATCCCGCTCGTCGCCGTACTCCACGCGCCGCAGATCCTGCCGGTACCCCGAGGTGCTCTTGAGGAAGGTCACGAAGTTGCTGATACCGACGAGGTCGATCCCGGCCCGCAGCCGGTCGCCGTAGTGCGTCAGCGACGCGAGCACCATGTAGCCGCCGTACGACCCGCCGTAGACGCCGACGCGCGCGGCGTCGAGATCCTTCTGCGTCGCGATCCAGTCGAGCAGCGCCCCGATGTCCTTGACCGAGTCCTCGCGCCGCTCGCCGTTGTCGAGCGTCGTGTAGGTCCGGCCGTAGCCGGTCGAGCCGCGCACGTTCGGCATGATGACGGCGATCCCCAGCTCGCGCAGGTAGAACTGCGCCTGCGACGAGAAGCCCGGGCGCGACTGCCCCTCCGGGCCGCCGTGGATGACGATCAGGACCGGGTGCGGGCCGGCGCCGCGCGGGCGGTACACCAGCGCCGGAACCCGGCGGGGCAGGCTGTCGGCCCGATCGAAGGTCGGATAGGAGACGACCTCGGGGGCGATGAACTCCTTGGGATCGAGCCCGCCGACCTCGCTCTCGGTCCAGCGGGTGACCGCGTTCGACTTCAGGTCCAGCACGAAAGCGTCCCCCGGCACGGTCGCCGCCTCCACCGCGAACGCCAGCCGCGTCCCGTCGGGGGAGAAGCGCAGGCCGCGCAGGATCCCGTCCGGGATCCCGGCCGGCCGCGAGCGCTTGCCGCTGGCCAGGTCGATCAGGGTGAGACGGCTCGGCCCCCCTTCGTTCGTGAGGAGCGCCAGCCGGTCGCCGGAGCGCGCCACCGCCAGCGCCTCGACATCCCAGGGGAGATCGCTCCCCAGATCGGTGACGCTCTTCGTCGCCAGGTCGTAGCGACGCAGCCGCTGGTACTCGCTCCCCTCGTCGGAGGTCAGGTAAACCGCGCCGCCGCGGCGCGCGAAGCGGGCCGCCCCGTAAGCGATCGGCGACGGCTTCGGGTTCACCGGGTCGAGCGCGCCGTCCGCCAGGCGCAGGACGTAGAGGTAGCTCTCGTTGACCGAGACCTCCCGCTGCACCAGCAGGGCCGCGTCGTCCGGGGACCAGTCGAGCACCGACCAGGCCCCCTCGCGCTCGAGGGCCCGGCGCGCCGCCGCGGGGGAGGCGAGGTCGGCGACGTAGAGATCCATGTCGCGGCCGTTGCGGCGGTTGCTGGCAAACGCGAAGCGGTCCCCCTTGCTCGACCAGACCGCACCCGTGTTGCGCGACTGGCCGTCGGTCACGAGAGTCGTCGTCCCGCTCCCCAGGTCGCGGAAGTAGATCTGGAAGTTCTCCGCCCCGCCGACGTCCTTGGAGAACAGGAACCCGTTGGTGGCCGGCGCGGGACAGGTCGTCGCAGAGGCGACGGGATCCGGGTAGAAGGTGATCTGCCGCCGGTCCCCCCCGGGCCGATCGACGCGGTGCACCTGCACGGTGTCGCCGAAGCGCGTGCCGACGAGCAGGCCGCGCCCCTGCGGGTCCCAGTCGAACACCGACGCGGAGCGGGTGTTCTGGTAGGGCAGCATCCTGGCCAGGAGGTCGGGCGGCAGGTCGGGCACCCCCTCCATGACGAGGGCGCCGACCTCGCGGCGTTCACCGTTCGCGGCGTCCTCCGCCGCGGCGGCGGCCGGGACGATCGCGAGCGCAGTCAGGCCTGCGACGACCAGGGCGAGGCTCGTCGCGAAGGGGGCGCGGGGGCGTGCGTCGGTCACGGCGAGACCTCCGGAAGACGCCCAGTCTACGTTAGAATGCGCCGGTCCGGTCCCCATCCGCACAGGAGCCCCCGATGCCGATCCGCCTCCGTTCCGCCGCCGCCGTCCTGCCGGCCGTCCTCCTGCTCGCCCTCGCCGCGACCGCCTGCACCGCGGTGCGCGAGCCGGCGCTCGAGAGCCGACAGGTCCCGGAGTACCCGATCGAGGAGTTCCTCGGCACCACCGTCTGGACCGGCGCCGCATTCACCTCGGACGACAAGACGATCCTCGCGAGCAACGACTCCACCGGCGTGCTGAACGTCTACGCCGTCCCGGCCGCGGGGGGCGAGGCGAAGGCCCTGACCCGCTCGACCACCGAGTCGCTGCTCCTCGCGGGGACCTTCCCGGCCGACCCGCGCTTCCTCTACCTCAGCGACCAGGGGGGGAACGAGCTGACGCACCTCTTCGTGCAGGAGGGGGACGGCACGGCGCGCGACCTGACCCCGGGGGACCGGCTGAAGGCGATCTTCGGCGGCTGGGCGCCGGACGACCGCGGCTTCTTCGTCCTGACGAACGAGCGGGACCCGCGCTACTTCGACCTGTACGAGATCGCCGCCGAGGGGTACGCGCGGACGCTCCTGTACCGCAACGAGGAGGGGCTCGAGTTCGGCGCCCTCTCCCCGGACCGCCGCCTCGTGGCCCTGCGGCGCAACCTCACCGACACCGACGCGGACATCGTGCTGCACGACCGCACGACCGGGAAGGCGCGCGTGCTGACGACGCACCAGGGGGAGGTCTACAACGACCCGCAGGCGTTCAGCCGCGACGCGAAGTCGCTCTACTACCTCACCGACGAGGCCTCGGAGTTCCGCTACCTGGTGCGCATGGACCTCGAGAGCGGCAAGCGCGAGGTGATCGAGAAGCCGGACTGGGACGTCACCGATGCGGGCCTGTCGAAGAGCGGCAAGTACCTGTGGCTCGAGATCAACAACGACGGCCGCTCCGAGATCCGGCTGTACGAGGCGGCGACGATGACGCCGGTGCGCCTGCCGGCCCTGCCGAAGGCCGCCATCACCTCGGTCACGTTCTCGCGCGACGAGGCGCGGGCCGCCTTCTACGTCAACGGCAGCCGGCAGCCGAACGACCTGTACGTGCTCGACCTCGCGAGCGGACGCGACCGGGCCCTGACGAAGAGCCTCAGCCCGCGCCTCGACGCGGATCACCTCGTCGAGGCGGAGGTGGCGCGCTTCAAGTCGTTCGACAACACCGAGGTGCCGGGGATCCTCTACAAGCCGCACCGGGCGTCGGCCGCCGCGAAGGTGCCGGCCCTCGTCTGGGTGCACGGCGGCCCCGGCGGCCAGTCGCGCCTGACCTACAGCGGCCTCGTCCAGTACCTCGTGAACCACGGCTACGCCGTGTACGCCATCAACAACCGCGGCTCGAGCGGCTACGGCCGCTCCTTCTACAAGATGGACGACCGCAAGCACGGCGAGGGGGATCTCGACGACTGCGTCGCCAGCAAGAAGTTCCTCGCCGCCACCGGCTACGTCGATCCCGGCCGCATCGGCATCATCGGCGGCTCGTACGGCGGCTACATGACGCTCGCCGCCCTGACCTTCCGCCCGGAGGCGTTCACCGTCGGGGTGGACATCTTCGGCGTCTCCAACTGGGTGCGCACGCTCTCCAGCATCCCGCCCTACTGGGAGTCGTTCCGCAAGGCGCTCTACACCGAGATCGGCGACCCCGCGACCGACGAGGCTTATCTCAAGAAGATCTCGCCGCTCTTCCACGCGTCGGAGATCCGCCGGCCGCTGCTCGTCCTGCAGGGGGCGAACGACCCGCGCGTCCTCAAGGTGGAGTCGGACGAGATCGTCGCGGCCGCCAAGACCTCCGGCGTGCCGGTCGAGTACCTGGTGTTCGAAGACGAGGGGCACGGGTTCCGCAAGAAGGAGAACCAGAACAAGGGATACCGCGCCATCCTCGAGTTCCTCGATCACCACCTCAAGGGAGCGAAGCCCGGCGGCCCCGACGGCGTCACACCGACGACCGCCGCCGTCGGCACCGCGCCAACGCCCCCGGCCGGTGGGGCACCGGCGCAGCCCTAGAACTTGACCTTCGGGGTCTCGCGCGTGGCGGCGTCCGCTTCGAAGTAGTCCTTCTCGCCGAAGTTGAAGAGACCGGCGACGATGTTGCCGGGGAAGCGCTTGATGAGCGTGTTGTAGCCGCGCACCGCCTCGTTGTAGCGCATCCGCTCGGTCGCGATGCGGTTCTCGCTGCCGGCCAGCTCGTCCTGGAGCCGGATGAAGTTCTCGTTCGCCTTGAGCTGCGGGTAGTTCTCGGCGATCGCCAGGAGCCGTCCGAGGGCCGAGGTGAGGCCCTGGTTGGCGGCGGTCGCCTCCTCCGGCGTCGTCGCGCCGGCGAGCTTGCTGCGCGCCTCGGCGACGTTCTCGAAGATCTCCTTCTCGTGCGCCGCGTACCCCTTGACCGTCTCGACGAGATTGGGGATGAGGTCGCCGCGCCGCTGCAGGACGTTCTCCACCTGCGCCCACGCCTTGTCCACCCCTTCGCGCTCGGTGACCATGCGGTTGTAGGCGCCGACGCACATGCTGCCGATGACGAGCGCCACGACGAGCACCCCGCCACCCACGAGCAGACAACCCATCCAGCCCCGCTTCATCGCGTCTCCCCTCCTTGCGCCGGCACGAACGCGTCCACGAGGTCCGCGGCCCGGGCGAGCGCGTCATGGTAACCGGAGAACACCTCCTTGAGATCGCCGCCGCGCCCGGACGCGCCCCGCCGCAGACGCCCCACCTCGAGGAACGGCCCGGCGTCGAGGCCGGCGCGGGCGCAGAACGCCTCGGCGGCGGCGTCCGCCTCCGGCGGCGCCGCCGTCCCGAGCAGCTGCAGGCAGCCGCGGAACAGCGCGATGAAGGAGGTGTAGGAATCGACCAGCAGGTCCCGCAGCGCCCCCTTCGACGCGTGCGCCGTGACGTACCCCTCCCGGAGGCGCATCAGCTTCTCGCGCAGCTCCCGCTCGCACTGCAGCCGCAGCGCCTCGGTCCGGATGACGAGACCCGCGAACGGGTCGGATCCGTGCAGCACCACGTGGTGGGTGCGCAGGTCGAGGATCTCCACCGGGAAGACGTCGAGCGACGCGGCGAGGATGGCGCGCGTCAGGAGCCGGGGCGGCGTCTGCCGCCCCTTCACCCAGTCGAGCACCGGCCGCGTCAGCGCCTCGAGCGTCGGCGGATCGAGCGCCGCCGTGACCACGGCGACATTGAGATCGCTCGTCCCGTCGCGGAAGTCCCCCCGCGCCGCCGAGCCGTACAGCACGACCGCCTCGAGCCGCGGCCCCAGGGCCTGGACCAGCCCTTCCAGGAACGCCCGCAGCTCCGGGCGCTCCAGCGCCTGTTCTCTGGTCATCGCACGCTCCTCAGAATCCCCGGCCGGCGCCGCCGCCGCCGAAGCCGCCGCCGCCGAACCCACCGAAGCCGCCGCTGAACCCGCCCCCGCCGAACCCGCCGCCGCCGAACCCGCCCCGCCCGAACCCGCCGCCGAACCCGCCGGGGCCGCGGCCGCGCCGCCCCATCCCGGACAGGATGAGCGCCGCGAGGACCGGGTTGCGGATCGACGACAGGACCACGAACAGGATCACCAGCAGGAACAGGATCCCGAAGAAACCGCCGCCGCCGCGACCGCGCGTGCGTCCCTGCACCCGCTTCTCTGGCAGCCCGTCGATCGCGAGCCCCGCCTGCTGCGCCGCGACCGAGGTGAAGGCGGCGCTCGCCTGCAGGAGCCCGCGCGAGTAGTCGCCCGCCTTCAGGTGCGGCATCACCTCGCTGTCGAGGATCCCCCCGACCTTGCCGTCCGGCAGGTACCCCTCGACGCCGTAGCCGGTGGCGACGTGGATGCGCCGCGGGTCCATGGAGAGGGCGATGACGATGCCGCGGTCGTCCCCTTTCTTCCCCACCCCCCACGCGCTGCCGGCGCGCACGGCGAACTCGTCGATCGTCTCGTCCTCGAGCCGCGGCACGGTGATGACGACGATGGCGACGCCGGTCGAGTCGTAAAGGGCGCGGTGCCACGACTCCATCTGCCGCACGTCCTCGGCGCGGATGACGCGCGCGGTGTCGTACACCGACCGCCCGTCGCGCGCCGGCAGCGGCGTGACCGCGGACGCGACGGTCGCGGCCGGCGCGACCGACAGGAGCAGGGCGCACGCGAAGCGGGCGGCCGGGCGCAGGCTCACCGGCTCAGAACACCTGCTCCTCGACCGGGTTGCCTTCCTCGTCCACCGCGGGGGGCGGAACGTACCCGGTCGGAGGGCCGGTGGCGCCGAGCTCCCTCTTCTTGATCGTCACGAAGTACGCCGGGGCCCCGTTGCGTCCGGGGGGCGGCAGCCGCTCTGTCAGGAAGACGTACTGCTCGGCGTCGGACCAGATCGTCTCGTACTGCTCGTGCGCGCTGTCGCCGTAGGAGTTGATCACCGCCTGGCGCCGGCGCACGTCCGGCGCGCCGTAGCGCTCCTCGAGGCGCGCGAGGAACGGCCCGATCCCGCCGGTCTCGCGCCCGTAGTGCACGTCGATGCGCTGCAGGCGATCCGAGTCGGAGCGGCCGCCGAAGGTCAGGTGGACGACGTAGTCCCCCGGCTTGTCGTAGACCCAGATGCGCGTGTTCTTCCCGCCGGCGGTCAGGCTCGGGCGCATCGGGCGGATGCGGGTGGCCTCGGCGCGCGTCATCCCCAGGGAGAGGCCGTCGAAGATCGGCGCGGGGAAGCGCTTGACGGAACCCGCCGCGGCCGGAGGCGACGGCGCGCTCCCGCCGCAGGCGATGAGCTCGAGCACGAAGGCGGCGACCCCGGCTGCGTGACTCAACGCACGCATGACGGCGATGCTACCACCAACCCGCTGCGCGTTCGCAGCAGCGCCCATCAGCAACGCCTCGACGCGCGGCCGCGGCCGCGACATCCTTGCGGCGGTCATTCGGTGGGGCAGACGATGACGATTCTCTTCAGAGTGCGGATCGAGGATGAATTGCACGAGGTGCGGGTCGAGGTGGAAGGGGATCCGGGGCCCGATCAGTGGGCCGGGCTGGAGGAGTTCGCCGTGAGCACCGCCTGGCTCGAGCACCGGCGTCTGCTGCCGCGCGGCGTCGTCAACGCCCTGGCGTAGCCGCGATCGCCTTCTCCCATTCCTCGGCGCGCTCCGGCTCGCCGGAGAGGCGCGCCACCCGCGCCGCCACCTCGAGCAGCCGCCGGTCCTCCGCCGTCGCTCCCCCCGCCGCCGCCGTGCGCGCGCGCGCCCCTTCCGCCGGGCCGCGGGCGATCTCCATCGCCTCGATGAACCGTCCCGCCGCCTCCAGGAGCGCGGCCGCCTCGGCGGCGATGACCGGATCGTCGGGACGGCGCGCCCGCGCGCGCGCGTAGAGATCGAGCGCCGCCTCGGGCCCGCCGTGCGCCCCCTCGAACCGCGCCGCCGCGACCAGGACATCCCGGTCCGCGCCGGCCCGCAGCGCCGCGCCGAACAGGGAGCGGGCCTCGGCCTCCCGCCCGCGCCGGTCCGCCAGGCGCGCGCGCGCCGCGAGCGTCGCGGGCCGCTCGTCTCCGCCCCGGGTCGCGGCATCGAGGCGGCGCTGCGCCTCGTCGAGATCGCCGGCCTCGAGGGCCAGGCGGCCGAGCGCCGCCTCCGCCTCGCCGCCGCCGGCGCGGAGCCCCGCGGCGGCCCTCCAGGCCTGGACCGCCCCCTCCCGGTCGCCGCGCGCCTCGAGCGCTTCGCCGAGCCGGATCCACAACGCCGCGGCGCGCGGCGCGCGTTCGATCGCCCGGCGGAAGAATGTTTCCGCGCCGACCGGCTCCCCCACGGCGACGAAGAACGCCCCGAGCGCCGCCTCCCGCACCGGCGGCCCGCGCCGGGGCCGCGCCGCGAGCTCCGACAGGAGCGCCGGCGCCAGGCCCGCCAGAGACTGCCCCGCCGCGCGGGGCGCGTTGCGGGCGATCGCCGGGGAGAGCGCGTCGGCCCGGACCCAGATCGACGCGCCGGCGTCGATCGCCGCCAGCCCCCAGCGCCCCGGTGAGGCGAGATGCCGCAGCAGCGTCGCCCCCCGGTCGGCGTCTTTGTGCGGCCAGAGCACGGCGGTGATCTGGTACTTGTCCGCCGCCCGTTCGAAGGCCTCCGGGTCGTCGATCGCCTCGAGATACCGGGCGAGCACGCCGTGCTCGAACGGCTCGCGCCGGGAATCGGCGAAGACGCGCCGGTCGCGCTTCCATGCATCGAGCAGCCAGCCGCCCGACGGCAGGCTGTGGAACACCTGCCCGGGGAGTCCCGAGCCGGCGATGAAACGGGCCGCCCCCTCCGGGTACTCGTCCGCCGCCGGCCGGAACGCGGGGAGCGGACAGGTGCGCGGCGGCCAGGCCGGGCGGAGCGCGTCGAGCGCGACCCAGGCTCCGGCGCCGGCGACGGCGGCCGCCAGGATCATCGCCGCGGCCTGGACGGGCGCCGCTCTCCCCCCGGGCGTCGCGCGCAGACGGTGGAGCGCGCACCAGGCCGCCGCGAGCGCGAGCGGTGGCAGATCCCGGCGGGCGCGCAGCGCCAGAACCATCAGGATCAGCAGGAAGGTCGCCTCGAACAGCCGGGCGCCGCCGGGCCGGAACAGGATCAGCGCCAGGGCGGCGACCAGCAGTGCGGCCAAGGCGAAGCCGACCGCGGGGGCCAGCCCGCCGCTCAGGATCGGCCTCCCGTCGTCGCCGAGGGTGCGCAGGAGCGGCAGGACGCCGCGCGGATCGAGCGCGAGCTCGAACGGCAGCCGCAGGGCGCGCGCTCCGTAAGGGTTCACGAGCGCCGCCCCCGACTGCAGCGCCAGACCGACCAGCGCGTCGGCCGCGGCCGCGAAGCCGGGCGACGACTCCACCGACCCCTGCGCCCAGCCCCGCAACCCCGCCATCAACCG
>Ga0111539_10005039_pt1 | contig 17170 bp, 9 predicted proteins | sample RhiMethybrSRZTD1_FD_79667 | JGI IMG/M metagenome (GOLD analysis project Ga0111539, IMG submission 79667) | Populus rhizosphere microbial communities from Tennessee, USA - Rhizosphere MetaG P. TD hybrid SRZTD1 (version 2) (version 2) | ecosystem: Host-associated > Plants > Roots > Rhizosphere >... | reverse complement strand
TTCACTGACACTACGGTCGGATGCGCCCAGATGCGCTGGTCGCACATCAACGGGTCATACAATCTACTCACGCGTCTACAGACGATCATGCTCGACGGGCATTTCGTAGTCGAGCAAACAACGCGCAATCGCACGGGTAATTTTTTCAACTTCAATGGCACCGCTGGAATCTGGCGTCGTCAGGCTATTGAATTGAGCGGCGGCTGGCAGCACGACACGCTGACCGAAGATACCGACCTTAGTTTTCGCGCCCAGCTGATGGGTTGGCGTTTTGTCTACCTCCTTGATGAAGACGCGCCCGCGGAAATCCCGGTTGACATCAACGCGTTCAAGGCACAGCAGCGGCGTTGGGCCAAGGGTGTGCTGCAAGTCTGGTTCAAGCTGTATCGCCGCATCTGGTACGCCAACGTACCTCTGCGCGTAAAGCTGGAAATGTTTTTCCGCCTGACAGGTAACATCAGTTATCCGCTCATGATTGTCGCCAGCTTCATGCAGTTTCCTTTGCTGGTGATTCGCTACAACCAGGGCCTCTATCAACTGATGATGCTGGACGTGCCATTGCTTTTCTTTTCGACGGTGTCCGTGGTGCTCTTCTATGGCACAGCGGTCTGGTATCTCGATCAGAAGCGGCGCTCGCGGCTGTTGCACTTGCCGTTGGTCATGGGCCTGGGAATTGGATTGGCTTTTTCGAATGCCCGCGCGGTGCTCGAAGCCCTGGTCGGAGTGAAATCAGAATTTGTGCGCACGCCGAAGTACAGCGTAGAAAACACGCACGATGAATCCTGGAAGCGCAAGAAGTACAAACGCAAGCATGGCTGGTTGCCACTGCTTGAATTGAGTTTTGCGATTTACTTCGTTTTCGCGATCGTTTATGCCATACGGATGCACATGTGGGGACCGATTGCCTTCCTGCTCCTGTTTTGCTTCGGTTACGGGTACATGGGCACGATGAGTTTGCTCCAGACCGCCGGCGGCAGGCGGCTGGCATCGGGCGGGCGGCGCAGCAGCGCTCCCAAACCGAGCCGCGAGTCGAGTTCCCCACTTTCCCCGTAACTTTTTTAACGGTGAGCGCGTCTTACTACCGAACTCGACTCTCTCGCGAACAATAGCGAACCAAATTAACGGAGGAATTCCTAATGAAAAGATTGTTTTTGATCGCCGGAATGATGGGCGCGCTCGCGCTCGCCATCGTGGCAAGCTCCATGGCGGCGGCTAACTTTGCCGGCACCTGGGCATTGGACAAGGCCAAGAGCCAGGGGTTGTCCCAGCGCATGCAAGGCGCTGACAAAGTGACCTGGACAATCACTCAAGACGATAAGACGATTTCCATCGAACAAAAAGTCGAAGGCGGCCAGCCAACTGGCGGCGGTGGTGGTGGTGGCGGCGGCGGCCGTGGCCCGGCGGGACCCACGACTTATAACCTTGACGGCAAAGAAGTGACGGCTGACCAGGCTATGGGACAAGCGACCGCCAAGGTCACCTCCAAGGCCACCTGGGCCGGTAGCGATCTCGAGCTGTCGCGAAAGTCAGTCTTTCAGGGCCAAAACGGAGAAGTCACAACCTCCAATACGCAAAAGCTTTCACTCTCGGCTGACGGCAAGGTTTTGACCGCTGTCGTGCACAGTGAAAGCCCGCGCGGACCACAGGATTCGACGCTGGTTTTCAACAAGCAGTAATTCGTTTCGCCAAGAAATCGACAGAGTCGCGAGGGCTTAACGCCTTGCGACTCTGTTTTTGTTTTGGGGACATGGCCCAGTACATGCGCAAACTATCGGCTGGGGTTCTAATCCTGTCAGTTTGCGGATTCGTGTTCGGTCAGGGGAAAAACAACAAGCAGAAACTACCGCCTCGCTGGGACTCACCACCGGAAGTAACCATTCTGGAACACCACTTTGGGACCTCAAAGAAACCTGTTATCGATATGTCTCCCGAGCCAATAAGTCCTAAAGGCGAACCATCAGGCAGGGTCAGAATGAGCGTGAATCCGGCGGTCTCCCTCAAAATCAAAAACCAGACGATCAGGAAGATCGTCGGAATGATCTGGTACTTCGTTCTGCACAAGACCGTGAATGAGGAATACTTCCGAGTTCGTTTCGTTAGCACCTCTACAATTGAAGCGGGAAAGACGAGAACGCTGCTCGGCGAGATGGAAAAAATACCGAGTCCCAATCCGCAAACAAGAGTAGTCAACGTGGACGAACTCGGAAGGCTATTCCGCCGGCGCAGGAACGAATTGTGATCAGCTGCATCATGTTTGCCGACGGCAGCTTTTCTTCGCTGAACGAATTCACCAAAGAAGATTGCGATAGTCTGAAGTCAATCGAAAAGATCAAGAAGTAACATCCCATGGAAAAAGCAGGCTTGACCGTCTGATATGCACACCCACTTCGAGCTGCGAACTTTATCTCCCCAAAAACTCACGGCCCAAACCGTTGGCGATATTCAATCGAGGTAAGGAACGCTTTGACCATCTCGCCATCAATATAGTTGCCGTTGAATTGATTCAGCTTCGTCAGCCAGAAGTCGTAGCCCGTGTGATCTGAAAGCGCTCTCCATTGATCCCGATTTACTCGCAGCTCACCTGGCACGTGGACGGTTGCTCTGGAGATTTCTTTTCCTCCCAGGGTTGGCTGAAAAACGCCAACCCTGGGCTGGAGGACGAAATCCCTTCGGGATTCATACCGCGATTGAATTCTGACAAGCTGCCCCTGGTGCGTTAACTATATAGGTGCCCTCACAAAGCCTCGCCCTGGGCTTAACTCTGTCCGTTGGTCTCGATTACCGCTCGCAACCCTGATGCGGCATTCTTTGGAACCACTCTACGGCCCAAACCTTTGCCGGTATTCGATTGAGGTAATGAACGCCCTGACCATTTCCGCGTTGATATAATTGCCGCCAAATTGATTCAGTTTCGTCAGCCAGAAATCATAGCCGGTGTAGTCCGAGTCCTGTGGGTCATTTGGGTTGCGCCGCAAATAACCAAAGTACTGCATTAACACAAAAGCGCGATTGACCTCTGCCGACTTCAGGTCCAGGTCTTCGGCAATCGCCCGCAGCACCTGGGCTCGGGATTTTGTGCCGCTGGCTAGATCGGTCACTAACTGATCTCTTTCTGATGACGAAAGCGGATTGCCGGCATTCTGGTTGAGCTGGTCAACGAACTGCGCCGGGGCCATCGATGCCGGAAACGCCTCGGTGAATCGTGAGCGCGTCACAAATCCCGATGTGAACGCCTGTTTGTTGTTTTCAATTTGCTGTTCCCAGTTGGCCTGGCCCACGATTACGCCTTCTCCTATTTCCCGCGTGTCGGCCAGGAACTCGTTAAGACGAACTACCGGCACTGACAACTGATGCGTCGCAGGAAACGTTGAAGTGCTGGTCGCATCGCCGTAGGCAGCTTTGTAGATGCGCTCGATCAGATAACCAGTGTCCTGGAATTCAATTGAGAGAAAGAACGACGCTGAGACATTAACTCTCATCGCCTCGATGCATTGGAGATCTCCGCCGCAGGCGGTGATTTGATTGGTCCAGAACTGCAGGCCGGGCGCATCCGGTTGCCGGTTCAGGAAGTCGTGATAGTGCTGGCAGACATAGCTCTGCTGATCGTCGATTGGATTGGCAACCGGCTCAGCCGCGTCGTCATTGATGGTTACGGTCGCAATTGCAGGTCCGCCCAGCGTCGTCCCCGACGGATCTATCAGGTTGACGCTAAACGTTTCGTCGCCTTCGACGTACGAGTCTTCGTTAATCAGCACGGCGAAAGTTTTGGAAGTCTCGCCCGCAGCAAATCTCAAGGTGCCCAGGGCGGTGTTGTAGTCTTTGCGCGCGCTTGCGGTTACGTCCGAGGTGAAATAATTCACGGTCGCCGGCGCTGAAGTATCACCGACACGATTCACCGTAACGGCGACGGTGGTGCAGTCTTCGGCGACGCTGTAGTTCGCGGAGTCGAATTGCACCGCGCTCTGCGCCGCCGGTGGCGGAGTTGGCGTCGGCGTTGGCGATGGAGCCGGCGTCGGGGTCGGCGTTGCAGTTGGCGACGGGCCTGGAGTCGGTGTGGGTGACGCAGTCGGCGCCGGCGTTGGCGTCGCAGTCGGCGCCGGCGTTGGCGTCGCAGTCGGCGCCGGCGTTGGCGTCGCAGTCGGCGCTGGCGTTGGCGTCGCAGTCGGCGCTGGCGTTGGCGTCGCGGTTGGCGACGGGCTCGGTCCTGGCGAAGGCGTCGGTGTTGGAGTTGGGGTCGGCGTTGGCGTTGGCGCAGGTTCGGATTCCGCCTGCCAAAAACCGCTTGTCAACGTGAACTGTCCCCCGGTCATCTGCGTGCCTGCAGCTGCCTGGCCGGCTGATCCTGTCAATTGAAATGCCCCGCCGGCGCTGTTGTCGCCACCTCCGGCAACCAGGTTGCGCACGAGGTCGAACTGCGCACCGGCTGGTTGCACCGGAGTGGACGTCAGGCTCGCTGGTCGCGAATCAGCAGGTTTGCTTCCTGGCCAATGCACTTGAGGACCCGAATCGCGGTTTTCGCTTTCAGTCAGCAATTGTCCGATCCGCCCGCTAAAGCCGGCGGCTATCAGACCACTCAACGCGATTGTCAGAACGACTCCCACCAGAATTGTTTGGCGCTTATTTCTTATTGTTTCCAACATCAGACCCTCCGTAATTCTCAGATACCTGTGGTTAGCCCTGGCGTAATTTCCAGGATGACCGTCGCGCAAACTTTTTGAATTGGGTGCTTGCTGTACCTCTGAGCTATGACTGCCAGTTCCTCATTGCGTTACCGGGTTATCTGCCACTCTGATCGCGGTAAACCGGCGCGCTTTGGCGTAGACCTTGCCAGCATCGAGAGATACATCTCCGCACCTAAACGACACTGGACCACTTGCAGTCTGAGTTAACACGGTATGCATTGTGGTGATGAAGAAATCCATCGGCTTGCCTTGCTCTGCAAGACGGAAGTTCCCCAGGTAATCGTCATTGAAATAACAGTTCACCAGACGCGTGTTGTCCGCCAGAAAATCACTTGCCTTGTTCTGGAACCCGACCGTGGCTGTGAGCAGGTAGACGCCGGGCGGAAGGTTTAGGGTGATGACATTAGTCGGAAACCCGGAGTGACCTATTTCAAGGTCTGCGACTGCTGAAGTGACATATACCTTCCCGGACGCGGCCGCGCTGGTTTGCACACTCCCGTCAGGGAACTTGAACCCGCCAGTTACGCTCTCTACCGTTCCGGCTACCGTAAGTTTGGACGGAGGGAGGGTTATCCCAAGCCCGACATTACCGTTCGCATGGACAAAGAGCCTGCCGCCCTCCTGTCCTGGAGCGTCGATAGCTACACTCTGAAGCGCACCGAATTTCAGCACGTTATTGCGCATGAGCAGGACCCCGAGACCCTCCAGGTTGTACTGCCTGTCGGCATTAACCACATTTGAGGACAGCATTCCACCCGCGGTGCCATTCCCGCTGATATTGAAATTGGCAGCCGCTTGCTGGTTGGTGGAGTTCTGCACATAGTTCGAGTTGCCGGCTTTTGGATCACGCGCGTCAGACATCCGCGCATCATTGGTCTTTACATATTGGCCGGCGTCGACTCCGCCAAGCTGCTGCGCATTATCAGCGCTAGCGGTAGATGAACTTCGCACTGCATACGGCGTGGAGGTAATAGGCTGGCGCGGCGTGAGCAAAGTAAACGCACCGGCGCCGCTGGGTTGCGCGCTGATCTCCAGAAAGCGGTTCGCGCCGGAAAAAGCGTTCGCGCCAAAGTCGAGCATCACCGTGAAAACGCCGGCGCTGACCGGAACACTGGACACGATCTTTGTCTGACCGATCTGGTTGTTCCCGTCCGCCGCGTCAAACAACGCGAATTGCAGATCGTAATTGCCGTTGGCCGGCAAGCCACCGTCGGTCAGCCGGCCCTGATAAGTGAAGCCGCTCGTCTGGCCGAAGAGTGCGCCGGCGCTCAACACGATCGTCAGCATCAAGAACAAATAAGTTTTGATATGAACTCTGGACATGACCCTGATTCCTTCCTAAATAAAAATCCCCTTCATCAAACTACGCGAGAGTTGCGATCCATTTGGCTCAAGGTTGGTATCGCGCTGCGCAAGTACTTTCTGGCCGAGACCCTAGCAGGGTGCTGAAAAACGACTCCCAGCAGAACTGGTTCGCGTCTATTTCTTAATGCTCCCAACATCAGACCCTCCGTAATTCTCAGATACCTCTGGTTAACCCTGGCGCAATTTCCAGGGACGCCACGTCGTCTGAATCTCGATTGGTGTTTGGTGTACCCCTAAGCAGACTGCTACGTGCGCATTGCTAGTTCGGGTTATCCCCCATCCTGACCGCAGTGAAGCGCCGATTTCTGGCGAAGACCTTGCCGCGATCGTCAAGATTTCCGCACCGCAGTGACACGGTGCCATTCCCGAACTGGGTGAACACGGTATGTGCGTTGAATGTCAGAGAATAAACCCCATTATTGATTGGCGCTCCCATCTGGTCAGCCCCCAGGAATTCGTTCCCGAAGAAACACCTCACCACCCGGGTGTTGTCCTGGAACAAATCATTGGCCCGGTTCTCGAAGAAGACCGTGCCCGTGACCAGGTAGACGCCGGGAGGAAGGGTTAGAGTGGCGACATCAGTAACTCTCCCAGAGTGATCTACTTCCACGTCTCCAACGGTGTTCGCGGTATATACCTTTCCTACTGCGTTGGTCTGCACACTCCCGTCAGCGAATTTGAACCCGCCAGTACTCTCTACCGTTCCGCCCACAATGACGTTTCCGCCCAGGAAGGACCCTCCAGCCACCGTGAGTTTGTATGCGGGGTTTGGTGTCCCGATCCCCACATTGCCGTTCTCCGCAACGACGAACCTTCCGGCTTGAAGCCCATTAGAGTCGACCTCGAAAGCCCCAAAACCGCCGAGAGAGAGGGCCGTTCCGCCTGGCGTGCCGGCGCCAATTCGCAGACCGTTTTTGTCCGGAGATTCGATATCGAGCTTGTAATTCGGAAAGGAGCTCTGGCCGATGGCGACGTTGCCACTATTACCGAGCTTCAAAACGCTTTGCGAAAGGCCCAGCACCGTTTGACCGCCGAGGTTGTACTGTGTTGCGGCATTAACGGTGTTGCCGGACAGCGTTCCACCCACGGAGCCGTTGCCGCTGATATTGAAATTAGTCGCCGCCTGCTGGCTGGTGGAGTTTTGCACATAACTCGAATTGCCGGCTTTTGGATCGCGCGCGTCGGTCAAACGCGCATCATCAGTCTTCACATATTGGCTGGCGGCGACTCCGGCAAGCTGCTGGGCATTATCGGCGGTGGCCGAATTCAAAGTTCGCAGCGCATACGGCGTGGCAGTAATCGGCTGTCGCGGCGTCAGTAAAGTAAACCCTGCGGCGCCGCTCGGTCGCGCGCTGATCTCCAGAAAACGGTTCGCGCCTGTAAAAGCACTCGCACCAAAGTCGAGCGTCACGGTGAAAATGCCCGCGCTGACCGGAACACTGGATACGGTCTTTGTCTGACCGATCTGGTTATTGCCATCCGCAGCGTCAAACAGGGCGAATTGCAGATCGTAGTTGCCGTTGGCGGCAATGCCACCGTCCGTCAGTCGGCCCTGATAGGTGAAGCCGCTCGTCTGGCCAAAGATTGCACCGGCGCTCAGCACGATAGTCAAAATGATGAGCAACATGTTTTTGGAATAGGAATTAAGCATGGTCCTTAACTCTCTGCTTTCTTTAACCGTGTCCGGATGTACCGGCACGCTATCTAGTGGCGTCAAACTCAAAAACATCACACTCATTGGACAGCACGACGTTGTCGTTGATTTCAGCCCGGCCGTCCGCACGGTTCATCGCTCAATGACGTGAATGGTGACGCCTGGTCGCGACCGGTTTCTTTAAAGCCTTCTCGATAGTCCGCAACCGCGCATTCAGGCCATCATTGGCGGCCCGCAAAAAGGCAATCTGATTCTGCTGGCTCTTTGCTTCGGCCTGTTGCCGCTCGATCTGTGCTTGCTGCTCTTTGAAAGCGTTGATGAAGACCGCGCTCAGGCGATCGTATTTGACGCCTTCGACCTCGCCTTTCTCGCTGCGGGTGACGAGCAGTGGTTCGGCCTCGGCGACCTCCTCGGCGACCAGGCCGAGGTCGTGCGCTTGACTGTCTTTCCAGTCGAACGTCACGGGGCGCAGGCGATTGAGGAGACTCAAGCCGCTGGAGAAATTGGCGATGTTGTTCTTGTAGCGAATCGAAGACGAGCAGACAGAGATTTGCCCTGAACCGTTTCGGCAGAGCGATGTCGATCCCCCCGAGCCGAGACTGAGAAGGCGGGTGGTTCCGCTCACGACCAGCCGGTCGGTGGGATTCGGGAAACAGCCGGGACAATCGCCGAGGACGACGCTGCCGTTTTCCTTAACATTTAATCTGCCACCCGGATTTCCGGGAGCATCTATTTGAAATTCGCCGAAACCGCCAAACGAGGCGACCGTGCCGCCGGGCGAACCCGTTTCCGCCCGCAGCCCTTTATTCGATGGATCCGTAACTTGCAGCTTGAATTGAGGTGCATTCGTGCCGATGCCGACGTTGACACCATTGCCCAGTACCAGCGAATTACTTCGCTCTACCGACGCGTTGGCGCCGATAGCCGTCGCGTTAGAGACAGAATCACTGAACTTGGTGTAGGCACCCAGAAGAGTGTTACGGCTTCCGTGACTACTGTTGGGGAATCCCGATTGTTTCCCGACAAAGGTGTTGTCATTGGAATCTGGAAAGAGCGTTCCCGCTTCCCAGCCGATGACTGTATTTCCGGCACCTTGACTTATGGTCCACATACCTAGCGATAAACCATCCAGCGTAGGGCTCTTACCCGTAAGCCTCAGAACAGGCAGCCCGCCGAGGTCGAATCGCGTTGTCGCACTGACGGCGTTGGCCGACAACGTCCCGCCTGCTGTCCCGTTGCCGCTGATGTTGAAGTTTGAGGACGCTTGTTGCACTGTCCCGTTCTGAATGTAATTTGAGTTGCCGGCCGCCGGCTGACGGGCATCAGAAAGGCGCGCATCATTTGTTTGCACATAGTTGCCCGCGGTTATGCCTCCAAGCTTTTGAGCATCGGTAGCGTTGTCGGCATTCCTGGCGTTGTCGGCATTCGTGGCGTTGTCGGCATTCGTGGCGTTGAGGCTACGCACCGCATAAGGCGTCGAACTAATTGCCTGACGCGGCGTCAGCAAAGTGTAATTTCCGGCGCCACTCGGACGCATGCTGATCTCCAGAAACCGGGCGGCGCCCGGAAAAGCCGCCGGCCCAAAATCGAGGGTCACGGTAAACACGCCGCCGCTGGCCGGGACATTCGCGATCGTTTGCGTCTGTCCGACTTGCATGCCGCCGGTCTCACTGTCAAACAAGGCAACTTGCAGATCGTAGTTGCCATTGGCCGGCGCTCCGCCGTCGGTGAGCCGCCCCTGGTAAGTGAAGCTGCTGCTCTGTCCCAAAACGGCGCCGCCGCTCAACACGGTCGTCAATACGAAGAACAAAAACTTTCTGACATGAATTCTGGACATGACTCTGATTCCTCTCCAGTTAAGAACCCCTCTTCATCACCCTACGCGAGATTTGCAACCTTAATTCGCTCAACCTTCTTCTCGCGCGAAGTGACACGAGGTTACGCAAACGGGCGTTGTCCGTGCATCGGCAGCATTCCCCATTTTCGGTTTGGTCCTTCCCCATTTTGGTGATGACTCCTGCTTGAAAGCCCAGTGAAACTAATTTGGCGCAGGTCGCGAGTTAAGCGTTATGACGCTGATAGATTGTCGCCGGGCGCGTCGAGGACGACGGCCGCCCAACTTCGAAACTTTCGCACCTTGCTGAGTTCGCGGGTGGCGCACCGCTTGTTCGAGCGATGCCAGTTGGGTACGCAATGCGCCGAGAGCTTTGTCCTGTGCTTTGATCTGCGCCTGCTGTTGTTCGATTTGATTCTGTTGTTCTTTGAAGGCGTTGATAAAGACGGCGCTTAGGCGATCGTATTTCACGCCTTCGACCTCGCCTTTCTCGTTGCGGGTGACGAGCAGCGGCTCGGCCGCGGCGACCTCCTCAGCGACCAGGCCGAGGTCGTGCGCTCGGCTGTCTTTCCAGTCGAACGTCACCGGGCGCAGGCGATTGAGGAGACTCAAGCCGCTGGAGAAATTGGCGATGTTGTTCTTGTAGCGAAGCGAAGACGAGCAGGCGGAGATTTGCCCTGAACCGTTTCGGCAGAGCGATGTCGACCCCCCCGAACCGAGTGAGACGATGCGGGTGGTCCCGTTCACGATCAGCCGGTCGCTAACACCGGGAAAACAACCCACACAATCGCCGAGGATCACGGTGCCGTTTCCATAAACGTTCAATCTGCCGCCCGGAATCCCGGGAGCATCTATTTGAAACGGGCCTATGGCGCCGAAAGAGGCGAGTATGGCGCCGCTATAATCACTTTCCACCCGCAGGGCCGTAGGACGAAAAGCATTTGTCCCTATGTCGGAAACGTGCAATTTGGCTTGGGGCGAACTGGTCCCAACGCCGACGATGCTGCCGTAAGATGGGAAGGTAATGCTCTCAATATTCGTCAGGTTACGGCGTTTAACCTGCATCCATATGTCTTCAAAGTTCTCAAAGTCAGTTAATGCGGAAAAGTTAAGAGTAAGCGGCGCCGCATAGGCTTGCCATTTTTTCTCGTGTGACCCGCCGCCCGTGAAATTCCACGAAAACCGGGGAAATGTGTTGACTGTATTACTTTCCACTCTTACATCCTGACCGACCACGTGCACGGCGTATTGTGGGTTCGACGTGTTAACGCCCAGGCGTCCTCCGATAACGCCGTTGCCGCTGATGTTGAAGGCTGAGGACGCCTGTTGCGCCGTCCCGTTCTGGATATAACTCGCGCTGCCCGCCGGTACGCTGGCCACCGGGATCGTCCCATTGATCTGGCTGCCCGCGACGGCGCCCGTCACCTGCGATCCCTGCACGTTCTGTATCTGGGCGCTCGTCACGCAACTGGCGCAACTCAGGCTCAGGCCGTCGGCCGTCGCCGCGCTCACGCTCCTCACGGCGTACGGCGTCGAGCTTATCGGTTGGCGCGGGCTCAGCGTGCTAAAGCTGCCACCGCCGCTCGGCCGAACGGCGATTTCCAGAAATCGATTGGCGCCGTTGAAACAGCTCGGGCACGCGCCAAAATCGAGCTGCACCGTAAATACTCCAGAGTTCACCGGAACGCTGTTGAGATTTAACGTCGCGCCCAATTGCGCACCACTACCCACGGTCGAGGTGTCGAAGAGCTGAAACGTCAAGTCGTAATTGCCGTTGGGCGCGCTGCCGCCGTCGGTCAGTTTTCCCTGATAGGTAAAGGCGGTCGTCTGCGCCATTGCTTGAGTCATACCGAACAGCAGTAGAACGAAAGATAAAAAAATTCGGGTTTTCATAATTAACTCCTGATTAACTATTTGCAGACGCGGGCATGACGCCGGGATGAGCAGACGAGTTTTCTTAAACTATTAATCTCGGCTTGCTGACGCTCGATTTGCGCTTGCTGCTCTTTGACGGCGTTGATCAGGACAACCGCAACGCGATCGTATTTGACGCCTTCGATTTCACCATCCGCGTTGTGGGTCACCAGTAGAGGTTCGACTTTAGCTACATCTTCTGCACCCAATCCCAAATCGCCGGTCTGGTCGCTCTTCCATTTGAAGGTGATCGGTTGCAGACGATTGATCAGATTCAAGCCGCGATTGAAAGAACGAAGATCAGTTTTGTAGCGCAGACTGGAAGAACAGCTGGCGAGCCGACCATTTAGGGTGTTCCAGCACAATTGTGTGTTACCGCCGCTGGCCAGCGCGCTGAAGCGGATGCCGCCATCCACATCGAGCCTGGTAGCCGGCGCGTCGGTGCCGATGCCGACGTTTCCGTTTTCTTTGACGGAGAAGCGGCCCCCCGGGAAATTCAACGCATCAATCTTGAAATCACCGGCGTTTCCAAAAGAGGCCACCGTCCCACCCATCACTCCGTTTTCAACGCGCAGTCCACGATTGAACGGATCGGTTAGCTGCATGTAACCAACCACGTGGAGTCGGGCTTGGGGAGCGGTGGTCCCGATACCAACATTGGTATCTGCGGTGGCACCGCTGACGCCGTTAATGCTCCCGAGCACGAGTGAATTGCTTTGGGTTACCTTTGCCCGCGCTCCAACGGCCGTGGCGTTACTTATGTTTGCAGTTCCATCCGCAATCGTGCCGAGATAGGTGTTGAAATTTCCGGTCGTGTTACTCGAGCCCGCAGCGGTCCCGAAGAATGAGTTGGAATTGCCCGCAGTGTTGGACTGGCCCGCGTCGTAGCCGGCGATTACGTTGCTGCTGCCGGTGGTGTTGCGCGAACCAGCGCGATGACCAAAGAACGAATTGAGGTTGCCGGTAGTCGTCGATAGTCCGGACCAATTTCCGAAAAAGGAGTTCAGTCCGCCGGTGGTATTCATATATCCCGCCTGGTTCCCGAAGAACGAGTTGCCGCTACCCGTGGTGTTGGCTATGCCTGTGCTCGAACCAAAAAAAGCATTCTGAAAGCCCGTTGAGTTGGCCGTGCCGGCGCCAACACCGAAGAACGAATTATTGCTTCCGTTGTCACTGCTGGAACTTGGCGTCGTTGACGCACCGGCTCCGATACCCGCAAAAGTGTTGCTGTTGGGCCAGAGGGCGCCGCCGGTAATCGCGAATGCCCGATTGCCATTCAGGTTGTACTGTGTGTTCGCATTGACCAGGTTCGCGGAGAGCGTGCCGCCCGCGGTTCCATTGCCAGTGATGTTGAAGTTCGCAGCCGTTTGCGGACTGGCGCTGTTCTGAATGTAGTTCGAGCTGCCGGCAATCGGCGTGCGGGCATCGCTCATGCGCGCATCGCCGGTCTGCACGTACTGGCCGGCGGCCATTCCACCGAGTTGCTGCGTGTTCGTCGCCAGGTCAGCTGTGGCAGTGCTAAGACTGCGTACCGCATAAGGTGTTGAGGCAATTGCCTGACGCGGTGTTAACAGCGTAAACGAGCCGGCGCCGCTCGGGCGCGCACCGATTTCCAGGAAACGGCTGGCACCATTGAAAGCGTTAGCGCCGAAATCAAGACTCACCGTAAAGATTCCGGCGCTCACCGAAACGCTTGCGAGGGTTTGTGTAGTGCTGATTTGCGTTCCATCGGTTCGACTGTCAAACAATGCGAACTGCAAATCATAATTTCCGTTGGCTGCACTGCCGCCATCCGTGAGCTTTCCTTGATAGGTAAAAGCAGTCTGTTGGGCGTGAGCCGTTACCAGGCCCAGACAAATAATCACGAGACTTAACAAACGAACCATGACTGCGCTTTGCGAATGTCGCTTGATAGTTCGAAGGACCGTACTGGTCTTTTGCTTTGCCATCACTGAATCTCCTGTCAAAGTGCGTTTGAAATTCTCGGCTATCAGACTACGCGCGAGTCGCGGCGCAATTGGGTCAGAGTTTTCATCTCGCCCGCTTCCGGAAAGCTTCGCTGCACAAGGTAGCGAGGCATGTCCCCTGCTACTTGCTGCGAGCCTTTCAGGTCGCCGGGGAATATACCGGGACGGCGTTACTTTGAAATCGGGGGTGATCCCTATTTTGGTTGAAAGGGTTACCTATTTTGCTTTGCTGAGGTTTGATTGCAGAGCTGGCGACCCGCGTCAGGGTCGTGCGCGCCTTCATTAGGCAGCCGTGAACTTCCGTCATCACACTATGCGAGAGTTGCGATACAATTGGCTCAGGTGTCTTATGGCGCACGAAGTGACCCTGCTGTTGCAGGAGATCGGCCGCGGCGGCAACCAAAGCCGGGTAGCGCTGGATAATCTCCTGCCAATCGTCTATGACGAATTGCGGCGGCTGGCCGCGAGTTTCCTGCAACGCGAGCACGCGGTTTCGCTGCAGACGACCGAACTGGTCCATGAGGCGTACTTCAAACTCACCGACCAACGGACGGTTGATTGGCAGAACCGTGGACAGTTTTTCGCGATCGCCGCCCAGGCGATGCGCCGGCTACTGATTGATTCAGCACGGCAAAGAAAATCTCTGAAGCGCGGCGCCGAGAAAATCTCTTTGGATGATGCGCCGACGATTCCGGTTGAGGATGACCAGAACCTTTTGGCACTCGATCAGGCGCTGACTGAACTGGCGCAATTCGATGAAGAGCAGTGCCGAATTGTTGAGCTGCGTTATTTTGCCGGCTTGACGATCGAGGAAACCGCGGCCGCGCTGCGGGTGTCGCCGTCCACTGTCAAGCGCGAATGGGAGATCGCGCGGACGTGGCTGTATCAGCGAATGAAGGATCAAGGTTGATCGGTCATTGAATCATTGGTTCATTGACTCATTGATTGGTAGACATTTCATGAAATAACCCTGAAAGAACCACAAAACCAATGAATCAATGAGCCAATGAGTCAGTGATTCAATTAACCTGACCCATTCGCCTCTCATTTTTCGCGTAGTCCAGTGGAAAGGTATGAATCCGGCAACCTGGAAGACGATTAAGGAGACCTTCGCGACGGCGCTCGATTTGCCGACGACTGAACGCGACCGCTTTCTGGCCGGCTCAAACGACGAAATCCGGCGCGAAGTCGAAAAGCTCCTCTCAACCTATACGGAAGCGCAAACCTTCATCGGTACCCCGCTGATAGTTGAGAAGGGTTTGCGGCCCAATGCCCTCGAAGAGAACCTCAAAGGTAAGAAAATCGACGATTATTTTGTCCTCGAAAAGATTGGCGAGGGCGGAATGGGTATTGTGTTCCTCGCCGAGCATTGCGGCCAGGGCTTCTCGAAGCGCGTCGCCCTCAAACTGATCAAGCGCGGCATGGACACGAATGCCGTGCTCGGACGTTTCTTGATGGAACGGCAAATTCTCGCCGATCTTGAACATCCGAACATCGCGCGCTTGTACGGTGGCGGTTCGACCAGCGACGGCCTGCCTTACTTCGTGATGGAGCACGTCGAAGGAGAATCGATCAGAGACTTCTGTGATAACCAGCAATTCGACATCAGTGACCGACTAAGACTCTTCACCAAGGTCTGTGGGGCAATTTCTTACGCTCATCAACAGCTGATAGTTCACCGCGACATCAAACCTTCAAACATTCTTGTCACCGCTTCGGGCGAGCCGAAGTTGCTCGATTTCGGTATTGCCAAACTGGTCCTGCCTGATACCAGCGCCGCCGATCGCACTGCCACTCAATTTCATGTAATGACGCCAGAGTATGCTGCGCCTGAGCAATTGTCCGGCAAGGTGACCACGACGGCGACCGACGTCTACGGTCTCGGCGTTGTGTTGTACGAACTGCTGACCGGCAGGCGTCCCTTCGACTTCAAAGGTAAGAGTCTGAACGAGATTTCGGACGCGCTTCAGACCCAACGGCCGGTGCGCCCGAGCGATTGCCAGTTAATTACGGAGCGTGGCGCCGACGTCACCCCCACCACTCCGGCGCCGAAAGGTTCAGATACCTCTTCAGGCACCAAGTCTCGCCAGCCACAGACGTCGGCACGCGGTCTGAAAGGCGATCTGGACAATATCATCCTCCAGGCTATCCGGCGCGAGCCCGAGCGCCGTTACCAATCAGTGGTGGAATTCAGCGATGACATTCAGCGTTATTTGGACGGTCTGCCGGTCAGAGCAACTGGCGATACTGTCGGCTATCGGGCGAGCAAATTCATAAAACGCCACCGGACTGTGGTTACGGCAACAGTCTGTTTTATGTTGCTGCTGCTCGCCTCGACGGCCCTGACCGGATGGCAGTACTTCGTCGCGCGCGCCCAAAGGGCCAAGGCCGAACGGCGCCTCGATGAATTACGGGGTGTTGCCAAGTCACTTTTGACGGAAACCAATGCGCAACTCACGCAGTTGCCGCAGGGCTTCGAGATTCGTAAGTCGATTGTCGAAAAGTCGGTCGCGGTTTTGGATAACCTGGCCGGCGACGAATCTAACGATCCCAATTTTTTGAATGAACTGGCGGACGCCTATGCTGAGCTGGGCAAAATTCGTCATTGGCAATTCCACGAAAGCCGGCAGGCGCTGAGCGATCTGAACAAGGCATTCCAACTACGGACGAGAGCTATCGCGCTCGCTCCAAAGAATGTGGAAAGCCGCAAACGGCTCTCTCTCACGTTGCTGGGGCTATCTGAGGTCTACGGGTCGATCGCAGATCGCGAAGGATCGCTGCGCATCTGGCAAGCTCACCTCGAAAACGATCTCCAAATGATTGAGCTCGAGCCAAACAATCCACTGGGGTACTACACCGCTTCAGCTCACAGTGAAGATCTGGCCGCCGGCCTGAAAGAGTTCAACCGCATGGAAGAAAGCGCCGCCGCATTGAGCCAGGGCCTTGCATGGGCTGAAAAGGGGGTCGCGCTACAACAAGCCCAGCCCTTTTCTCTCGATGGCCAGGTGTGGCTCGTCAGCATCTTGATGGAGAAGGCAGCCCTCCTGCACAAAATGGGAAGAGATGACGAGGCTTTGGTCGTTTATCAGGCTGCTTCTGACGTCGCTCAGCAAACCTATTACGCTGACAATACGAAACGATTTGCTTTCAATCACGCCAGCCGCATACACCGCTACATGGCTGACATCTACGCAGCCCGAGCTGACTGGCAAAAGTATCTGGAATGCTCGCAGTTCAGCTTGAACTGGATTATAGAAAATCGCGACAACCGCGCTCTATGGGCCATGAATAACCCGCCGACAACGACATTTTATCTGGCTCGTGTAGGTATCGGGCTCAACAATCTCGGACAAAGAGCAGCCGCTACGGCGAACATGGACGAAGCGATTCGCCAGTATGACCAGTCGGTGGTCACGCATGCCAACCATGGCGAGGACGTCATCTATGCCTCTGAGTTTTTGGATCCCGCCGCAGACTTTTACGTCGAGATCGGGCAAGTCAGCAAAGCCGTCACAATCTGGGACAATTACATCGCGATGGTCGATCCGTTTGTGTCCAGAAATCCCCGGGACACCTCATCCCTCGGTTATCTCGCGTACGGGTTTGAGCGCAAGGGAGATGCGCTCAGCATCTACCAGAGAAAGCAACAGATTTTTGCCCAGACCAACAACGCGAGCCTGCGCGCGGCCTTAAAGAGCTATCAGCAAGCCCTTACGCACCGGCAGCGAATCCTGCAACTGGATCCGACCAATAA
>Ga0111539_10005038_pt1 | contig 17170 bp, 16 predicted proteins | sample RhiMethybrSRZTD1_FD_79667 | JGI IMG/M metagenome (GOLD analysis project Ga0111539, IMG submission 79667) | Populus rhizosphere microbial communities from Tennessee, USA - Rhizosphere MetaG P. TD hybrid SRZTD1 (version 2) (version 2) | ecosystem: Host-associated > Plants > Roots > Rhizosphere >... | reverse complement strand
GGAGATGAGATGAAGCAAGCTGTACGAGCCGGCAGGGGCGCCATCGTCTGTGCCGCACTCTTCGTTATTGGCGGTCATGCCGCGGCGCAGGCACCTGCATGGCCGACGAAGCCGATTCGCATGACCGTTTCTTCCGGCGCGGGCGGCGGGCTGGATCTCGTCGCGCGGACGGTCGCGACACCACTCTCGGAGACACTGGGTCAGAGCGTCGTCGTCGACAACCGGGCCGGCGCGAGCGGCAGCATCGCAGCCGAGGTGACGGCGCAGGCCGCGCCCGACGGTTACACGCTGATGGTGTTGAGCGCCAGCCTCGTCGTCTACGGCGTGGTCAACAAGACGGCCTACGATCTCTTCCGGGACTTCGATCCGGTGTCGCAAATCGCAGCGAGCCCCTACATGCTGACCGTGTATCCCGGTTTGCCCGCGCAATCGATCAAGGAGTTCATCGCGTACGCGAAGGCCAATCCCGGCAAGCTGAATTTCGCGTCCACCGGCCCCGCTTCGCTCGCCCATCTCGCCGGCGAGCTGTTCGCGATGAAAACCGGTACGCAGCTCGTTCACATCCCCTACAAGGGCGTGGGCGCCGCGCTTCCCGACATGCTGTCCGGCCGCACGCAGATGAGCTTCCTGAGCGGCGGCTCGGTGATGGGCCAGATCAGGACGCAGAAGCTGAAGGCGCTTGCGATCGCGAGCCCCACGCGTTCGAAGCTCATGCCCGAGTTGCCGACGATGATCGAGGCCGGCGTGCCGGGATTCGTGGTGACGCAATGGCATGGGCTCCTTGCACCGCATGCGACACCGAAACCGATCGTCGACCGGCTGTATGCCGAGATCGTCAAGGCGGTCAAGCGGCCGGAAGTATCCTCGCGCCTCGCACTCGACGGTACGGAGCCGATCGCCAGTTCGCCGAAGGAGTTCGGCGCGTTCCTCAAGTCCGAGCGCGATCAGTGGGCGAAAGTGGCCAAGGCGGCGAACGTGCAGGTGCAGTAGGGCGAGGGAGCCGTTCGTCCTCGTCACCCGTTGCCCTCACCCCGCGCCGCTGCGGGATGAGGGAGCAACGACCTCACGCAAGAGTGAGTTCCACCAGCTTCGCTGAGCGCTCCGCCCGATCCAGGTCGCGGCAGAGCCCGATGATCTGCTCGAAGCGATCCGCCGAAATGGGCAGGCCCGGCGCGACGGCGCGAATCCGCCGCGCCTGCTCTTCGAAATCCCAGATGAACTCGCGGCCGGTGCCCTGCTTCGTATAGCTCCTGCCGTCCTTCGTGAAGATGGTGATGCGCGGACCGAACAGCGGCATGGAATGCGAGGGAAGGATGGTCACGCGCTTCATGAGATCGAGCACTTCCGGCGGATCGTCCGCGGCCGACGATTGCGGAGCCCACTCGCGCAGCATCGGGAAGCCGCGCTTCACCACGCCGAACGCGGTGTGATAGGCGGTACTGCCCGCCGTATCGAGACGGTCTTCGCGCCGGCTTGGGAATGCGGGGCTCGGATATTGCGTTTCCATCCAGTTCACGACGGCTTCGACGCGGTCCACGTTTTCATAGCGAATATCGTGTTCCTCGCACAATCGCGCGGGCACCTCGATATGCGCCAGGTTGTATCCGGATATTGAGTAGATGCGGTACAGGGTCTCCAGAAACATCCAGTTCCTGCCAAGGTCACGCGTCATCGAACCGAGGTCCGCACGCGTGGCCCCCTCGAAACTGTAGGTGAGCAGCCCCTGGTTGTTGCCCGTATACGCGTGGTAGAAGCCTGCGTCGCCTTCCAGCACCGTCTCGCCCGCCACGTGCCCTGCGCCGGCGAGCGCCACTGCAAGCATCGCGTTGCGTACGGCCGCGCCTTCGCGCAACGCACGCCCGCCGCTGCGCGCTCCTTCGAGATTGCCCCCGGCAAGACTCGCGCATAAGCCGATCGCACTGTTCGTCTGTTCTTCGTCGAAGTGCATGATCTTCGACGCGGCGATCGCGGCCGCGAAGATTCCGAACACCGGACCCGCGTGGAAACCGCGCGACATGACGGTCGGAATGAAATCGGCCGCCATGCGTTCCATCACCTCGTAAGCGGCGACAACGCCCGTGATGAAATCCTTGCCGGACGCACCGGACGCTTCGGCCGCGACCAGTGCGGTCGGGATGATGCTCGTACCTGGATGGGTGAGCATGCGGAACGTGTCCCAGCGCCCGCCGGCGAACGCCATCTCGGAATTGGCGAACACGGCGCCGCCCTTGGTGACCTTGCCGCCGTTCACCAGAATCGTCGCGCCACCACGCGCTCCGCCCTCTTCATCGACGATCATCTTCACGGCCTGCTGCCCGGGCCTGGTCTGCGCGCCGAGCAGCACCGACGCGATGCACTGAAGCGTGACGCCCTTCGCGCGGTCCACGACGTCTGCGGGAAGATCTTCGTATGACAGGTTCACGATCCAGCGCGCGAATTCACGACTGAGAGAGGGCATTGCTGTTTGCTCCGTTCGATATGTGGCCGCGTCCCGCGGATCACCGCGTCGCGATTGACAGCCCTGACGTTATTGCGCAAATTGTAATCGGCGCACGTTCGAGTTTGCCCCCGGCGACAGAACTGCGCCCATGCACAGGCGAGGAGTTCAGGGTGACCGAGCGCGCTCTCTTGACGAGCTTGATCGTGCTTGCAGGCCTTGCGGCGAGCACACATGCTCCAGCACAAACCTACCCGGTGAGACCGATCCGCATGGTCGTGCCGTACCCACCGGGCGCAGGCACCGATTTCACCGCCCGCGAGGTCGGCGGCGCCATCACCAAAGCGCTCGGTCAGCCCGTCGTCATCGACAATCGCCCGGGCGCGGCGGCGACGGTGGGGCATGGCGTCGTCTCGAAGTCGCCGCCCGATGGTTACACCCTCGGCCTCGCAACGACCGGCGGCATGGTCTCGGGGCCCGCACTCATGGGCGCCAGGATTCCATACGATCCGCTGAAGGACTTCGCGACGATCGGTCTCGCGACGTATGTGCCCTATGCGCTGATCGCCAGCGCAACGATACCGGCGACCACCGTCAAGGAGGTCATCGACCTCGCGAAGGCGACGCCGCGCAGGCTCAACGTCGCCTCGCCCGGCGTTGGCACGCCCAATCACCTCGGCGCGGCGCAACTGATGACCCTCACGGGTATCGAGCTCGTGCACGTCCCGTACAAGGGGAGCTCCCAAGCCGTAGGCGACCTCATCACGGGCAGCGTTCAGCTCCTCGTGACTGGACTCCTGCAAACGCTGCCGTATCATCGACAGGGACGTCTGCGGATACTGGGGGTCGGGCATTCGCAACGGCTGAAGGCGTACCCCGACATTCCCACGATCGCGGAAACGGTGCCCACGTACTACAACACGGGCTGGTGGGGCATCGTCGCGCCGGCCGGCACGTCGAAAGATCTGGTGAATCGGCTGAACGCGATCATGATCAAGTCGCTCATGGCCGAGGAGTCGTTGCAGCGGTTCGAAAAGAACGGGCTCGAGCTCGCGACGACGACGCCGCAGGGCTTTCACGATCTGCTCGAAAGCGACCTCAGGATGTGGACGAAGATCATCAAGGACGCAAAGATCACCGTCGATGTGCTGCCCTGAGGCAGGCGCGTTCTCCGTGAGAGCAAGGCGAGGATGACCAGCGACCTGTACGATGCCGTTATCGACCGCGATGTCATGGTCGCCATGCGCGATGGCGTGCGTCTTGCGACCGACGTGCATCGGCCGGCGCACGACGGCAAGGCCGCCGAAGGTGGTTTCCCAGTACTCGTCGAACGGACGCCCTACGGCAAGAACAACGAGACCCCGCGGGAGCGCAGCGTCGCGGACCCGCGGCCGCTCAACCGCGAGGCGGTCGGCGCGTTCTTCGCGCGCCACGGTTACGTTGTCCTGATCCAGGATCTGCGCGGCCGCTATCGTTCCGAAGGGATGTTTACAAAATACCTCGGCGAAGCGAACGACGGCTACGACACGCTCGCGTGGATCAGGAAGCAGCCGTGGTGCAACGGCCGCATCGGCACGTACGGTCTCTCCTACGCGGCGCACACGCAGACCGCGCTCGCAACGCAGCGGCCACCGGGCCTCACCGCGATGTTCCTCGATTGCGGCGGCTTCGCGAACGCGTTCCGGGGCGGCATACGCCACGGCGGCGCCTTCGAGTTGAAACAGGCGACCTGGGCCTACAAGCAGGCATTGCTGAGTCCTCGTGCGGCGGAAGACCCGGTGCTTCGTGCTGCGCTCGAACGCGAGAGCATCCGCGACTGGTTTCTCGCAATGCCGTGGAAACGCGGGCACTCGCCGCTCAAATGGCTGAGCGAATACGAGGACTACCTGTTCGAGCAATGGGAGCACGGTACCTTCGACGAATACTGGCGCGAGCCCGAGCTTTACGCGGCGGGACACTACGACGCGTTCGACGGCATTCCCGTTCACGTGATGTGCGGGTGGTGGGATCCGTACGCGCAGACGACGACCGAAAACTACCTCGGCATCTCGCGCCGCCCGCGCGGCTTCGCCCGCATGGTCCTCGGCCCGTGGACGCACGGAGAACGCAGTCTCACCTATGCGGGCGACGTCGATTTCGGGCCCGACGCCACGTTCGACGGGCACATCGCCGACAACTATCTCGCGCTCCGGCTCGCCTGGTTCGACCGCTGGCTGAAGAACGAGCCACGCGCAGACGAGCCCGCAGCGGTGCGCTACTTCCGGATGGGCGGCGGTTCGGGATTGCGCACGGCGGCGGGCCGTCTCGACCACGGCGGCACGTGGCGCAGCGCCGACGACTGGCCCGTACCCGGCACCGATTTCTGCCGGTTCTATCTGCATGCGGACGGCGCGTTGCGCACCGCACCGCCGTCCGGCGACGCCGTGCTCGAGTTCGACTTCGATCCGTCCCGGCCCGTGCCGACGATCGGCGGCACCATCACGTCGGGGGAGCCGCTCATGTTCGCCGGCCCGTACGACCAGCGGACGAACGAAGACGTGTTCGGAGCCACGCCGCCCTATCTGCCGCTGGCGGCCCGCGCGGACATACTCGTCTTCGAAACGCCGCCGCTCGACGCAGACATGGAAGTGACCGGGCCGATCGTGGTGAAGCTCTGGATCTCCTCCAGCGCGCCGGACACCGATTTCACGGCCAAGCTGATCGACTGGCATCCGCCCAATGCGGATTATCCGCAGGGCTATGCCATGAACATCACGGACGGCATACTGCGGTGCCGTTATCGCAAGTCGTGGGAGAAGCCGGAGTTACTCGCGCCGGGGGAAATCGCCGAGATCACGATCGAGCCGATGCCCTCGTCCAACCTGTTCAAGCGCGGCCACTGCATACGGTTGGACATCTCGAGCAGCAACTTCCCGCGCTTCGACGTGAATCCCAACACCGGCGAACCCGAGGGCCGCGCGCGCCGCAGGCAGATCGCGAGGAACGGCGTCCACGCCTCCGCGCGGTATCCGTCGCACATCGTGCTGCCGCTGGTGCGGTCTTGAGCGACTCCGAGCGGGTTCCAATTGCAATCGCACAGACGACGCCCTATAAAGCGGCATTCCTCGTTAGCCGCAGAGTAAGGATGCAATAACCATTGGATTCAGCGATTGCCATCCAAAAATTCAACAGCGATGCGCGCTGCCCAATCGATCACCACATGGTCTGAACTTGCTGTGCTTGTCGAGCACCATGGGACGAGTTCGTGGATATTCCGCGGCGTGCAAGACATTGCGCATCTGCTCGTCCCAGCCATTGGCCGCCCGGGAGCACGGAGAGATCCGCAAACCGGTGCGGGTTTGCCCTTCGATCAGACAGAGGAGGACAACATGCTCGCGCGCTTTCAGCGCGAGATTCGGCCTCACATGACTCTAGGCCCTAGCATTCCCCTGAGCCATGATTGGGATCTGAGGGCTATAGCTCAACATCACGGGCTCAAGACTAGGCTGCTGGATTGGTCCGAAAGCCCGCTCATCGCTGCTTACTTTGCTGTTGAGTATGCGGGAATCGTGGACGGTAAGAAGACCGATGCCGCTCTATACGGCGTTCCCTGCCCACAGATCATCCACTCAAGTGGGGACAAATGGCTCGCAGGCCACGATGTACTCGTGTTCTACCCGCCGCATCTCACTCCGCGAATCACAGTGCAGCGCGGGCTTTTCACGATTCATCAGACGCCGGATCTACCATGGCAGCCGCTTGAGTTGCAGAAGTGGGGCATACCCTCTGACGCGTGCTTGGGGATCAAAATCTCGTTAAGTCGAGCTGGCATTAACCGGGCCTCCCTTTTCCCCGATCCTGATGGCATAGCGGCGCACATAAACTGGCTTCATAAGTGGGGGCTTCGGTGATCGTGCCGCATAACAAACGCGTGCAGCAGACGCTCGGAAACCTTCGCCGGGCTAACGCGTGGCGTTAGCCATCTCCAAGATCTGGAGGCACAGTGCTCAAGGCATACGTGAATTATCCGAACTCGCATGTGACCATCCACCGCCGCGGTGATTGTTCATCCATTCAACAGCAGCGGAAGCCTGAGCAGCGCGTGGTAAGACTGGAAACGTCAACTCTGTCATCTGAGCTGAAGAAATTTGAACAGAAACAGTACACATTCGCTGCTGACGCCTCAAGAAATGACCTGTGGCTTGAAGTCGACTTTGGAGACTTAGAGTTCGAGCGCGCGGTGGTAGCCGACGTCAAGAAGATCCTGGCAAGTCACTACACCCCATTTGCAAGAGCATCTATTGATACTCATTGCTGAATATGTGCGCTTAAGTTCTAGCGAAGTGCCCGTTTGCGCCTTCGAGCGGAGCAGCCGCCAGCATGCCTGTCGGGTCCCCGGTTGCGACGGCTAAGTGGTCGGAGTCTATGAGTCCCACGATCTTTCGGGAGAACGGCTTCCGGTTCTTCTTCTTTTCTCGGGAAGAACTGCGGCCTCACGTACACGTGCACTGCGCCGATGGTGAAGCTAAGTTCTGGCTTGAGCCTCAGATCGAGCTGGCACAAAATTATGGCTTAACGGATCGTCAGATCCGCGCGATAGAGGCACTTATCCGGAGGCATGAGAATGACATCCGCTGCGCATGGCACGAACACTTTGGACGTTGAGGTTACGAACGTCTCCGGACACGGGTTCTGGATTCTCCTCGACGGAGAGGAATTATTTGTGCCCTTCGCCGGGTTCCCGTGGTTCCGCGACGCGTCGATCGCGCAACTCACTCGCGTAGAGCGTCCGCAGTCCCACCACCTGTATTGGCCTGCGCTTGACGTTGATTTGGCCGTGGAGTCAATCCGACAGCCTGACAAGTTTCCGCTCGTCGCACGACCACCCGAGTGACGCTCAAAAGCGCACCGCGCTCGCGGCCGTAACGACGCCTGGATTATCGCACCGGAATGACGACACCCCCGTGGAGCGAGCGCTCGCGTGCGACCCTAAGGTTTCTCTCGCCGGCCGTCGCGCGCAAGCGCGACCCTACGCCGCCTTCTCCGCTCCGCTTGCGTTCACCTGCGCCACAGCCAGCCCGCGCCCGATGCCGTAGTACTCGAAGCCCTGCTCCGCCAGCTCCTTCGGGTCGTACTGATTGCGTCCGTCGAAGATCACGGGCGCCCGCAGCCGGCGCTTGATGCGGTCGAAATCGGGATTCCTGAACTGCTTCCATTCCGTCACGAGCAGCAGCGCGTCGGCGCCGTCGAGCGCCTCGTATTGTTCGGCGCAGAACACGATCTGGCCCTTGTCCACCGCCGCAGGAGACACGGACTTGCGCACGTTTTCGGTGGCGATCGGGTCGTAGGCTCTGATCTTCGCGTTCGCGCCAAGCAGGGCCTCGATCGCGGACAGCGATGACGCCTCGCGGATGTCGTCGGTGTCGGGCTTGAACGAAAGTCCCCACACGGCGAAGGTGCGCCCGCTCAGGTCGGGCCCGAAGCGCGTAATCACCTTCTCGACGAGGCGCCGCTTCTGGCGCTCGTTGCGGAACTCGACTGCTTCGAGAATGCCCGCGCTCGCGCCGATCTGCTTTGCGGTGTGGATGAGCGCCTTGATGTCCTTCGGGAAGCACGACCCGCCGTACCCGCAGCCCGGGTACAGGAACGCATGTCCGATGCGCGAGTCGGCGCCGACGCCCGCACGCACCTTCTCGACGTCCACGTCGAGCTCGTCGCAGAACTCCGCGATCTCGTTCATGAAGGAAATCTTGGTCGCGAGCAGCGCGTTCGACGCGTACTTCGTCATTTCCGCTTCCCGCGGGCGCATCGCGACGATCCGATCGTGGTTGCGGTTGAACGGTGCATAAAGGCGGCGCAGCATGTGTTCCGCACGCTCGCTCTCGCAGCCCAGGACGATGCGCTCCGGATTCATGACGTCCTTGACCGCGGCGCCTTCCTTCAGGAATTCAGGGTTGCTCACGACGTCGAAGGAGAGGTTCGCTCCACGCGTCTTGAGCTCGTTCGCAACGATGCTGCGCACGCGATCCGCCGTGCCGACCGGAACCGTCGATTTGTTGACGATGATCGAGTAGCGGTTGATGACGCGCCCGATCTGGGCCGCGGCGCCGTATACGTACGACATGTCGGGCGAGCCATCCGGGGAGGGCGGCGTGCCGACACCGATGAAGAAGATCTCGGACTCCTTCGCCGCCTGCTCGAGCGAGCCCGTGAACGACAGCCGACCCGCCTGCACGTTGTATTGCAGCAGCGGTTCGAGACCGGGCTCGTGAATCGGCACGAGGCCGGATTCGAGCATGCGGAGCTTGTCGGCATTGGCTTCGACGCACGTTACGTCGTTGCCCATTTCCGCGAAGCCGGCGGCCGTGACGAGGCCGACGTAACCGGCGCCAATGACGGTAATCTTCACTTATGACCTTCCTGGAAAGAATCCGAAACGGGAGATGTGGCACGTGGATGAGGAACTTACCCGGCCACGTGCCCCGCGATAATAGCCTACGAGCACCCGAACGGCGGGCAAGCAACGGTATTTTTGCTGAAAAACGCGGTATACGTCGCCGTGCCGCGACACTTCGGGCAAAGCCCGTTCGGCTGAAGCCTCACATAAGCAAGAACTCGCCCAACTCCATGGCGACACGTGTAGCGCCGCTTGCGAGGAGCGCGATTGCGACCGACATCCCCACGGAATAGAGCGCCTGGCGCCGCCCGATGGTCTTGAGCATCACGGCGACGGTCGATACGCACGGCACGTAAAGCGTCAGGAACACCAGGAAGGTCAGGAGTTGCGTCGCGCTCAGATACTGCGTCACCTCGACCGTGCCGAGCGCCTGGAAGATCATGAGCAGCGACAATTCCTTGCGCAGCACGCCGAACAGCAGCGGAACCCCCAATACCGCCGGAAGCCCGAGCCACCATTGCGTGATCGGGAGCAGCATGAAGTTGATCGTTTCGTCAGCACCGACGTGTGCAGGATCGCAAGCAGGACGCTGCCGCCAACCAGAAGCGGCGTGACGATCGTGAGCACCTCTCGCGTGCGCGCCCATGTTTCGGCGAGCAGCGGTGCGAGGCGTGGCAGCGCGTACGGCGGAATCTCCTGGATCTGACCGGGCGTGTCGGCCGCGCGTCGCCTCAGCATCCGGCCGGCGACCACGATCACTGCCAGGGCCGTGAGGAAGACCGGGAGAACGCCCCAGACGCCCAGATACTTCCCCGCGAGCGCGAGAACGATCGCCGAGCGCGCGGAGCACGGTACGAAGGCCGCGAGCATCGAGGCGAGCGTGCGTTCCCCGCCACGTGTGCTGGAGGCGATCGCGGAAAGCGCCGGCACGTTGCACCCCAGGCCGAGGAGAAACGGAAGCGCCACACCGCCGTGCAGCCCGAGTCGATGGAATCCGCGATCGACGGCAAAGGCGATGCGCGACATGATGCCGACCTGCTCGAGCACGACGAGCAGCAACACGAGCGGAAGCATGTAGGGCACGACGATGCCGATGAGGCCGATCAGCCCGTCGCCAACCGCGCGTCCGATCACGCCAGCGGTCGTGTCCGGCTCCCACCCCGAGATCCATTCGACCAGCCGCGCCGACGTAAGCCCGTCGAGCCAGGCGCTCACGTCGAAGACGACCCACAGCACGCCTGCGAACACAGCGGCGCTTCCGATCATGCCCCAACGCGGACTGAGGAACAGTTCGTCGAGCCAATAGCGCCAGTCATGCCGCTCGCGCACCCCACCCGGCCGGGTCGCCGTTTCGGCCAGCGTCGCCGCCACGTGATGTCGATCGGCGTGCAACTCTTCCGACAACGGGCGTGCAAGGCCGCGCTCGACATCCGCACGGATGCCGGAGACGAGCGCCGCTTCCTGCGGAAAGTGTTGCTTCAGCTCCTCGAGAAAATAGCGATCCCCTTCCGCAATGCGCGAAACCAGAAAGTGCGGCGGTACACGAAACGCATCGAGGAGATGCGGCGCCGCCAGAGCAGGCCGCAGTGCGCGCATCGCGCCCGACAGATGGCTGCCGGGCGTCAGAGGCAAAGGCAACGCCCGGCGCCTCACGGCGTCGAGCGCCGCCGCAAACAGCTCGCGAATGCCATAACCCATCGACGCAATCAACGGCAGCACGGGTACGCCGAGCAGACGCTCGAGCACGCGCGTGCCCACGTGAATGCCCCGCGCACGCGCTTCGTCCATGCGATTCACCGCCACCACGAGCGGGCGGCCGAGCTGGAGCAACTCGAGCGTGAGCTCCAGATGCCGCTCGAGTGCCGTCGCTTCGACCACCTGGACGATCACATCGGGCGGCGCGCAAGGCAGCGGCGGGCCTCCGCTCTCGTGCGCAGAAATCGGCGGCCGGTCATCGCCCCAGAGCAGATACTTGAGTGCGGCGCGCTCCGTCTCGCCGGTTTCGCGCAACGAGCGCACGCCCGGCAGGTCGATCAGGCACGCCTGATCGAGACCCACTTCGACGTCGCAGACATCGTACATGCGCGCGGTGCGCGCGAGCGCACCGCGCTTGACGGCCGTGCTCGCAACCGCCGCGAAGAGTGTGCTCTTGCCGCTGCCGGGCAATCCGACGAGCGCGATGCGCACGCGCCGCTCGCCGCGCAAAAGCGGGGTGCGCAGGGAAACCGTCGAAGTGCGCGTCGTTCGTGTCATCCCGTGTCCGGCAGAGTCGAGGCGAATCTATGCTAGACGGCGAAGCGCACCCGAACGCGATCTAGATCAAACGATTTGCATTCTTATCTGAGCGCTGCGCATCCACAAAACGAGACCCACCGCGGCGAGCACGATGAGCAGCGCGAAATACGCGCGCAGTCCGAAGATGGGACCGAGCAGCCCCGCCGCGAAGGGCGCCAGGCCCATGGCGATGAACTGGAAGGACGCCATGTACGAGATCGCTCGCGCGTCCATTCCGGGCGGGGCATGCGCTTTCAGGAGCCGCACGATCGCCGGTTGCATCGCAGCCGCGCTCAACCCGAATGCCGCACGCGCGATCACGAGCTGCAACGGGGTGTGCAGGAACAGCAGCGGAACGTGGGTCGCGGCAGCGGCGGCGAGCGATATTGCAAGCACGCGGGCGGGATCGTGGCGGTCGAGCACCCAGCCCCACGCCGGAACGGCGACCAGGCCCGCGATGCCGAGCGTGAGCGCGACCGAACCCACCCACGCCGCTTCCGAGCCGATCCCGGCGCTCTCGGGGCCGAGCAGCTGGATGGTATGCAAGCTCATCACGGTGACATTGCCGCTCCACAGCACCGCGAAGAGAAAGGCCAGGAAATACAAGGCGCCCAAGCGCGGCACTTTCATCAGCTCGCGCAGCGGCGCGATCCACTGCAACCGCCAGCGCCCCGGCGCGAGCTGTTTCACTTCGCGCACGAAAATCAGCACCAGGAATCCGCCGGTCAGCATCATGGCGCCGCTGATCCAGTACAGCCAATGCGTGTGCGGAACGTACGCGGCGAGCAGCGCGCCCAGCGCAGGCCCGGAGGTCTGACCGATCAGCATTCCCGTCTGCACGAGCGCGAGCGCGCGGCCGAGTCTTGCGGGCGGCGTATTGCCGACGATCAGCGCCATGCCGGCCGCCGAAGAGCCGTTGAAAATGGCGACACAGCACAGCAGGAACGCGAACCACATGGGTGACGGCGCGAAGGCCGCCAGCGTCATGAACGTGCCCATGCCGAGCATCGCCCGCAGGATCATGATCTTGCGGCCGTAGTGGTCGGCGATGCTGCCCCAGAGCGGGTTTATGACGAAGCTCACGACGTAGAACGCGAGCACCATGTTGCCGACCCACCTTTCGAGATGGGTCTCGACGCCGAGGCCGCGCACCATCAGCGGCAGGAACGGCCACGACAAGCCGAACGCAAGGCTCGCGAGCAGGTTTGCGGGCGGGATGACTCTCAGGTTGCGGCGCCAGTACGGAAACTCGCGCGACTCGCTGTCAGGCGGCACTGGCCCTCGCGATCGTCAGCGCGGCTTGCGCGTGAGCTTGCGATATTCGGCCATGTGCCGAATCGCTTCACGCGGCTTTTCGAGCTCCTCGTACAGCAGCGCAAGGTTGTAGTGGCAGTCCGCAAGCGTCGGATCGCCGCGCAACGCGTGTTCGTAGGCTTCAGCCGCGGCGGCTTTGCGATTCATGTCTTCGAGAAGCACGCCGAGGTTATAGAGCAGCACCGGCTCGTCCACATTCGTTTCGAGGGCCTCATGGTAGACGCGTTCGGCCTCCGCGAGGCGTCCGTTCTCGTGCAGCAGGCGTCCGAGATTGATGCTCGCATCGACGAGCGTCGGATCGGCGAGAATGGCATGGCGATACGCGTCGATTGCCTGGGCAGGGTCGGAGCCTTCCTGATGCAGCGCCTGCTCGAACCACGTCTCGGCATTCGGGTTGGTGTCCGCCTCGTCTCTCACCAGGACATCGAACGACCTCGTATCGGGGTCGCCGTCGAACTCCAGCAGATACTGTCCGGATTCGGCCTGCCAGCGCGTGCCGCGTTCTTTCACGACGACGCGGTCGCCGACAGCGCAGATGCTGAGCCCCGACAGGGGCATCGCGTCGGGCAGGTGGCGGCGCAGTTCTCTGACCGATTTCGTAATGCGGCGCGGCGGCACGTTGGCGGCGGCGAGCGTCTGCGCGGCGCGCAGCACGACGAGGTCCTGGAACGAGAACAGCCACGCGTTGCGCGGCCCGCGCTCGGGCGCGACGAAACCGGCGTCTACGAGCGCTCGAATCGTGCTTCGCGGCAAGTGCAGCAGTTTCTGCACTTCCCGCACGCCGTACCGCTGCATCGCGGGCGGTTCGCCTCGTTGCTTTCGCGCGAGCTATCTCCTCGCTGCCTTCTTCGGTGCCGGTTCGGCGGCCTGTGCGCGCTTCGCCGGTTTGCGTCCCTCGACCGTGACTTCACGCGCTTTCGCCGGCGGCTTCTTCTCCAGGCTCGCCCGCAACGCTTCCATGAGGTCGATCACCTGACCGCCGGGCTCGGGCGCTTCGGTGACCGTGATCTCCTGGCCTTCGATCTTCTTCTGTATCGCCGTTTCGATCCGCGTGCGCACTTCGTCCGTGTAGGTCGACGGGTCGAACGTGTCGGCAGCCTGCTGCTCGATCAGCTGCCGGGCAAGCTTGAGCTCCGCTTCCTTGACCTCGGTTTGAGGTATGTCGATGTCCTTCATCGACCTGACCTCGTTCCCATACAGAAGCTGCTGCATGACGAGACCGTCTTCCACCGGGCGGATCATCACGATGTACTGCTTGCCGCGCGCGGCCCAGCGGCCGACCGCACAGCGGTTCGATTCGCGCAGCGCCTTGGTAAGCAGGGCATAGGGCTTCGCGCCGAACTTGTCGGGCGCGAGGTAATAAGCCTTGTCGAAGAACACGGGATCGATCGCTTCGATCGGCACGAACTCCGAGATCTCCGCGGTTTGCGTACCCGCTTCTTCGAGCGCTTTCAGCTCCTCGGGAGAGAACATCACGTACTGGTCCTTCGCGAATTCGTAGCCTTTCACCATGTCTTCGCGGCCGACGGGAACGTCCTCTTTGACGCAGAGATATTGCTGTCTCAGGCGCGAGCCGCAGGTCTTGTGCAGCAGGTTGAAGGAGATTGCGCGGCTCGATTCGGTCGCGGAAAAGAGCTTCACCGGGATCGAAACCAGTCCGAACGAAATACTCAAAGATCCGATAGACCGTGCGGCCATGCCGTTCTCCCGTCCTTTTGCCATCTACAATAATAACTTAGAACTGGCTAAGGCAACTGAAACACAACGTCGAACCGGCTCCAGCCTTCCGCAGTACACTCCGCCACTTCCTGTGCGCGCGAGTGCACGATATGCGGCCACTGATCACATGCCTGGTGTTCGTTGCACTGACTCCGGCCCTCACGGGCTGCGTCACCTCCTACAAGGACATAATGGAGGGCGGGCACAAATACTCGTCGGAATCGACGCGCAAGCCGTCTGAAGCTGCGAGCTGCATCATCGAGCGAACGCAGTCGCAGTGGCCGTGGCGTGCAACGCAGCGTCCCTTTGGAGAGCAGGGCGTAATCGAAGTTGTGATCACGTCCGGTGGTGAAGGCGTTGCCGCAGTCGCGCACGTCAAGCCCTCGCCCTACGGTTCGATCGTCGAGACCTGGCTCACGAAGCGGGCTGTCCTCACGCGGGACACCTTGCATGAGCAGTTCTTCGGCGGCTGCTGACGTCAATACGCCCTTCGGCCGGATGTTGCCGCGGGCGGGGCGAGCCTACGATAAGACCCGCCACGAAAACCAGGCGACCACGAGAACAGCCATGACAATGGCGAGCGTAACCCACGCGAGCAGCGCCTTGAAACCGACGCTTTCGGTTTTCGCAAGTCGGTACACCGAGTACGAGATGACGAGAAGAAGCGCCACTCCGATCAAGGCATAGATCATCGCGGCCTTCCGATCGGGTTCATTGGGATGTAGGCGCGATGATGTGTATGCATTTCATAACCTGAGAAAGGGCGAATGATGGCAAGCTTGCGCGCACCCGGTCTGGGCCCGATCGTCGGCCATACGACCGACACGACATGCCGCATCTGGATTCGAGCTGGCGATCCATCCGACGAAAAGAGCGAGTTGGCAAGCGAGCGCCGCACTGTCGGCGTGATCGGTGTCGTGGCACCCGGAAAGACAGAGAAAATCACGGAGGCCTGGTATTTCCGGCTGCATCGCGAGTTCGACCGTACGGGCACCTTCATGCTGGGTCAGGATCGCCAGCTTGGCTGGTACGACAGCGATTTGAAAGAGGAAAGCGAATCCAGGGAGGGCGGAAAAAAGCGCTCACCGAAGCCTCCCAAGGACGTCCAGTCCCAGCCCCTCCGGCCGGATACTGAATATACGGTGCGACTGGGCACGCTCACGATCGACGATCCTCTTCCCGACGACGAGATCCTGCCGGACTGGCAGCTCCGCGATCGCCTGCCCGACATCAATCTGATCAAGGACGACCTTCTCAAGCTCGATCCGGGCGAAAGCGAAGCGGTGTTCCGAACCTTTCCGAAGGGCGGGCGCGTCGAGGCACGGCTGTCGTTTCTTCTGGGTTCCTGCCGGTTTCCCGGCCTGCTCTGGAAAATCAAAGAAGCCGATCGCATATTCGCGCCGGTCTACGACCATTGCGACCCGAAAAAGCCCGACCCCGCCCGCTTCATCATGATGTGCGGCGACCAGATCTATGCCGACACGCTCAACAAGAGCATTCCGCTGCTGCGCGCCGATACCTATGAGGAATTCCAGGAACGGTATCGAACCGCCTTCGGTTCGCCCAATCTGCGGCGCCTGCTGCGCAGAGTGCCCACTTACATGATTCTCGACGACCACGAGATCGAAGATAACTGGACGCAGGATCAGTTGCGTACCGTCGCGGGCTCGCGCGATCTGTTCGTACTCGCGATCGGCGCATACATGAGCTACCAGTGGAGCCATGGTCCGCGCACGTGGGGCCGGCTCTTCTACTATGATTTCCAGTGCGCAGGCTATCCCGTGTTCGTGCTGGACGAGCGTACACAACGATACAAGGACGATCAGATCGGACTTCTAGATAACCACCTGCTAGGCCGACCCAGTCTCGATAAGGTCAACCATCCCGGTCAGCTGGACTGCTTGCTGGGCTGGCTGAGCCGTCAACAGGAACAGGTCGGCAATGCGCCCAAGTTCATCGTGTCGCCGAGCGTGTTTGCTCCGAATGCGATGGACGAACGTGTCGCCCCCGCGCCGGGCGATGAAGTTCCTCAAAGCAAAACGCCGGGCGACGAGATCTTTTACCTGAATGTACGCCGCCGCGGCGAAAGCGACAGCTGGCCGGCTTACCCGAACACGCGCCGCACGCTCCTGAAACATATCGTAGACAACAAGATCCAGAACGTCGTGTTTCTCGGCGGCGACATCCACTGTTCGTGTATCGCCGAGATCGAGTTCGACGGAGATGCGGCGAAAGACCTCAAGGCGTTTTCGATCACCTCGTCGGCATTCTACTGGCCGTTTCCCTTTGCCGACGGTGATCCCAACGGCTACGTGCACAACTCGCGGCTGGCAGACCAGCTCGATCCGTTCCCCGTGGATGAGAACGTGGTCATGCACTACCGGTCGTTCGGTTTCACTCAGGAGGATAACTTCACCCGCCTGGATATCGACCAGAACAAGAGTGCGATTACCATACGTGTGTTCGATAGCCGCGGTGAGGAAATCAAGGTATCCGCCGCAAGCGGCAGCACGGCAAAAGAAGGAAACGTGCTGAAGCTCGCGAAGTGGTAGTCAGCACCCTAACGTGAACGCAGAATTTCCAGGCTGCGAATAGCTACGGGAGTCGAAGCGATGCCGAAAGAGCGGCCCGACCCGAACATCTTGTACGTGTTTCATCCCGAAAAGGATCCGACTTACGTGCACTTCGCGGATGCGGCCGCCCACCCCTTCACAGGGGATGCGATGAGTGTCGTCCCGCGCAATGCATGGTGGCTCGCCGATGCGGCGTTGCTTTCATATTGGGATGCCGACGTGGCGCTCGCGCGGTTCCGCAGCGCTGGCATGGCCGCGGACGCATTGGACGTCGAAGGCGTGCAGTGCTATGTGAGCTGGACCGACAGCTTCGTCATCGTCGCTTTCAGAGGCACCGAGCCGGACCAGTGGGAGGACATCTTTGCCGACCTCGATCTCCCGCTCGTTCCGCACGGGCAGGGCGGACGCGTTCACCGCGGTTTCAAAGATTACGTTGAACGCGTCTGGCCACGGCTCCGCGCACGGCTTGACGATCTT
>Ga0111539_10005037_pt1 | contig 17172 bp, 22 predicted proteins | sample RhiMethybrSRZTD1_FD_79667 | JGI IMG/M metagenome (GOLD analysis project Ga0111539, IMG submission 79667) | Populus rhizosphere microbial communities from Tennessee, USA - Rhizosphere MetaG P. TD hybrid SRZTD1 (version 2) (version 2) | ecosystem: Host-associated > Plants > Roots > Rhizosphere >... | reverse complement strand
CGGCGATCGACGACCGCGAGTCCCAGAACCCCGTCGCGAGAGGACGTCCGTCGCGGTCCCGGATCGCGACGACGGCGCCGTCCTCGAGCGACGGAGCCCCCTCCACCGCGTCGCGGAACACCCAGGGGTGGCCGCCGCGAAGGGAGCGCGCCAGGTTCTTCGTCAGGGTGACGGAAACGGGGTCTCGACTCACGGAGGCATCATAGCGATCGGAAGGCGACCGGCCTAGGCGGTCGCGAGGCCGCGCCAGGGTCCCACCGGAAATGCCGCGTCGATCGCGCGGACCTCGTCCTCGGTCAAGGTCAGCGCGGCGGCGGCGGCGTTCTCCTCGACGTGGCGGACCGCCGAGGACTTCGGGATCGCGAAGACGCCGGGGCGGCGGGTGAGAAAGGCGAGGGCGACCTGCCGCGGCGTGGCCCCGCGGGCGGCGGCGATCCTGTCGAGCTCCTCCGACGACCGGAAGGACTGCGCTCCGATCGGGCTGTAGGCGACGATCGGAATCCCGCGGCGCTCGCACCAGGGCAGCACCGCGTGCTCGATCGTCCGCTCCTCCAAATTGTAGAGGACCTGGTTGCAGGCGATGCGCCCCTCCCCCGCGATCCGGACCGCCGCCTCCATCCCCTCGACGTCGAAGTTGCTGACGCCGTACGAACGGATCTTGCCCTCCTTCACGAGCGCCTCGAACGCGCGGATCGTCTCCTCGAGCGGATGGGAGCCGGGCCAGTGGAGGAGATAGCAGTCCAGGACGTCGGTCTTCAGGAGCTTCAGGCTCCGCTCGCACGCCCGGCGGGTGCCGTCGACCGACGCGTTCGACGGCAGGACCTTCGACACGAGGAAGATCCGGTCGCGGACGCCCCGGATCGCCTCGCCGACGAGCGATTCCACCGTTCCGGATCCGTACATCTCGGCGGTGTCGAGGTGGGTCATCCCGAGCTGGATCCCGCGGCGCAGCGCGGCGATCGCCGACGCCCGCTCGTCCTGCTCCATCAACCACGTGCCCTGGCCGAGCACGGGAACGAGGCGGCCGGGGGCGCCGAAGGGACGGGAATCCATGAGCCTAGCGCCGGAAGTGCTTCAGCGTGGGCGTGATGTCGCGAAGGGGGCCCCACCAGGCGTCGCCCTCGACGGGCTCCAGGAGGGCGCAGGGACGGGACAGCCACCGGTCCTGGATGTCGCCGCGAAGCCGCTTCATGAACGCGAGGAGGTCGAGCATCTGGTCGCCCAGCTCCGGCCTCCGCTTTCGGATCGATTCGAGCGCCGCCGCCATGGACGCCAGCGCGCGGTGGGCCACCTGGGCCTGGAGGATCGCGTCGGCCTCCTCGGTCTCGTCGCCGGCCGCCATCGTCGCGCGGCCGAGCTTGGGGGAGACGAGCGTCAGGCTGCGGCGGAGGAGCTGGACCTCGCGCGGATGGCCCGCGCCGTGCTCGCGCACGAACGCCGCCACCGCCTTCGCGGCAAGCGTCGCCTCTTCCACGATCGGATCGTCGCTCCGGGGCCGCGGGGTCGCGGCCGACGTTTCCGGCGCCTCCGGTTCCGGGGCGATCCCCATCACCCGCACCTGGTCCTGCACCAGCCGGAGCGCCTTCCGGGCGTCCTCGACGATGCGGCCGACCATCTCCTCTTGCGACGGTTCGCCGAGCCCGTCGATCTCGCGATGGAGCCGCTCGTCCATCTCGGTCTGGTAGAGGAGGCAGCGGGCCTTGTCGACGGTGCAGCCGTCGCACCAGCGGTCGCAGTAGTTGTACGGCGGGATGTATACGGTGGGCTTCCGATAGGTCACGTATTACTTTTCGGCAAGGAGCGCGTCGATCTGTTGGGAGAGTTCTTTCGCGTCCTCGGCGTCGAGGGCGCCGCCGCGGTGGACGTGGCGGACCTTGCCCTTGCGATCGAGCACGAAGGTGAGCGACGTGAACTCCCGCTTGTCGGGCGCCATCCAGCGGTCGAGCACCTTCCAGTCCCGGTCGATCGCCAGCGCGCCGGGCATCCCGATCTTCTTCGCCCAGGCCCGGACGTCCTCGGGGGCGACGTCCCGCACGGGCTTCGGATGGTAGACGGCGACGACCGCCGCCTTCTTCGAGAGCTCGGCCAGGGCGGGCGCCGACGTGGAGCAGAGCGAGCAGTTGTTCGTCCACCACCGGACGAGCACGACCTTGCCCTTGAGGTCGGGCTCGCCGTCCACCCAGGTGAGGCCGGCGAAGTCCCCCTCCTGCCCGACCAGGGCGAGCGCGACCAGGACGAGCGCAAGCCGACCCATGGCTAGTGATCCGCGGCCTTGCCGACGATGACGATCGAGAGCCGAAGCGGCTTCCCGCCGGCGGACACCTCGGCCTCGAAGACGGACCGCTCGGCCGTCTCGTCGGTGAGGACCCGCGGCAGCGTGCCGCCCTGGCCCGACACCAGGTACAGAACGGCGGGATGCTTCTTGCCGTTCACCTTCGCGGAGAGCTTGATGGCGTCCTTGGCTTCCATCGTCTCGGCCGTGGGATCGGTCGAGGCCCCGCACAGAAGCAGGAAGTCCCGCGATTCGGTGGACCCCTGGTGGTCCCCGTCCTCGGGCTGCACCATGTACCTCAGGGTGTAGACCCCCGGCGGGAACTTCTGGGCCTTGAAGTCGGCGCTTTCCCCGTGGAAGCGGGCCGCGCCCACGAGGCTGCCCGGCCGGAGGGTCGGGTAGAGAACGCCGAGCGACTTGGTGGGGTCGCCGGTCGGAACGGCGGAGCGGAACCAGAAGTCGACGAACGGCTTGCCCCCGCGCAGGACCCGCATCCCGGCCGGCGCCAGCTCCTTGCGGACCGTCTCGGCCACCTCGGCCGGAGCGGATTCCTTCAGGGGTTCGACCTTGAAGTCGGACGCGACGAGCAGCGTCACGCCGAGCGGCAGGAGAAAATGCATGGTGATCCTTCTCTCAATGCCCGGAGGATCAACGTCCTCCCGGAAAGATTTGTTCCCCCGTTCGGGGACTACTTCGCGAAGGTCCCGACCATCGCGCTCTGCCGCTCCGGATCGCTCCAGCGGACCCCGAGCTGGTCGCCCTGGTACGAGTGGGCCAGCGACTTCGCCGACTCGACCTGGGTCGACTTGCTGAACGCGGGATAGAAGAGATACGCGTGGCAGGTGGTGTTCTCGCACGCGCAGATTTCGGCGGTCTTGACCTGGATCTCCTTCTCCACGGTCACCGTGGACTCGAGACCCTTGCGGCTGAACGCGATCGCCTTCCGCTCGATCTTGCGGAGGTCGCCCAGATGGTCGGGCGCGAGCGACTTCGCCATCGCGACGAGCGCCTCGGCCTGGCGGTCCGTGGCCGTCTTGTCGACGAAGACGATCGCGGAGACCTTGCCCTCGTACTTCGTGTGGAGCGTGCCTTCGGCGTTGAGCACGGCGACGACCTTGAGGCCGTCGAGCGCGACGCCGTCGAACGACCCTTCCCGGACGGACCAGCCGACCACGGCGTTCTTGCCCAGGAGGTTGACTTCGCCGTTAGCGAAGCACGAGCCGGTCCACACGGCGCAGGTGCGCGCCTCGACGTAGTCGCCGCGGAGGTCCTTCCGGTCCCCGTCGGCCATCCCGGTGCCGGCCGAGATCGCCAGGATCGCCAGAATCATTCCGTGCTTCATACGACGTCCGTCCTCCTCAACGCCCTTATTGTCGCGCGGACCGTGCCTCGAATCAAGCCAGATGGGCGATGCCCTGGAAGCACTTGCGGCCGGACTTGCTGCATTGCTCCCGGTTGACCGGCTGGTCGTCCGGACCCCGGCCCGCCTGGGTGCAGTGGCACCAGTAGGCGCGGGTGTCGACGGTGCCGTAGAGCCGGGCGACCACCTCGGCCTGCTCCTTGTCGGCCTCCGTGGGAACCTTGTAGTACATGTCCTTCGACCGGAGATTGAGGCAGGCCTCCGGGCCGTTCGAGTCGTTCGCCATCTTCTCCTCCTAAGCCCACTTTCCGGTGGCGGCCATCAGGATGGCGCGGCGCACCGCGGCCTTGGCGGTCTGGATCTTGTACCCGTTCTGGGAGAGCGCCAGGGCGCCCTTCACCGACGCTTCGGCCGCCGCCGAGGCGGTCTCCGGCGTGACCTTCTTCCCCGCCAGCGCCTCCTCGGCCCCCGCCGCGCGCCACGGGACCGGCGCGACCGCGCCGAGCACGACCTTCGCCGACGCGCACGTGTCGCCGTTCATCTCGAGCACGACGGACGCGAGCCCCACGGGCCAGTCGTGCGATTCCTTGTGGAGCACCACGTACGTGGCGCTCTTCGCGTTGCCCTTCCCGATCGACACGTGGGTCACGATCTCGTTGTTCGCGAGCACGTTCTCCTTGAGCACGTTGTCTTTCGGCAGGGCGAAGAACTTCTCGAGCGGGATCTCCCGCGCGCCGGAGGGTCCGGCGACGCGCACGCTCGCGCCGAAGGCGACGAGCGCGGGGGCGGCGCTGGAGCCGTGGACCGCCACGCAGGGCCCTTCGTTGGCGAAGATCGCCGAGTATTCGTTCTCTCCCTCGCGCGCCGGGCAGGTGTTCGCGTTCCCCCGTTTGGCGCAGGCGAAGAGGTCGTGGCTGAAGTACCAGCAGGGCGGCCGCGTGCAGAGGTTGCCGCCGATCGTCGCCATGTTCCGGATCTGGGGCGTGGCGATGGTCTCGATCGCCTGGGCGATCGCGGGGTACTGCTTCGCCACGACCGGATTCTCGATCAGCGACGCCAGCGTGACGCCGGCGCCGATCCGGAGGCCGCCGTCGACCGTCTCGATGCGGTCGAATCCCTTGATCGCCTTCAGGTTGACGACGACGTCGGGCTCGACGACGCGGTCCTTCATCAGGTTGAGGAGGGTCGTGCCGCCGGCGAGCGGAAGCGCGCGGGGCCCGAGGGCCTGGACGGCCTCCGCCTCGCTCTTGGCGCTCTTGTAGGTGAACGCTTTCATGGGGCTCCCCTTATTTCTTCGCCAGGGCCGAAAGGATCCGACGCGGGGTGAACGGGATCTCCGCCACGCGCACGCCGACGGCATTGGCCACCGCGTTGGCGATGGCCGCCGCGCCCGGGATGTACGGCGGCTCGCCGATGCCGATGACGCCGCGCTCCGGGTAATCGAGCAGGTGCACGTCGATCTCCGGGATGTCCGAGTGGCCCGCGAGCTTGTACCACTCCAGGTCCGGGTTGAGCATGAGGCCCGACTTCGGGTCCAGCCGGCGCTCCTCGAAGAGCGCCGAGTTCAGCGCGCCGATCACGCCTCCGGAAACCTGGCTTTCGCAGAGCAGCCGGTTCCTCACCATGCCGCAGTCGGCCACGGCGACGATCTTGTTGACCTTCACGACGCCGGTCTCGACGTCGACCGACACGTCGGCGAACTGCGCCCCGCCGACGCCCTGGCTGGACATCGTGGCGACGGTCTTCCCCTCGGTGTCCTTGGTGTCGCCTTCCTTGCGGTCGCCGGCCCCCGTGATCGGCTGCCGGCCGAGCATCGCGCAGGCCTGCTTCCACGAGAGGCTCTTGCCGTTCGTCGCGACGATCTTGCCGCCCACGGCCTGAAGGTCGCCGGGCTTGGCGTCGAGCTTGGGCGCGACCTGTTCGAAGAGCAGGTCGCGCGCCTTCATCGCCGCCACGCCGACCGCTACGCTGACGCCGCCGCAGCTCGTCGAGCCGCCCGAGCCGCCGGCCGGCGGATAGATCGAGCTGCCGACCTTGCCGGTCACGTCCTTGACCTGGAGCCCCAGGATCTCCGCCGCGACGAGCGGGACGAGGGTGACCGTGCCGGTGCCGAGGTCCTGCGAGCCGCAGGCCGCCTCCACGGAGCCGTCGGGATGGATCGTGCACGTGGCCTGCGCCTGTCCGGCGCCGCCGCCCCAGGTGTTCAGCGCGCAGCCGAGACCCCTCTTGATGGGCCCGGCGGTCTTGTCGCCGCGCGGGTGCCAGAATTTCTTCCACTGGATCTTCTCGGCCCCGAGCTTGACCTCAGTCTCGTAGATCGGCTTGAGCGTCTTGAAGACGCCCTCGTCGGGGATGTTCTTGAGCCGGAACTCCAGGGGATCGAGGCCCAGCTGGTGGGCCAGGTCGTCCATGACCTGCTCGGTCACGAGGCAGCCCTGGGGATGGCCGGGGGCGCGGAGCGCGCGCCGGTCGCCCGCGTTCACCGCGACGTTCGTGTGCTTGCGACGGCGCGTCTCGGGGGCGTAGATGTAGGGCAGCGGGAACTCCGCGCCGCCCGAATGGCCGCCCGTGCCGAAGGTGACCGCGTCGAAGGCGGTCAGCTTCCCGGCCTTGGTCGCGCCGGCCTTGACCGTCGCGAAGAACGACGGACGGTTGCCGCCCGTCCAATGCTCCTCGTCGCGCTCCAGCATGAGCTTGACGGGCCGCTTGGCCTTGCGGGCGAGCTGGGCCGCCACGACCCCCTGGATGTCGGGGCCGAACTTGCTGCCGAACCCGCCGCCCATGAACGGCGTCTCGCAGGTGACCTTCAGGTTCGGGATGGTCTTGAAGAGCGGGTCGCTCTTCAGGTCGCCGGCGGTCTTGTGGACCGCCTGGGTCGAGGCGTAGACGAGAAGCTCGTCGTCGGCCTTCCACCAGGCCACCAGGCCGTGGCTCTCGAGGCAGACGTGGGTGATCACGGGGCCGCTGTAGCTCCCCTCGATCGTGCCGTCGGCTTTCGCGAGCGCCTCTTCGACGTTTCCCTTCTCGTCGGTCTTGGACTGCCCGCCTTTCGCGAACGCGTTCGGCTCCGACCACTCGAAGGGCAGGACCTCGAACGAGACCTTGACGGCGCGAATCGCGTCGCGCGCCTGTTCCTCGGTCTCCGCCGCGACCGCGGCGATCTCGTCGCCGGCGTAGCGGAGCTCGGCGCCGACGTTCTTGACGACGTGCACCGCCTTGACGCCCGCCATCGCCTCCGCGGGGGCGAGGTCGAGCGCGGTGATCTTCGCGTGAGCGTGCGGGCAGCGCAGGATCTTCGCGTGGAGGAGCCCGGGGAGGTTCCGGTCGAAGGAGTACTTCGCCTTCCCCGTCACCTTGAGGGCGCCGTCCAGCCGCGGGATCCCGGTCCCGATGACGGTCCGTTTCGCGGGCCACTGGTAGGGCATCGGTCTATCTCCTCCCCTTCATGCGGCGGGCCGCCTTCTCGCACGCCTCGAGCGCGCGGGACTGCGTGCCGCAGCGGCAGATGTTGCCGTCGAGCGCCCGGCGGATCTCGTCGCGGGTCGCGTTGGGATTCTTCTCGAGACAGGCGGCGCCGGAGACGATGAAGCCCGGCGTGCAGAAGCCGCACATCAGGCCGTCGCACTCCACGAACTCCTCCTGCAGCGGGTGGAGCTTGCCGTTGGTCGCCAGCCCCTCGACCGTCCGGATCTCCCGGCCCTGCGCCTCGACGGCGAGCGTCGTGCAGGAGTAGACGGTCTTGCCGTCGATCTGGAGCGTGCAGGCGCCGCACGACCCGCGGTCGCACACCCGCTTGGTGCCGGTGAGGTCCACGGGGTCCGCGCTTCCGAGCTTGAGATGGTCGCGGAGGGCGTCCAGGAGCGTCACGCGCGGCTCGACCTTGAGCTTCACGTCCTGCCCGTTGACGGTGAGCGCAATCTCGACCGGCTCGGGGCCGAGCCCCTCGGCGGGGATGTCGGGGCCGCTTTCGGACGTGCCGCAGCCCTGCGTCAGCGGCAGGGTCGCGGAGACGCCGGCCAGGCCGAGCGTCTGGATGAAGTTGCGCCGGCTGAACCCGGACGGCGGCGGTTCAGGCGGGGCGACGTCGCGTCGCTTGTCCTTCTTCTTCATGGCCGATCCTCTCCCGGTAACCGAGCACGAAAGTTTTTTGAACGACGGGGCCTCTTCCTCGCCTACTATACGAGCGGTCCTCATTCCGCGCGACGAGAATCACTGCTTTGTTTCGGCGGCCGGCGACTCCCGCAATTCCACTTTTCCCTGGCAGCAGAAGCACGGCCCCGGGTCCACGCCCCGGATCGCAGACCTCGCACCAGTAGGAGACGTCGAACAGCTTCCCGTCGCGGTACCACTGGAAGCGCGACACTTCGAGGAGCGAGGTCGCCGGAAACACGCGGCCCGTCAATCTCAGCTCGTGCTCCTTGAATCGCTTGTCGACGAAGAGCGCCTCGGAGAGCGCGTTCCGGTAGAGCGTGAGGTACCTCGCGCCGGAGCCGCCCTCGACCCGGAACCCGGCCAGGTGCTCGTGGACCGGGCCCGCTTGGGCCTGGTACTTCTCCTTCATCTCCTCGATGAGGCACACCAACTTCCCCCGCTCCTCGAACAGGGCGGGCTTGTCCTGCAGCAGCCCCAGGACCAGCAGGAGCCCCGCCCCCCTCACGCGTCCGCCCGGTCCTCGGCCGGTTCCGGCTTCTCGACCTCGTCCTTGCCGCGCACGGTCGCGATGATCTGGCCCAGGATGGAGACGGCGATCTCCGCGGGCGTCTCGGCGCCGATCGGGAGGCCGACCGGGGCGACGACGCGGCCCAGGTCCGCTTCGGGGATGCCGCGCGCCTTCAGGCGTCGGAACATCTCGAGCTTCTTGGTCTTCGAGCTGATGAGGCCGATCCACCGGGGGAATTTCTGGACGAGGTGGAAGAGGAGGTCGGTGTCGATCTTGTGGGACCAGCCGACCAGGAGGACGTGGGAGTACCCCCCGAGGTCCTCCTTCGCGAAGAAGTCCTCGGGCATCCCCTGAACGCAGCGCCGGGCGTTGGGAAACCGCTCGCGCGAGGAGAATTCGGCGCGGTCGTCGAGGACGGAGTGGTGGTAGCCCAGCTGATCGCAGAGCTTCGCGATCTCCAGGCCGCAGTGGCCGCCGCCGGCGATCAGGAGATGGGGGACCGGCGCCATGTATTCCACCATGACCTTCACGCTCCCCCCGCACAGGCTGTCGAGCGCCCCTTCCTTGTAGTACATCAGGTCGAACGAGGCCAGGCCGCCCTTCTTCTCCTCGATCGCCTTGCGGCAGAGCCCCTTCACCTTCTGCTCGAGGCCCGCGCCGCCGACCGTACCGAACTGGGTGCCGTCGGGGAGGAAGATCATCTTCGCCCCCTGCTTGCCCGGAACGCTCCCCCGCGTCTCCGCCACGGTGGCGACGGCGAACGCGCGGCCTTCCTCGATCAGCTGGAGAATCTTCTGCTGGACGGCTTTCACGGCTTCCTCGCGTGACGAACCCGATACGCGTCGAGGCATCGAACGTAATCCTCGGGCGTATCCATGTCCATCAATACATACGCCTCCGGATAGACGACGTACGCGACGCGCGAGGGAACCCGGTTCACGACCTCCCGCGCCGACCCTCCCGACGGAAGGGCCAGGAATTCAGCGGCCAGCTCGCGCCGGCAGAGCACGGGATGGCCCCGCTTCAAGTCGTGGGAAGGGATGAAGATCGATTTCCCGGGATCGGGCTCGGCCCGGTAGGCCTCGACCAGTCGCGCAACGTCGGCCGCCGTGACCAGCGGGACATCGACGGGCATGAAGAAAAATGCGTCCACATCCTGCGGCAGGATGGCCAGCGCGGCCTTGAGGCTCGCGGTCTGGCCGCTGTCGACGTCGAGGTTCAGCATGACGCGGACGTGGCCGAGGGCCGCTTTGGCGCGGATCTCCGGATGGTTCGGCCCCAGCACGACGATGGGCTTGGCGAACCCCCGGACGGCCTCCAGAGCGAGCTGCAAGGCCGACTTCCCGTCGAAGTCGAGCAGCGCCTTGGGCCGCCCCATCCGGCTCGACGCCCCGGCGGCCAGGACAATCGGGACAAGATCGCTCATTGAAGAAAGGAGACAAGGCCCGTCGCACGTCTTATCATGAGGGACTCATGATACGACATGCCTGGATCCTGATCCTAGCAGGATGCGCCGGCGCGCCGACCCGCGAGGAAGGCCCGCTCGACCGCCTGGTTGCGAAGACCAACGCCTACACGTCGTTCCATCTCCGCGCCGAGATCACGGACGGCAAACAGAGCGTTCCGATCGAGATGGCCTGGAAGGCGCCCGACCGGGCGATCCTGAAGTACGGGACCGTCGCGACGACGATCCACGCCGGAGGCGCCACCCACCATTTCCTGCGGGGCAGCTATTATTCCCTGAAGGTTGCGGAGGCGGTGGCGGAGATCCGTGCCCGCTACCCGGGGCTCGAGATCGGTCCGGCGCCGCAGTCCGTCTTCTCGCTCGGCGACGGCGTCCGGGCGCTCCTGTCGGTCGGACGCCTCGGCGCCCGGCTCGGCTGGCTCGACGAGCTGCGCGCCTACAAGGCCGAGGGCAACATCTACCGCCACGGCCAGACCGAGATCCTCCTCCGGGAGGACGGCTTCATCGAGAAGACGTCGATCGGCGGCCATGGCTTCGTCCTCAAGGACGTCGCGATCAACACGCCCCTTCCCGACTCGCTCTTCGCCCTGCCCGACGCGCAGGGGCTGCAGGACGCGACCGGCCGGCTGCGCAAGGATCTCGTGCGCGGCCTGGACGACGCGGTCCACCGCTGGATCCTCGAGACGTCGACCGCCGACGACGTGCTGGAGGCGATGATCCGGATCGACCTTGCCCGGAAGTACGAGCCCGAGAAGATGGCCGATCTCCAGCGCCAGAACCTCCGGAAGAGCATGGCGGCATTCAACGTGCTCCGTCCCGACGCCCGGCCCGAGGTGGTGCGCGACAAGCTGGCCATCGAGCGGGCCAAGGCGATGGGGACGGTCGACATCATGGAAGAGGAGATCCACAAGGAGTACGAGCGGGCGCTCGACGGCTACTTCCGCGGCATGGCGGTGCTTCCGCCCCAGAAGGAGATGCTCGACGTGGCGCGCCGCTGGCAGGCGGCCGTCAAGCGCCAGGTCGACGAGCAGATCCGCAAGCGCCTCGACGCCGTGTTCGACGAGCCGCTCCCCCAGAAGGACTAGAAGAGAATCGCGCATCGCGAATCGCGACCGATAGGGTCCCCCTGGCACTCCCCCGGGGGGAGTCGGAGGGGGAACGGCTCTTCCCGCGATTCGCGATTCGCCTAAGGGCACATCCCGAGCTTCAGGAATTGCCTGACAGCGCCGACATATAGCCCGGAGAATGGGGCCGGTCGATGTGCTCCGCAGTACTCCCGGGCGAACAAATGTTTCCCCTCTCTCCAGGGCCAGGAAGCTTCGCAAGAAGCAACCTGGCCTTTTTTTTGAGAGCAAGCCTACCTTGATGGCGCCCCTGGGTTGGTAGAGCCCGTCCGCCTGAACAATTGGATGTAGAACTCTATGGGATTGGCTGTCCCCATCTGATGCACGCTTCCATCGGCACGGCTAACGATCAGGGGGGCATTGCCCAGAATTGTCGGCGGGGCATTGGGATCACGCTGCTTGTAGTCTTTTACGTTATAGAAGACTACCCAACCAAAATCCTCTTCTCTGGTTTCCTCTTCAAGGACGATGAAAGGAATGCTTAATCCTGATCTCCTTTGAAGTCCTTTGACAAAGGAGTTTGCGATATCCATCGCATCCGATCGCAAGATTGCCATTCGAATCCGGTGTTCGTGGCGTGCCTGCTGCGGAAGCGGGCCTAGCCGTCCTTCTTCTTCGCCTTCTCGTCCAAGCTGTACTTCCCGCCGCCCAGCCCGAAGGCCGCGAAGCACATCATGAAGAGCGCGAACGGCAGCTGGTGGTCGGTCTTGTAGAACACGTAGAACCCGTGGTAGCGGACGATGTACCAGAGCATCAGGGCGCCCAGCGCGAACGCCGCCCACCGGGTCATGAAGCCGATCAGGCAGAACAGCCCTCCGAGCAGTTGAACCACCATCATGATGATGTCTTCCAGGGAGGGAGACTTACCCATCCTCGGGACCAGCAGCGCCCCCTGGAGGATGAAGACGATGGCCAGGCCGAGCCGCAGCGCGAGCGGCGCGTAGTCCTTGAATCCCCCTCCGACGCGGTCAAGCATGGTGCCTCCTTGGATACCCCAAGAATAGCCTCTGGAAATGAGCGAGAATCAAGAATCGAGAATCAGGATTCAAAGCCCAAGGCGTGAAACCACTGCTTTGTCCGCGACAGGATAGACCTGCTCCGCAGGAGTCTGCAACGAGACCGGACCCTGCGATTCCAGGATGCGGCGCTGTTCCGCGACGAAATCAGAGATGTCCTCGATCGCGACGGTCCATTCCTCCACATACTTGCGGAGCGCGGGGCCTTCCAGGCCGAGCTGGATTGCGCGCCGCTCCTGCTTTGCCCCGGAAGGATGATGGTCGGGATCCCATTGGAGCCGAACCGAGGATGTCGCGACGGCTTTCTTCCATTGTTCATTCGATCCGTAGACGGTGGGTTCGTAGCTCGAATGAACAGCCTGGGCCAGGATCTGATCGAACCCGGAACGTTGAAGCTTGATGGCCAAGACGACCGTTTGTCCCTCCTTGGTCCCCCAACCGGATCGGTACATCATCCAGAGGAAGTTCGGCTTGATCCAGCTCATGCGATTGAGGCTGAATCCGTCGCCGAAACGCCCGTGACAGGCCGCAAATCTGCCTATTTCGGGGCGGTATGCCTGGTAGACGACAATGGTCCGTTCGTCAAACTGTGCCAGGATGTGACGACCCGAACTAGGCCAGCGCGCGCTTTGGGAGGCGTAGGATTCGATCGCAAGATTCACGGAGAAGGTCAGTCGGCGGGCGGCTTTTCGGCCGGCGGGCGCGAGTAGCCGCCGGGGTCGCTGATCTCGAGCATCCGCTGGATGGCGATCCGGCCCTTCCGGGCGATCTCCTCGGGCACGATCACCTTGTACTCCAGGTCCTCGAGGGACCAGAGCAGCTTCTCGAGCGTGTTGAGCTTCATGAACTCGCAGGAAGCTTCCTCGGCCGCGGGGAAGAACACCTTGGCGGGGCTCTCCTTCTGGAGCCGGTGGAGGATGCCGACCTCCGTGCCGACGATGAACTGCTTGTCCTCCGACTCGCGGCAGTGCTTCAGGATGCCTTCCGTCGAGAGGACCTTGTCCGCGAGCGGCATGCAGGACGTCAGGCAGCCGCACTCGGGGTGCATCACGAACTTCGCCTCGGGGTGCTCGTTCTTGAGCGACTTGATCTTCTCGGTGTCGATCCGGTTGTGGACGTGGCAGTAGCCGGGCCACAGATGCATCTTCCGGCCCGTCTTCTTCTGCACGAAGGTGCCCAGGAACTGGTCGGGCGCGAACAGGATCTCCCGGTCGGGCGGGATCGCCTCGATGATCTTGAGCGCGTTCGTCGACGTGCAGATGTAGTCGCTCTCCGCCTTCACGTCGGCCGTGCAGTTGATGTAGGAGACCACCACGGCGCCCGGATGCTCCGCCTTCCACCGGCGCAGCGACTCGCCCGAGATCATCGACGCGAGCGAGCAGCCCGCTTCCTTGTCCGGGATGAGGACGAGCTTGTCGGGATTCATGATGGCCGCCGTCTCGGCCATGAAGTGGACGCCGCAGAAGACGATGACCTTCGCCGGCGTCTTCGCCGCCTGCTGGGTGAGGCCGAGCGAGTCCCCCGTGAAGTCGGCGAGGTCCTGCAGCTCCCCGCGCTGGTAGTTGTGGGCCAGGATCACCGCCTGCCGCTCCTTCTTGAGCTTCAGGATGTCCCGGATCAGGCCCTGTTTTTCCGTCTCGGTCATCATGTCCTTAGGACGGCCTACTTAGTGTATTTGTTACACCATCATCGTACCGACGCCCGGCCGCGGAGTCAACCGATTTTTCCCTTCGCGCAGGCCCGTGCAGAATACCATACACCCCGGATTGATTGGGAGGAACCTATGAAGCCATCTCTGATCCTTGTCATGATCGCCTCCGCCGCCGCCGGGGCCGTCCTGGCGCTCGCCGCCACGGACGGGATCGCCCGCCAGGACAAGGTCGCGACGCCGTCGCGGTACACGAACGGCGCCTACGGCTTTTCGATCCAGCCGCCGGCGTTTTCCCGGGCTGCGAAGAATTCCGTGATCCAGGCCGCGATGTTCTTCGCCCCTGCCCGGGAGGGGTTCGCCGCCAACCTGAACGTGATGGTCCAGGAAGTGAAGATGTCGCTCGACGAGTACTGCACCCTGTCCAAGGGCCAGTTCAAGCAGGCGGGATTCCAGGTCCTGTCGGAGGCGAGGAAGAAGATCTCCGGGCGGGACGCCGTGCTCTGGGAATACGAAGGGGAGCTCCAGGGTCGGGCCATGAAGTGGACCTCGCTCGCCGTCGCCGACACGGATCGCGTCTACCTGGTGACCGGAACCTCGGCGATCGACGACAACGCCCTGTCCAAGGAGTTCAAGGCGAGCCTCGAGAGCTTCAAGCTCGGGGAGTGACCCTCAGGACCGGCCGACCTCGCAGGTGATCGGCGTCCCGTTCTGCTTGAGCGCCCTCGCCTCGTCGAGCGCGGCGCGGGCCTGCTCCAGGACGCCCGGACCCTCCTCGAGCTCCGCCCACTTCCCCTCCCCTTCCCACACGCGGATGGTGAGCTTCTGGGGGACCCGCTCCTTCAGGCGGCGGAGCAGCTCGAACGTGATGTATTCGCAGGTGGGGATCGGCAGGAGCGTGTTCAGGTCGGTGTGATCGAACGCGGCGACCACTTCCTTCATCGACCGCTTGAGATCGGCGAAGTCCATCACCATGCCGCGGACGACGGGCCCCTCCGCGATCACCTCCACCTTCCACGTGTGCCCGTGCGGCACGCCGCACTTCGGGTGGCCGGGAAGCAGATGCATGCTGTCGAAATACCCGATGCAGCCGACTTTCATGAGGGGTCCTCCAATCCTGATAGGCGGAACGATTCTATCCGTCCCCGGCAGGCACTGCAACGCCCGCAGGGCCGGAGGCCGTCCCGGTAGCAGCTCCACGTGAGCTCCAGCGGCACCCCCCACCGGGCGCCGAGCGCGATCACGTCCGCATCCGTATAACGCGCGAACGGCAGCAGAATGCGGATCCCGCGGCCCAGCCGTTCGAGCCGGCGGAAGTAGGCCGGCCGGGCGTCTTCGAAAAACGAGGCGTCCGAGCGATTGTGCCCCGCGACCACGGCGTGGGCGCCGAGATCCTCCGCCACCGAGAGCGCGATCGCGTGGAGCACCAGGTTCCGGGCGGGCGCGTACCCGGACGGCCGAGGCCGGAGAAACGGCGTCTTCACCCGGATCAGCCGGACTCCCGCCCGCTTCGCGACCGCCGTGCAGGCCCTCGCCTCCCGGCGGGGCCTTCCCGTGACCTCGCACGAGAGCGCCGCCGCGACCTTGTACCGCGCCTTCGCCCAGGCGAGCGCCACCGCGGAATCGATGCCGCCGGAAAGCAGGACCACCGCCTTCTTCACACCCGCGACTCCCCGCCGTCCAGGACGACGGTCTGCCCCGTCACCCAGTCGTTCTGCGCCAGGAAGAGCGCGACCTCCGCCACCTCCTCCGGCTTGCCGAACCGTCCCACCGGGATCGCCGCCGTGTAGCTCCGGCGCATCGCGGGCGGGAGCCACTGGACCCAGCCGGTCTCGATCGACCCGAACGCCATGCAGTTCACCTGGATCCGCGGCGCGAGCAGCATCGCCAGCGACTTGGTCATCCCCACGACGCCCGCCTTGGCGATCGAATAGACGATCCCCTCGCGCTCGCCCGTCAGGGCCGGGATGGAGGCGACGTTGATGATCTTCCCCTTCTTCATCACCCGCGCGGCCGCCCGGGAGCACTTGAAGGTCCCTCGCAGGTCGGTCTCCAGCACTCGGTCCCACATCTCGTCCGTGACCGCGTCGAGGTCGTCGGTCCACGCCCCCCGCTCGGAGTGGCCGGCGTTGTTCACCAGGATGTCCAGCCGGCCGAACCGCTCGACCACCTCGTCCACCAGCTTGTCCGCCTGGCGGCCGACGTCGCCCTTGATCGCGACGCCGCCGAACGAGGCGGCCGTCTCCGCGGCCTCGGTGCGGGACCGGCGGTAGTTGATGGCGACCCGGGCCCCGGCCCCCGCGAACCCGCGGGCGATGGCCGCGCCGATTCCGCGCGACCCACCCGTGACCAGCGCGACCTTGCCCTTCAGACCATTCACGGCGACCTCGCCGCGCCGCCGTCGACCCCGACGACGGCGCCGTTCAGGTACCCGTTCTTCACGGCGAGGAGCACGGCCGAGGCGACTTCCTCCACGGTGCCCGTCCGCTTCGCAAGGGTGCGGGACGCGGCCTTGCGGATCTGCTCCGGCGACCAGGGTCCCGTCGGAACCGGCCCGGGGGCGACCGCATTCACCCGGATCGGCGCCAGTTCCAGGGCGAGGTACCGGGTCAGGTTGATGAGCGCCGCCTTCGCCGCGCAGTAGTCCGGCCCCATGTGGAACGGCCGTCGGCCGACGTCGCTCGCGATGTTGACGATGCAGCCCGTCGACTTCCGGAGCAGCGGCAGGGCCGCGCGCGTGACCTCGACCACGCTGAGGACGTTCAGATCGAACGTGCTCCGCCAGGCCGCGAGCGACGTCCCCTCGAAGTCCTCGAAATGTTCCATGCCGCCCGCGTTGTTGACGAGGATGTCGAGCCGGTCGATCGACCGGAAGAGCTTCTTCACGTCCTTCCGGACGTCGGCGGGGATGCAGATGATCTCGCCGATCTCCTTGGCCGCGGCGACCAGCGCCTTCGCCTCGCGGCCGCAGATGATCACCCGGGCGCCCGTGTGATAGAGGGCCCGGGCGACCGCCTTGCCGATGCCGCGGGAACCGCCGGTCACGAGCGCCGTCTTGCCGGCGAGGCTGTTGTCCATAAAGGGGCGCCATTCTACCGTTTCCGGTCACTTTCCTTTGGATTTTCCTCAACAGGGATTGGGTTATCTTTCGGCACCGACCAGGCACGAACAAGGCAGGGAGGGTCGCATCCATGAACGTCATCCTGATCGCGGCGCTGCTGGTCTTCTCCGGCGACGAGGTGAAGACCGAGAACCTCGACCGCCTCAAGACCCTCATCAAGCCGCGCGCCGAGGAGACGAAGTGGGAGGAGATCCCCTGGCGCGTCGACCTCTGGCAGGCACGCCGGGACGCCGCCAAAGCCGGGAAGCCCCTCGTCCTCTGGGAGATGGACGGCAACCCGATGGGCTGCGGCTGAAACAACGTCGTGCTGGGCCGTGCGCTCGGCTTCTCGGACCCCGAGGTCGTCAAGCTCCTCAAGGAACAGTTCATTCCCGTCGTCGGGGACGACTGGTACCAGCGCCGCCGGAAGGACGAGGTCGGGAAATTCTTCCGCAGCGTCGTCGACCAGACGTGGAAAGCCGGCAAGTGGGGAGCCAACGGCGGCGACAACCGCCAGGGCATCTACT
>Ga0111539_10005036_pt1 | contig 17172 bp, 11 predicted proteins | sample RhiMethybrSRZTD1_FD_79667 | JGI IMG/M metagenome (GOLD analysis project Ga0111539, IMG submission 79667) | Populus rhizosphere microbial communities from Tennessee, USA - Rhizosphere MetaG P. TD hybrid SRZTD1 (version 2) (version 2) | ecosystem: Host-associated > Plants > Roots > Rhizosphere >... | reverse complement strand
TCAGTCGGGAACACGGGGCCCACTCAATAATCATTAATCACTAATCAATTTTCATTTCTCAACATGGTTGACCGCTTATTGAGAAATGAAAATTGATTAGTGATTAATGATTATTGAGTGGGCCCCGTGTTCCCGACTGACCCCGATTTATTCAGCTGCGTGGTCTGCGGACGTCCGGGTCTTCGAAGAGGTACTTCACGCGGTTTTTGTAGATGAAGAGATTGGGTTCCGTGCTTCGAGTGATCCGGATGATGTCCTTGTCGTAGTACTCGATCCAACCCCGAACTTCTTCGCCGTCGATCAGTTTGACAACGACTGCAGTCTTGTTTTTGGAGAGCTTGTCGATGTATTCGCCTTCGCGGTATGTGGCTTCTGGTGCCGCCTGCCATCGTTCACGGCGGCTGGTGAACTCATTAATTGATTTCATTTCCTTTTGAGTATGGGGAATTTCAGACTTCGAGGCAAGCCGGTTGTTGCTAAGATCCAACAGTGGCTATAGAAGCGTTGCTTTTTGATCTTGGGAAAGTGCTCGTTGACTTTGACTTCGAACGCGGGCTGAATCGCTTCGCGTCCAGAACTTCGATGACGCGCAAGGAATTCGAAGCCGTTATCTTCGACCAGGACTGGATTCGGCCGTACGAGCATGGCGACATTTCGAGCGAGGAATACCATCGCTATCTGCGCGAGAACGGAAAGCTCGAGATGAGCCTCCAGGAGTTTCACGACGCATGGTCCTCCGTTTTCCTGCCGGGCCTGATCGTCCCGGAACAACTCCTGGCCAGTTTGAAAGCCCGTTATCCGCTCATTCTCGTATCCAACAGCAATGAATCCCACGTGAACTACATCGCGAGGGAATACGGCGTTCTGGACTACTTTGACCACAAGATCTTCTCGCACGAAGTGCGATCCATGAAACCTGACCGAAGAATCTACGATGCGGCGATCGCCGCGGCCGGCAGGCCTCCTGAGGCTCTCTTCTTCACCGACGATCGCGCCGAGAACGTCGAATCCGCGGTGAAGCTGGGGATTCGGGGACATCAATTTCACTCCGTGTTAAAACTTGTAAACGCGTTGAAAAGTAACGGAGTCCAGCTAGGAGATTTCATTCCCGACTGAGTTTTTCTCAGGTATGATGGGGCCCGTTGCTGAAAATCCAACATCTATGAAGAAGTGGTTGCTGAAAATCGGGTCGGTTTTGCCCGTCGTGCTTTTCGTTCTTGCCGGATTTGCGAATACGGGCTCCGAATCGACGCCGGAATTCTTCTTCACCCGTTTGATTTATGGAAATGGCGGCGGCCCCGCCCGAACGCCCCGCCTGGATATCCGTTGTGCCGATCTGGCAGCCGGCGAAGGGGGCACGCGATATGGCGGCGGGTGGGCAACAGACTTCCCGGCTTCCGATTGCAAATTCATGTGGGGCGTCGAACGCCTCACGGGTGTCCGAGTCTTCGACAAGGGCCCCCATGTTGTCGCCGCGATGGATCCCGAACTGTTCAACTACCCCTATCTCTATATTGTGGAGCCGAGCCGGATGTACCTCACCTCCGAGGAGGCAAAGCAGATCCGGGAATATTTGGACCGCGGAGGTTTTCTGCACGTGGATGACTTTTGGGGGCTTCGGCAGCGGGCGGTCGTCGAAGAGGAGCTGGACAAGATCTTTCCGGATCGCAAGCCCGTCAAGCTGGACCTGAAACACGAGGTCTTTCACACGTTTTTTGACGTCGATCAGGTCATGCAGATTCCAAACGTCAGCAACGGCTGCAATGGGGGGAGGACCTGGGAATCCGCCGACGAGACCGAACCGATGATCTTCGGGATTTCTGATGACAACAACCGCCTGATGGTCATCATCACGTACAACTCCGATCTGGGTGATGCGTGGGAATGGATGGATAACCCCTGCTATCCGGAAATGTATTCCGGCCAGGCGTATCGGATGGGAATCAATTTCATCCTCTACGCCATGTCACATTAGGTTTTTTATGAGAATGTTTGAGTTCTTCTTCAAATACAGGCCGATCGTTTACGAAAAGGGGCGTCTATCGTTTCAGCTCCTCAGTTCAAAGTGGTTCTTCATTCCCCTCGCCCTGATTGCCATCGGTGTCGCCATCTATTTTTACCGGCGAGTCGCGAAGGAAAAGCTGTCGCCGTGGATGATCGTGCTCCGCGCCGCCGTCTTCGTGATCCTGCTGTTCATGGTCCTGCAACCCATCCTGAATGTGTCGCAGGTTTTACCGCAGGACAGTTATATGGCGGTCGTCATCGACACCTCTCAGAGCATGAACATCAAGGATGATGGCCAGACTTCTCGCTCCGAGCAGTTGCTAAAGAAAGTGGAGGAGACCAAGTTCCTCCAGGAGCTCGAGAAAAAGTTCAAGGTCCGCCTGGTCGAATTCAACCAGGAAGCGCGACGCATCGATGCAACTGCGGAGCTGCGATTCAATGGACAGCGAACGCGCCTCGAGGCTCCGATTAATCTACTGCAGCAGGAAATGGGCACACTTCCGGTGACCGGAGTCGTTCTCATCACTGACGGCGTAGACAATGCGTCGCAGGAGCTCAGCCTCGCGATCAACAAGCTGCAGAAACGCAGGATTCCTTTCTACACCGTGGGCGTTGGATCCGAAGAGATTACGCGTGACGCGGAAATCATCAAGGTTACCGGCCCCAGAGAAATGCTCAAGGATTCCACGGCAGTCGTGGAAGTGCAGTTCAAGAGTTCGGGTCTGTCTGGCCGTAAAGCCACGATCGATGTTCGTGAAAATGGGACCATGGTCAAACCGCAGGAAGTGACCCTGCCTCCGGACGGCCAGGTGGGCGAGATCTCGATTGACGTGCCGGTGAAGAACCAGGGCAACCAGATCTTCTCGTTTTCCATTAAGGTGGCTGACGACCGCATCGCGGAGAACAACACGCTGGACTCCCTGATCACGGTTCGCGACGATCATCCGAAGATTCTTTACGTGGAAGGCGAGCCCCGCTGGGAATACAAGTTTATCCGCCGTTCCATCGCAGACGATCCCAATCTCTACGTGGAGTCGTACCTTCGATCCTCTCAGAACAAGTACTACCGGCAGGGAATCGCCGACGAGGCGACGCTTGCCGATGGGTTCCCGACAAAGAAGGAAGACCTCTTCAAATACTCCGGCATCGTGCTGGGAAGCATTGAATCCACGTTCTTCAACAAGACTGATCAGCTCGAGATGATCGTGGACTTCGTCAAGGAGCGTGGCGGCGGTTTCCTGATGCTGGGTGGCAAGAACTCCTTTTCGGCGGGACGTTACCAAAACACTCCGATCGCGGACATGCTTCCGGTGGAACTGCTGCCGGACCGCGCGCTGCCTGTTATCGACAAAGTGAAGCTCGAATTGACCGACTACGGTAGAACGCACAACCTCATGCGGCTTTCCGGCGATCCTGCAACCAACAACAAGATCTGGGGACAGTTGCCGCCTCTCGAGGACTTCAATCGCGTTGGCGATGTCAAACCCGGAGGCATTGTGTTGGCCAGGGGAGAGCCCGAAAACAGCAGCGGCAATCCGATTTTGCTGGCCTACCAACGGTATGGACGCGGCCGAGCTATGGTGTTCACTACAGGGAGCAGCTGGCACTGGCAGATGGAGATGGACCACGAAGACCAGACTTCCGAGCTGTTCTGGAAGCAGACGCTTCGCTGGCTTGTCAGCGCCTCTCCGGCTCCCGTCATGATCACGACGGACAAGGACACCTATCTTCCGGGCGAGGCCGTCAGTATAAGTGCCGACGTTGCCGATAAAACCTTTACTCGATTGAACAACGCTCGGGTGAATGCAAAGCTGACCGGCCCGGACGGAACCAACGAAACGCTTTCACTGGATTGGAGTGGAACGCAGGACGGGAGTTACCAGACCCAGGTGACCGCTGCAACCAAGGAAGGCACCTATCAATTGGAAGTGGATGCCTCCACAGCAACTGAAAAGCTGGGAACCTACAAAGCGGCCTTCCAGATAAAGGACCGGCCGGTCGAGTTTTACGATGCCGCTCTGGACGCCGGTAACCTCCGGTCCATTGCCTCGCAAACCGGTGGCCGCTACTATCCGCTGGACAAGATAGCCGATATTCCCGAAGACGCCGTCTATGTAGATACACCCACTTCCTTCGTCGAGCAGAAGGAACTCTGGGATGTGCCGATCCTGTTCATGATGTTGTGCCTGCTGCTGGCCGGAGAGTGGATCTGGAGGAAGAGGAAAGGACTGGCATGAAACAGTGTCTATATCTTTGCCTGGCCCTTCTGATGTTGCCGCTGTTTCCCGGGGTGGGCTGGGCGGATTCCAGCGCCCTGATCATCCAGGGAGTTGCGGGTTCTGACGAACTCGAGAAGAAGTTCACGAAATGGGGAACGGGAACCCGGGACGCTTTTGTGGAGGATCTTGGGTTCTCCAAGGATCGCGTTATCCTTCTTTCCGGGGATGGAACCCGGAAAGTTGCAATTGAAGAAGCATTTGCGCAGCTCAAAAAGCAAGTCAAGCCCCAGGACAATTTCGTGCTTGTCCTCATCGGTCACGGCAGCTTTGACACAGATTACAAACTGAACATCATGGGCGCCGATTTGACAGGTAAGGAGTACAGCGCGCTCATCGATTCCATCAATCCCGGCCGAACGATCATCATCAGCAGTACGGCTTCCAGCGGAGGAATATTCGAGACTCTGTCCGGGAAAAACCGAGTCCTCATGGCGGCGAGCCGCAGTGGGGAAAAAGAGGACACCGTCTTTTATGAACACTTCCTCATGGGGCTGAAGGGCGTCGCGGCCGATGCAGACAAGGACAACAAGGTCAGCGTCTGGGAAGCTTTTAGATACGCAACGGCCGGAGTTGAGAGGTTCTACAAGGAGGCGACGCGCTTGCTGACCGAACACGCGGGTCTGTCCGCCGCGGGAGCCCCTCAAGTGGCTCCTTCCATTGCGGATCAGGATGCGCCGGTTCTTGCGCGTGTTACCTCTTTAAATGCAGATCGCGCTGTTACGGTTGCAGACCCGAAGCTCCAGGCGTTGCTGAACGAGCGTAAGGCCATCGATCAGAAGATCGAAACGTTGCGCCTCGATAAGAACCTTCTGCCCGAAGCCGAGTACGAGAAACGCCTTGAGGAGTTAGTCCTCGAACTGGCCCGGAAAAACCAGCAGATTCAGGAGCAGCAAAAGAAATGAAGAGAAGCGCCCTTATCGTTTTTGTCGTTCTGCCGCTGTTACTGCTCAGCTGCGCCGCTCTTTGGCAATCGGATTCCGCGAGGGCAATCCAGGCGGCAAAGACCGGAGAATACGAGACTGCTGTTCGTACACTGGAACCGCTGGTGGCAGGCGGCAACAATGATTCTGCCGCTGTCGGCGCTCTCTACAACGCCTGGACCCGGCAGGGAGAGTACGCCAAGGCCCGTGAGCGTTTCGATGCCTGGGCAACGGCACGGCCTGCCGCAGCGCCGGTTCGCCTTGCAGCCGGACGCATCAATCGCGTCGTGGGAAATTATGCCGCTGCCCTTACACATCTGAACGCCGCACTGAATTCCGCAGATGTCGGAGTCGCCGCCAATTTCGAGAAGGCGCTCGTTCTTGAGGAAACCGGCAAACGTGAAGAAGCCCGCGCTATCTATAACCAGATCGTTCAAAACTTCCTCAACACGGCAAATACGCCGCAACGCAACCTGATCTATGTTGGCGGAGCGCTGAACGCTCTGGACCAGTTTCAGGACGCCGGCGATGTTTATCGCACCGCCGTCAAGGCAGACCCCCAGAACGTCGAAGCCTGGGTGGCGTGGGGCGAGTTGCTCACAAGGAAATACAAAGAGACCGACGCGATCGAGAACTATAAGGAAGCCCTGAAGACCAATCCCAACATGCCGGAGGCTCTCCTCGAGTACGCCAGAAACCTCTCCAGCACGGATGTGGAAAAGGCTGAAGAGCAGTTTATGACGGTGCTCGAGATCAACCCGAACATGCCGGCTGCCCACCTGTTTGCGGCGACGCAGTTTATCGAGTCCGAGCAGTACGAGAAAGCGATGGAGAGCATCAATAAGGCGCTGGCCGTCAATCCGCACATGGCGGAGGCTTTCAGCCTCGCGGCATCGTCCTCCTACCTGCAAGGTAAGACTGCCGACTTTAACAGCTATAAAGAGAAGGTGCTCGCCGCCAATCCGCAGTACAGCAAGCTCTACTACACGCTGGCCGACTCTGCGGTGTCCGTCCGTCTCTATAAGGATGCTGTGGCATTCGCACGCGAAGCGTTGGTGATCAACCCCAGAGACTGGGATTCGATGACGTTGCTCGGAATCAACCTGCAGCGCATCGGTCAGGAGAAGGAAGGGACGGACGTCCTCGAAGCTGCGTTCAAAGGGGATCCTTTCAACGTTTGGGCCGGAAACACGCTCAATCTGCTCGATCGCTTCGCCCGCGGCGAATTCGAATTCATCAAGACGCCGCACTTCGACGTGAAGCTGGAGAAGAAGGAGAGTGCAGCACTCAAACCGTATGTTGTCGATTTGCTGGAAAAGGCCCATCGAACGCTCAGCGCGAAATACAACTTCACGCCACAGGGCCCGCTGTCCTTCGAGATGTTTCCGGATCACGGCGATTTCGAAGTTCGCGCCGTCGGATTAACCGGCCTTGGCGCTCTGGGAGTCTGCTTTGGAAACCTGTTCGTGATGGACTCGCCGACGGCGAGGGAACTCGATCATTTCAATTGGGGCAGCACGCTCTGGCATGAGTTCACGCACATCATCACGCTGCAGATGACCGACAACAAAGTTCCCCGGTGGTTTTCAGAAGGTCTCTCGGTATTTGAAGAGCGGAACGCCTATCCCGGTTGGGGCGATGACATGAAGCTGGACTACCTCAAGGTCATCAAGCACACGGCAGTGCCTGCCGAGGGAGGACCTGGGCCAGTGCCGCGTCCTGCTGAGGGTGGCCCGGCGAGGACCGGTCCCAGAGTGACGCCCAAACTTCTTCCCATCGCAGAACTCAACGACGGGTTCATGCGCCCGAAGTACGCCGGCCAGGTCCTGGTTTCCTACTACCAGGCCTCCATGGTTGCGGAGTACATCGAGATGAAGTGGGGATTCCCGGCGATACGCAACATGCTCGGTCTTTACAAGACCGGCAAGACCACCGAGCAGGTATTCCGCGAAGCCCTGAATATCAGTCTCGACGGTTTCGATAAGGAGTTCATCAAATGGATCGAAGACAAAGCCGCTCCAATCGATCCTGCGAAGTATGGAAAGCTGCTCAATGAAGGTGTCGAGGCGCTTGAAGCCGGAGAAACGGATAAGGCGATCGCTTCGCTGAAGGAAGCCGTCGAGATGTATCCGGAATACTCCGATGACAACAACGCCTGGGAGCCGCTTGCCGAGGCGTATCTCAAGAAAGGGAACAAGGCTGCAGCCACTGACGTGTTGAAGAGATACCTCAACTATTCCGAGCTCAGCTTTTCTTCATACGTGAAACTCTCTGAACTGCTCGAGGAAAGCGGAGACAAGGCGGGGGCGGCGAAGTCTCTCGAAGGGGCCATGTACGTGCGGCCGATGGATCTGAAGGGCCATTCGAAGCTGGGAAGTTTGATGCTCGAGTTGAAGCAGTACGCGAACGCCGCGCGCGAATACGAAACTATGATTGCCTTGAAAACTCCGGACCGGGCAACTGCCTACTATTTGCTGGCCCAATCCTACCTGGGCGACGGAAAACGCTCCGAAGCTCGCAAAGCCGTGCTCAATTCACTCGATATCGCCCCCTCGTACGAGCCGGCACAGAAGCTCTTAGTCGAAATTCTAAAGTGAGGTTATGAACGTGGAACTTACTGCTGAACAAAAGAAGGAACTCGAAGTCGTCGAGCGTTTTCATTCGGAACTCAAACGTATTGATGCCCAGGTTCGAAAAGTCATTGTGGGTCAGAATGACGTCGTCGAGCAGGTGATGATGACGCTGCTGGCCGGTGGAAATTCGATGATCACCGGCGTCCCCGGCCTTGCCAAGACTCTGTTGATCGCCACTGTGGCGCAGGTGCTGCACCTGAACTTCAAGCGTATCCAGTTCACTCCGGATCTGATGCCCGGCGACATCACGGGATCCGAAATCATCGAAGAGGACAGGACGACGGGCAAGCGCGAACGCATCTTCGTTAAAGGTCCGATTTTCGCGAACATCATCCTCGCGGACGAAATCAACCGTACGCCTCCCAAGACGCAGTCCGCTCTGCTCGAAGCCATGCAGGAGCGATCTGTCACCGTCGAGGGCAAGACCTACATTCTGGACAAGCCATTCTTCGTCCTGGCAACGCAGAACCCGATCGAACTCGAAGGAACATATCCTTTGCCGGAAGCCCAGCTCGACCGCTTCATGTTCAACATCATCATTGGATACCTCTCGGAAGACGAGGAAATCAGTGTGGTCGATCAGACGACGACGGTTCGCGACGTTCAGTTCGAAAAGACGATTGGTGGTCCCGAGATTGTCGAGTACCAGAGATTGGTTCGAAAGATGCCTGTGGCCGAGCCTGTGACACGTTATGCAGTCCAGCTTGCCCGCACAAGTCGCCCGTCCAGCCCGAACGCCCCGGACTTCATCAAGCAGTACGTCAATTACGGCGCCAGCTTGCGCGCGTCGCAATTCCTGATTCTCGGCGCGAAGGCCAGGGCCCTGATGAACGGCCGCTACAATGTATCCGTTGAAGACGTTCAGAAACTCTGTTACCCGGTTTTCCGTCATCGCATCCTCCTGAATTTCCATGCGGAGTCCGAAGGCGTTACGTCGGATAAGATCATCGAACAGCTCATCAGCATGGTGCCTGTGCCAAAGTCTGGGCTTAAGGACTAGGGACCTTGAGCAGCCATATCATTGATAGACCCCGGAATCGATTCATCGATCCCAAGGTTCTGATCCGCATTCAGAACATGGAGTTGTTGGCGCGAACGGTCGTCGAAGGATTCGTCACCGGACTGCATCAGTCCCCCTATCTGGGGTTCAGCGTCGACTTCGCAGAATACCGCCAGTATCGGCCCGGCGATGAAATCCGGCGCATCGACTGGAATGTCTATGGCCGCAGTGACAAGCTGTTCGTCAAGCTCTTCGAAGGCGAAACGAACACGCGCGTCATGATCCTGCTGGATATGAGCGGCTCCATGAACTACGGATCCAGCGACGTGAAGAAGAGCGACTACGCGAAGATGCTGGCCTCGTGCCTCACGTACTTTGCATACCACCAGCGTGATGCCGTTGGCATTCTCACTTTCGATGAAGGAGTGAGGAACCACATTCCTGCGAGCCGCAGAACCGGCCAGCTCCACACGCTCCTTCATCAGATCGAACACGCGGTGCCGGCAAAGGGGACGGAGTTCAAGAAGCCACTCCACTTTGCGGCGGAAGTTCTGAGCCGCCGGGGCATCATAATTTTAATTTCCGATTTCTATGACGATCCTGCTAATATCTTAGCCGGATTAAAAATACTCAAGGCGAAGGGAAACGACATCATGGCGTTCCACATCATGGACGATTTTGAGCTGACGTTCCCGTTCGAGGACATGGCTCAGTTCGAAGACATGGAGACCGCCGACAAACTGCATGTCATTCCGGAGTATTTGCGGACTCAATATCTGAATGTCATCGGCAATCACATCGAGGCGCTTCGCAAGGGCATGAACGCGGTGCAGATCGATTACACGCTGATGAATACTTCCAGGCCGCTCGATGCGGGATTGTTTTCCTACCTCGCGGCGAGAGCGCACACCGTATGAATTTCCTGAATCCATTCTTCCTGATTGGAGCGTCTGTGCTTGCCCTTCCGGTGTTGATTCACCTGGTGCGGCGTGAGCGTTCCGAAGTCGTTCCGTTCAGCTCCCTGATGTTTCTTCTGAAGATCCCGAAGCGGATGATCCGGCAGCAGATGCTGAAGAATCTTCTGCTGATGGCGTTGCGTCTGTTGTTGATCGCGCTTCTCGTGGGAGTTTTTGCGCGGCCGTATCTGGTTCAGAGCGCGACGCCGAACGGACCTCAGATCGGGCAGGGTCGAGGGTTTGTGATGTTGCTGGATAACTCCTACAGCATGCGTTACGGCCAGAACTTCGACAAGATGAAGAGCGAGGCGCTGTCGCGGATCAATGCCCTGAGCGGCGGCGATCGTATGGCGATCGTGAGTTTCAATGATAGTGCGACCGTATTGGCCCCGGCTACCAATGACAAAGGAAAGCTGAGGGCAGCCGTTGATGTGCTGGAACCCACTTCCCTGGGCACGCGTTACTTCGATGCCTTTTCGGTTGCGGACCGGTTGCTTTCACAATTCGGTGGGCAGCAACAAAACCTGATCGTCATTTCCGATTTTCAGCGCACGGGTTGGAACCGGTCGAGTCGTGAGAACGTGATCGGCCACGACGTGAAAGTGGAGACGGTCTCTGTTGGTGTCGCGGACTCCACCAATGTCGGGATCGACAATGTCAGTGTCGACTCGACCTCTTTCGTGCGTACCTATGCAGGCCGCATTGTGGCGAGGATTCACAACTACCGCCGGGACAAGGAAGTCTCGGTTCCGGTGGCCCTTCTGATTAACGATAAGGAAGAGGCCCGCAAAACTGTGGTCGTTCCCCCGTCAGGAACAGCCCTGGCGGAGTTTGCCGGCTTCGATCTCGCGTTGGGGTTTGCGAAGGGGAAAATCAAGATCATGGCGGACGATCCGCTTCCGCTGGACAACGAGTTCGTGTTCGGTATCGAACGGCGCGAAAAACTCAACGTTCTGATCCTGGATGCGGGCAGGCCGAAGCAGAGCTTCCATCTAAAGGCCGCGCTGACGGCTGGTGAGGATCTTCCTTTTGGTGTGAAGGTTGGAAATGCTTCTGCCGTCACGATCGAAGAACTCGGCTCGCAGGACATTGTGATCTTCAACGACGTTCCCCGGTTGTCCGATGCCGTTCGCAGCCGCATGATCGATGCGCGAAAGTCCGGTCAGGGCCAGTTAGTGGTGCTGGGCAAGGAGGCGGACCTGGGATGGTGGGAAGCCGTGAACGGATTCCCGGCAAAGCCGGTGCGGAAAGTCAATGTGGCGACTGAACGCGGCAAGACCGTGGTGTACCTTACCAGTTACGACAAGAATCACGGGATCTTCAAGCCGTTCCAGGGCACGACGCGGCTTGGCCTGAATACAGCGCAGTTTTTCAGTTATACCGAACTGCAACCGAAACCTGGCGCTCAAGTTGTAGCCAATTTCGATAATGGAGCTCCGGCTCTTGTCGAATCGCCGGTTGAAGATCGTGGCATGATGGTTTTTGCGTCTTCTCTGGACACGCTCTGGAACGACCTCCCCTTCAAGCCTTCCTTTGTTCTTTTCGTGCACCAAACCGCCCGCTATCTGGCTCGATACAATGCGGTCAAAGCCTGGTACACGATGGGCGAGGGCATTCCGATTGTCGGGACGCTGGACGGGGGAGTTCCTCGAGTGGTCAACCCTTCGGGGACCCAGGAGTCTGTGGGTGAGGGTGAGCTGAAATCCGGAGAACAACGTTTCTTTAGTCCGGAGGCCCCGGGCTTTTATGAGCTTCGTGTTGGGCGGGACTCGCGGGTTCTCGCGATCAATCCGCCTGCCAATGAAGGGAACCTGGAAATGATGGTTCCTGAAGATCTGATTGCCAGCGTCCAGAGCACGGAGGCCGAGGAGCGGAACACAGGCACTTTCACAACGGATGACAAACTGGAGTACGCGCGCCGTCAAATGGGCTGGTGGTACCTTTTAATGATTGCCTTGATTGCCGGTATCGTGGAACTCTATATCGCAAACAGCCGACCGCAAAGCGTGAGGAGAGTGGGATGAGACAAAACGACGAGCTGCTTCAAAAAATAGGCCAGGTTCGGAGCAAGTGGAAGGCGTTTGTCTGGATGCGTGGACTCGCATGGGTCCTGGGGTTGCTGGTGGCAGCACTGGCAATCGGCGTCTACCTGGCGACCATGAGCTCGGTGTCCCTGTCGGTGATCCGCAACATCAGTCTCCTTTTCGCGGGAGCAATGGCGGCCGCGGCAGTGTGGAAACTGATATTGCCGCTCCGGCGTGTGCCCACGGATACCCAGCTGGCCCAATTCGTCGAAGAGAAGAATCCAGGTCTCGAGCAGAGTCTGGTCAGCGCCATCGAGACGATCCATAAGCCAAAAGCCGAACACGGTCCGTTCAACTTCCTTCTTATTAAGGATGCTTTGGAACGCACGAAGAATGTCCGGTTTGGCGAGACCATTAACAAGAAGAAATTCAACATCTTCGCAGCCACCAACGGCGCGCTTGTATTGGCAATGCTGATCGGTCTCTTCGTTGCCTCGATGTTCATGCCCAACAGTATCGGGAAGCTGACCGCAGCATTGTTCCATCCTCCAACGTTGGACGAGATGAAGCTGTCCGTCACCCCTGGAAGCACGACTGTGGCGAAGGGTAGTGACGTCAAGGTGGAAGCAGTACTCTCGGGCTACGATTTGCCCCGCGGAACGATCTATTTCATGTATGCGAACAGCAAGGAATGGTCGTCTGCCGCAATGGATGTTGTTCCTGACAAGCAGGCCACGTATCAGTTCCAGTTGTTCAATCTCCAGGAACAGGTTCGCTATTACGTCGATATTTCCGGAAAGCGGTCCGATGAGTTCACGATTAAGGTCGCAGACCTTCCCCGCGTGGAGAAACTCGACTACACCTACAACTATCCGGCCTACACCGGGATGGCGCCGAAAAAGGAAGAGAACGGCTACGACATGATTGCCCTCAAGGGCACCGTCGTGGAAGTGAATGCCACGTCCAACCAGGAACTTGCGAGTGGAAGCATCGTTTTTGCCGATAAAAAGACCGTCGCGATGGCGCCGTCGGGCGACAAGCAGGTCATGGGCAAAGTTACGGTCGATCGCACGACGACGTTCCGGATCGAACTCACGAATAAAAACGGCGAAAAGTATCTGGGTCTTGAAGAATACCGCATGGAAGCCACCGAGGATCAGAAGCCCGTGGTTCATTTTGTGAAACCGGGCCGCGACTATCGCGCTCTCAACCTCGAGGAAGTGTTCACGGAAGCCAAAGCGGATGACGATTTCGGTATCACGTCTCTCGAAATTTTCTTCTCCGTCAACGGCGCCAAGGAACAGAAGGTGGAGTTGTTCAAGAACTCCGGCCCCGCTTCAAAGGAAGTCACCGGAACCCATACCTTCTTCCTTGAAGAGTTCAAGCTCAAGCCGGGCGACTTTGTTTCCTACTATGCCCAGGCTACCGACTCCCGCAATCCAGCCAACGTCGTGAGAACGGACCCTTATTTCATCGACATCCGTCAGTTTAACCGCCAGTTTACCCAGGGTCAGGAGCGAGGAGGCGGTGGTGGCGGTGGTGGTGGCGGCGGACAGCGCGGCCAGGACGACAACGCCGAAGCGCTTGCCCGACGACAGAAGGACATCCTTGTGGCGACTCAGAAGATGATCAATCAGAAGGCCACCATGGATCCCAAGCAGTGGACCGACAACCTTCACTCGATCGCGGAGAGCCAGAACAAGGTAGCGGAAGCCGCTAAGACTCTTGTTGGACGTCTGGACCGACGTCAGCTTACCGATCAGAACGAGATGATCAAGGCACTCACCGAGAACGTGAATAAGGCCGTCGAAAAGATGGGACCGATCTCGGAAAACCTGATGAAGAACAACCCCACGGCGGCGCTTCCTCTCGAGGGTGAAGCCTACAACTACCTGGGCAAAGCGGCTGCACTCTACACCGAGATCCAGGTGAGCCAGGGTCAGCGTGGTGGTGGCGGTGGTGGTGGACAGCAGAGCGCTGAAGATCTGGCCGACCTTTTCGAACTCGAGTTGGATCAAAACAAGAACCAGTACGAAACCGTCCAGCGTGGTGAAGGCCAGCAACAATCCCAGCAGGAACAGCAGATTGCGGACAAACTCGAAGAACTGGCCAAGCGCCAGCAGGCCGAACTGCAACGGCAACAGCGAGAGCAGAATAACCCGCAGAACAATCAGAGAAATATCCAGCAACTGCGACGCGACCTCGAAGAAATGCAGCGGCAGCTTGAGCAGATGGCCAGTCAGCAGAACAACCCGCAGGCCGGTCAGGCTGCGCGGGCACTCCAGCAGGCCGCGCAGAACATGAGAAACGCGGAGCAGAGCGGCAATGCCCAGCAGCAACAGCAGGCTCAGCAGCAGGCCTTGAATGCGGTGCAGCAGGCTAACCGGCTACTGAACCAGAACCAGAACGGAAATGGAAATCCGCAAAACCTGCAGCAGGGTGTGGCCCAGGCGCAGCAGAATCTGCAGCAGTTAAGAGACCAGCAGAATCAGCAGGCGGAGCAGATCCGGCAGCTGACTCCCGGTGCCGAATCTCAGCAGCAGGCCCGGCAGTTGGCTCCGCAGCAGGAGACTCTGTCCGAGAACACGCGGGCACTTCAGCAACAGCTTCAATCGCTGGCGAACAACAACCGCCAGCAGAATCCGAATGCAGCCAATCAGATTCGCGCAGCGGCCAGCGAGTTGGGAAACAACCAGACCGCGCTGAGGTTAGAGCGCTCGTCGGATGTTCTGGGGATTGCAGCGGGTCCCGAGGGAACCGCAGACCGCGATTTGCAGAATCGTGCTTATAACTACGCCCGCGAACGGCAAGAGGAAGTACGACAGCAGCTTCGCGATGCTCAGACAGCCTTGAACCAGGCGGGACAGGCGGCTGGGCAGCCACAGGAAAGACAGCAGGTGCAGCAGGCTCTTAACAATGCCGGTCAGGTTCAGCAGCGCTTGCAGTCCCTCCTCCAGCAGGCCAACCAGCAGCAACAGGCACAGCAGGGTCAGCAGGGCCAACAGGGTCAGCAGCAGAATCAACAGGGCCAGCAGAACCAGCAGGGCCAGCAGGGTCAACAGGGTCAGCAGGGCCAGCAGAACCAGCAGGGCCAGCAGGGTCAGCAGGGCCAGCAGGGTCAGCAGGGCCAGCAGGGTCAGCAGGGCCAACAAGGTCAGCAAGGCCAGCAGGGTCAGCAGGGTCAGCAGGGTCAGCAGGGCCAACAAGGTCAGCAGGGCCAGCAGGGTCAGCAAGGCCAGCAGGGTCAGCAAGGCCAGCAGGGCCAGCAAGGTCAGGGAGGTCAGCAGGGTCAGGGAGGCCGGGGAGGCCCGCAGGGTCAGAATCAAGCGGGACAGTTCGGCGCCAACCGGACATTCGGAGGCCCGTTCGGAACTCCTCAGGGCAACCAAGGTCCTGCGAGTGCTAACGGTCCGCTGGACCCACGCCAGGTGAACTCCTTGATCAACCAGTCCGCCGGGGACCTGCAGGCGTTGCAGAATTTGATCCGGCAGGCCGGGCGCGGCGGGAATCTCGCCAATGCCGCTGAAGACATCAATCGTGCGCTGGCTGCTGCTCAAGGCGCTCAGGGGCGATTCAAGGGTGATCCGGCCGAGATTGAAAAACTCACTCAGCAGATCCTGAATCCATTACGCGAGGCCGAACTCGAGTTAGCGCGCCATCTTGAAATTCTCGTTGAGAAGGACAAGATACGAGCGGCTCTTGAAGATGACACTCCGGCAGCGTTTCAGAATGAGGTTAAGGCCTACTACGAGGCTGTTGGAAAAGGGAAGTAGAGACAGACAGTAAGAAAAATCGGGGCCAGGCCCTGGAAATCTCAAATCCTGAAATCCGAATTCGCAAATTGGACTGGCTGGAGGGTAGCCGGTCCAATTTGCGATTTCGGATTTCAGGATTTGAGATTTCCAGGGCCTGGCCCCGATTTTTCTTACTGGTATAGCGGAAACTTTTCGCAGAGCTTCTCGACGTCCTTCTTCACCCGCTTTTGTACGCTTTCGTCCTCTACTCTCTCGAGAACTTCGGTAATCCATCCGCCGATGGCTTCCATCTCGGCTTCCTTCATCCCTCGCGTGGTTAAGGCCGGCGTTCCAATCCGAATGCCGCTCGGGGTCAGTGGCGGATTCTGATCGAAGGGAATCGTGTTCTTGTTCACGGTGATCCCTGCTTTATCCAGCGCTTCCTCCGCCTGCTTTCCGTTAATACCCTTCGAGAAGACATCCACCAGCATGAGATGTGTATCCGTCCCTCCGGACACGATGCGGAAGCCACCCGACGCGATGCGTGCGGCGAGAGCCTTTGCATTCTTCACAACCTGACTAATGTACGCACGGAAGTCGTCCGTTGCGGCTGCCTTGAAGCAGACCGCTTTCGCCGCGATCACGTGAACGAGTGGTCCGCCCTGCATTTCGGGGAACACCGAACGGTTCAGGTCTTTGGCAAATTCTGCCCGGCAAAGGACCACGCCGCTGCGAGGTCCACGCAGAGTCTTGTGTGTCGTGCTGGTGACGAATTCCGCGTGCGGGACGGGGGATGCATGTTCGCCGGTGGCGACCAGCCCTGCGATGTGCGCCATATCGACCATCATCAGTGACCCGGTTTCCCGTGCGGTCTTCGCAATTCGTTCGAAATCAATCGCGCGGGGGTAGGCGCTCGCGCCGACGATGATCAGCTTCGGTTTGCTCTGACGGGCCAGTCGCTCCAGTTCTTCATAGTCGATTGTTTCAGTATCTTTGCGAACGCCGTAGGGCACGAAGTTGTAGTACTTTCCGGAGAAGTTCAACGGATGGCCGTGCGTGAGGTGTCCTCCATGGGAAAGGTTCATCCCCATGACGGTGTCTCCCGGCTTCAACACCGTGAGATAGACCGACATGTTCGCCTGGCTTCCGGAGTGCGGCTGGACATTGACATGCTCGGCGCCGAAGAGCTTTTTCGCGCGCTCGATGGCGAGGCTTTCAACGACATCCGCGAACTCGCACCCCCCGTAGTAACGCCGTCCTGGATAGCCCTCCGCATACTTGTTCGTAAACACCGACCCTGTAGTTTCGAGAACAGCCCTGGAGGTGAAGTTCTCCGATGCGATCATTTCGAGGCCAAAAGACTGCCGGTGCTTCTCGTTTTCGAGGGCATTGTGGATTTCGGGGTCGATTTCGCCAAGAGGTGAATTGATGGGATTCATGAGACCTCGTTACTGAAGAGATTCTTGAGAAAGGCGTTTAATTTACCACATGTTATAATCCCCCACGATGTTCGGGCTGAATCTGAAGAGAATCTTCCTGATAGCATTCATTCTGGCTGTGATCTTTACGGCGCGACAATATGTTCCTCCCTATTTTGCAAGGTTCCAGTTTGGGGATTCCGT
>Ga0111539_10005034_pt1 | contig 17175 bp, 14 predicted proteins | sample RhiMethybrSRZTD1_FD_79667 | JGI IMG/M metagenome (GOLD analysis project Ga0111539, IMG submission 79667) | Populus rhizosphere microbial communities from Tennessee, USA - Rhizosphere MetaG P. TD hybrid SRZTD1 (version 2) (version 2) | ecosystem: Host-associated > Plants > Roots > Rhizosphere >... | reverse complement strand
CCGGCCGTTCGACGATCACATCCACGTCGGCCGCCGTGACGTCGCGAACGACGTCGGGCCGCACATCGATGCGGCGAACGCGCAGGCGAGTCGCATCTCCGTTCGGCCCGGCGGTCGTGGCCGTGCCGATCCGATCGCCGAAACGTGACCAGTACTCGACCAATCCACTGTCGATCCGCGTGCCCGGCGTGTCGGATTCCAGGAGTACGTTCAGCCGGTACGGCCCGCCGTGCGTTGCGCGCTCTTGCGCGCCACGAAGATGCGCCAGCACGCGAGGGCTGATGTCCATCGCGACGATGGAGGGACGTTTCGACGCGCCGAGCCGCAGCAGCGTCTCCGCGACGGCGAACGGCTGTATCGACTGGACGGGAAACAGATCGTGGCCTTGCGCCTTGTCGATGACGTCGAGTCCAGGTCCGACGATCGCGACGTGATCGATCGGCAGGCGCGTCAACTCGCCGCGCTGCTGCAGCGTCGCCAGCGTGGCATCGAGCGCGTAGTCCACGCGCAGTGACGTATCTGACGACAAGCCGCGATCGCGATAGAGGGTCGCCGACGCTTCGGCCCTCGAGCTGTCAGGCGCGGTGCGGAGACGGCGGATGTACTGCTCGTTCTCCGTCAGCATGCGCGATCGCAACGACACCAGGTACTGACGCGTCGTCTCACGCGACCCCCGGCCGACGACGAAGCCGTGATGTTCGATGACCTGGCGGGCAAACTGGAGCCGCTCGTCGCCTTCAGGCGCTTCGACGGCCATCACCAGATCCTGGACGCGGCCGTCCATGATCTCTTCGAGGTGAGACTGGTCGCCGTCTCCCAAATCCTCAGGCGTCGTTCGAGGCTGCCTGGTGAACGTCGTGCCGTACAGGAGCAGGTTGACCAGCGAGTCCTCGTCGCCGCGATCGAGCCGAGCTCTGATGCTCGAGTCGCGCTCGTGCACCCACTGGGACCAGATCGCGTCGGTCGCGTTGCGGAGCTGAGCGGGCGCGCGATCGCCGACAGCGGCGATCACGGGTGCGGCCTCGGCGAGCGTCATCGGGCGCGTCAGGGCGTCTCGTGACGCCGTACGGCTTCGAATCCCGATCACGCCCGCCGCGAACGCCGCGAGCACCACGCCACCGGCGAGCACAAACGCGATGGCGCGCGGCGAGCGCTCCATGAAATCTACCGCTGAACGCTGAAGGCGTAGAGGGTGTCGCCGGCCGCCACCAACACGTACTGCGATCCGTCGAGCATGTACGTGATCGGGGTGTTGCTCATCTGCTGCACGAGCCCGGAGTGCCAGAGGACTTTGCCCGTCGCCGCGTCCATCGCCATGACGTGACCGGACGATCCTCCTGCGAAGAGCAGCCCTCCGGCCGTCGTCAGCAAGCCGCCGAATGCCTCGGGACGCGGTGCGGTTCCATCCGATGCCGGATAGTTGTGCACCCACCGCTCTTTGCCCGTGAGCGCTTCGATCGCGCGCAGCGCGGCGCCGTGGCCGCCGACCGCGTGTTCCGCGCCGCCGCCGTATCCGTTCGGCACATCCGTCGGACCGATGGTGCGGTAGTGGACGACGTACCCCTCGACCGTGTTGACGTAGAACAGCCCCGTCAGCGGGCTGTACGAAGGCGGCGCCCAATTCGTAGCCCCGCCGTTGTGAGGCGACACCAGCGCTCCGCCCACCTGCGGTTCCTTCGCCGCGTTCGGAATCGGCTGGCCGTTCGGCTTGAAGCCGGAGATCCAGTTCGCCGACGGCAGGTACTGCGTGGTGAGCACCTTCTCGCCGCTGGTGCGATCGAGCACGAAGAACACGCCGTTCCGGCTCGCTTGCGCGAGCAGCTTCCGTTGGCGTCCGTTGATCACGGCATCGAACAACACGGCGGTCTGCGTGGCATCCCAGTCGTGCGTGTCGTGCGGCGAGACCTGGTAGTACCACGCCAGCTTTCCCGTGTCCGCGTTCAAGGCGACGATCGAGCACGTGTAGAGGTTGTCGCCGGGCCGGCTGTCGCCGATCAGCACGGGCTGTGGATTCCCGGTGCCGACGAAGATCAAATTGGTTTCGGGATCGTACGTCGCGGGCTGCCACGGCGCCGCGCCACCGCGTTCAGCAGCGAATGCGCTCGGCCACGTCTCGATGCCAGGCTCGCCCGCGCGCGGGGTGCCGTACCACCTCCACTGCAGCGCCCCGGTTTCCGGATCGCGCGACTCGAGCCAGCCCGGCACGTCTGTATAGTCGCCGCCGGCCGGCGTCAGCACGTGATTGCCGACGACGGTTGGCGCCGTCGTGGCGTACAAGTCGCCCTTGTAGTCGGCCTTCTTCTGGTTCCAGCGTTCCTTCCCCGTCCGCGCGTCGAGCGAGACGAGGTATTGATCGGGCGTGTCGAGAAACAAATAGTTGCCCCACATCCCGAGTCCTCGGTTGCCGATGTTGGAGCCGCCCTGACTCTTCCAGTAGTAGTGCCAGAGCTGCCGGCCGGTGCGTCCATCGAGCGCGTACGCGTTGTTGGGCGTCGCGAGATACAACATGCCCTCCACCAACAGCGGCGTCGCTTTGATGTTCGCGTTCGGCACCGCCCCGGCAGCCGGCTCGGGCCCGAAGCCGCCGATCGTGGCGCCCTGCAGCGCGGTGTTCAGCCGTGCCGTCCACGCGAGCGAGAGACCCTTGACGTTGGTCTGATTGATCTGATTCAGAGCGCTGTAGTGGCGCCCGGTGTAGTCGCCGTGAAACGTCGGCCAGGACTCCGGCGACGGCTTGAGGATCTGCGCCGGTGTGAGGCCGCCCTGCTGGCGGCCGGCAACGGCCACCGTCAGCGCGACCATCGCGACAAGAGCGAGCAGTGGGCGTCTCATTTAATGGTCCAGAGGTAAGCAGTCAGGTCCTGCATGTCTTTGTCGCGGAACGTGCGCAGCATGTCGAAGTGCGCTTTCAGCGGATCGGTCACGACGACCTTCGGCACGTCGCCGTTGCGCGTGAACGTCCGGCGGTTGCCGCTGTCGTCCACCAGCGTCACGACGAACTCGGAGACAAACTCGAGACGCCCGGCGGCCGTCTGTCCGTTGGCGAGCGTCACCGTCACGGTGCGCGTCGATCGCGGTGACGTCGTCGCCTGACCTCCCCGGCCGCCGCCCGGTCGCGGATTCACGAGGCGATCCTGTAGCGTCGCCGGGTCGTACTTCGACCCGATCTTCGCCAGATCGCCCGTGATCGAGTGACACGTCGTGCACTTTCCGGCGCCATTGAAATAGGCCGCGCCGGCGGCGGCGTCTCCCACGAGCGGCGCCATCGTATCGGTCAGATTGCGGCTCTTCGCCGCCTCGAATCGCTGGTGCAGAAACTCGGCGATGTCGGAGATCTGCTCGTCGGTGAGACCTGGAAATGCCGGCATCGCCGGCGGACGTCCCGCGCGAAGGAAGGCGCCCAATTCCTTGCCTTTGGTGTCGCTCAGCACGACCAGCGATCGACCGAGATCGGGGCCGCCCGCACGCCCGCGCGCGTCGTTGCCGTGACAGAAGCCGCACTGCGCTTCGTAGACCGGACGCGCACGTTCGATCGCCGCCGCGTCGAACGCCGGCCCACGACCAAACCCACCACCACCCGCTGGCGGCGTGCCGCCCGCTCCGCGGCCGCGGCCGCCGGCCTGACCTGCCTGGCCCGGAACTGGAGCAGGCTGCGCCGGCGGCGGCGGTGTCGCCGGCACCTGAATGGCGCCGGCGACTGACGATGGTGGAGCGTGTTCGGGATCCTGAGCGCTCGCGATCGCAACGAACAGCGCCGCAGCACCCAGAGACAGTGCGAACGTCGTGCGACTCACGTCATCTCCTCCCCACACGTGCGGAGTCTAGAAGATCCACTTCAGCGAAAGCTCTATCTGTCGCGCTTCGTCGGTCGGCAATGCGAGCCGGCCGAAGTCGGAATTGACCTGGTTTCCAGCCGCATCGAACTGCGCCGCCGTGGTCACCGTCCGGCTGCTGACGCTGAGGGCGTTGTACGCATCGGCCCGCACCTGCAGCCGGCCCTTGCCGGCCTGGAACGTCTTCGACACGGACAGGTCCAGGTTCCTGGTACCGGGCTGCCGGACGATCGGCTGATCGGTGCCCCACGATCCCTTCGGCGTGCGGACGAAGCAGCTCGTGTCGAAGTAACGATTCTCGGTGCGCTCGCCTCGCGGCAGAATCGGGTTGCATCCCGCGAGCATCGTGATGCGCACCGGGTCGCCGCCTCCCATTGTGTCGGTCCCGCCCGCGTCCGTCGTGGTGTAGCTCACGAGCGACGGCGTGCCCGACCGCCAGAAGCCGACGCCTGCGAATTGCCACCCGTCCAGCGCCGCGCGCATGATGGCCGTGTCCCAGAGGGAACTCGCCTTGGGCAGGTTCCAGTTCCAGTTGAACGACAGGATATGCCGCCGGTCGCTGTTGGCGTAGCCGAAGTTTCGCTGGACGGGATCGAGGACGCTCGTCAACGTTCCCGTCATCCCCATCGTCCTGCCCAGCGTGTAGGCGCTGCCAAACGCGAAGCCGTTGCTGAAGCGCTTGTTCGCGGTCACCTGCATCGAGTCGTAGTTGATGTAGCCGTTGCGAGTGCGCTCGGTCACGCTGGTGAACTGCGGAATCGGGCGCAGGAATGCGTCGGGGAGCACCGCGCCGGTCGCGCTGGTCGGATCGGCGTTCGCCGGATTGAACCGCGCACCGACCGGCACGAAGTTCTGGTCCTGCGTCGTCAACAGATTGCGCTGGCGGTTCGCGACGTAGGCCGCGGTGACGACCGTGTGGAAGCCGACGTTCTGCTGCACTTCGAGAGAGAAGTTGTAGGTCTTCTGCACGCGCGTGTCGCTGGGATCCCAGCCGACGGTCGAAGACGGCGAGTAGAACGAGGGCGCCGTCGCGATGTCGCTCAGGCTGCCGTACAGAAGCGTCGGCTGCAGCCGCACGGGCACCTGCACCGGGAACGTATTCGCAAACACGCTCGAGTTGTCGAACAGCTGTTGAGTGATTCCCCAACCGCCGCGAATCGACGTCATGCCCTTCCCCGTCGGATCCCATGAAAAGCCAAGCCGAGGCTGCGCCTGGATCCCTGGATTCGGCAGAAACGCACCATCATACGCGCGCGAATCGTTGTCGAGCACGGTGCCGTTGTAGAAGTTGCCGGAATTCGGCACGAGCTGACCGATCAGTGCGCTGGAGTTCGGCAGGATCGCACCCGTAATCGGATCCTTCGCCAGGCGGGCATTTGCGGCGCACGTCGTCGCGGGCGGCGGGCACGCCGGCAGGTACAGCTTCGGGTTGGCTGCCGCGTTGTACGCGGCCTCCAGCCATCCCGCTGCGCGCTGCCCTTCCGGCGGGTCGTACCCTTTCCATCCCTGCTTGCGCAGATGCCACTGCGCGCCGCGGGCAAATCGGACTCCCAGCTCGAGCGTCAGGTTCGATTTGAGCTTCCACGAATCCTGAGCAAACCACTCGGACTGCCACTGATTCGCGCCGCGAAACGGGCGCACATTGCTCTCGGAATAGGTCGTGAAGTACCCGAGCAACGCGTTGGCGTACGGGTGATTCGTGTTGAACGGATTCTGCGCCGCGGTGGTGTTGTTCGACGTGAAATCGAGACAGCCCGAGAAGCAGTTCGCGCTGAAGCCTTCGCTGTTGATGTTGTATTCGTAAAAGATCCCGAACTTCATCAGGTGCCGGCCGGTCGTCCAGCTCAGGTTGTCCTGATAACTCCATCGGAGGTCGATGGCGTCGATCGGGAACCTTGAATCCCAGGACACGTTTGGTACCTGGTTGTTGCCCGCCGGCACGCCCGTGAACGTGAGCTGCGGGTACAGACCCAGCGGGTTCAGCGTCTGCTCGTGAAAGAGCTGACCCAGCGCGCCCAGGCCATTCGAGGCGCGCTGGAGCTTCGAAATCGGGTCGGGCATCGTATCGATCGGAGCGACTTCCGGCGTCGTGCGATAGCCGAACGACGCTTCGTTGACGATGCTGCCGGAAAACGTGTGGGTGTGGTTGATCGTGATCGCGTCTTCCTTCTGCGCGTACTGGCCGCGGAACTGATTCCAGTTCGAGTTGATGCCGAACGTTCCGGTGGTCGCTTCGCGATTCGGACGCCAGTGCCGGTACTTGATCTGCAGGCGATCGTCCATCGTGAGACTGTGATCGATCGTCACCTGGTCGAGCCGGCGGTACACGTTCGGGACGTCGGTGTCCCGGTAGTTGTACTGGCGGTTGCTCACGCTGATGTCGAAGAAGTTCGGCTGCGGAAACAGATTCAGCAGGGCCAGACCGAGCGGGCTGATCCGGTTGGACGGAATCTTGTTGTTCGCAAAGCAGCCTGGACCGCCGGTCGTCGAGCTGCAGGCGCCCGTCGCCAGCGGATCGCGAATGAAGAACGGCGAGCCATTGGTCTGTGTCGTCTGCGAGAAGTCGCCGGCCCGTTCGAGCGCCGTCGGCATCTGTTTCGTGTTCGGCGTATCGGCGTTCTTCGTGTTCCACTGCTCGTGGGTGTAGAAGAAGAACGTCTGCGTCAGGCGGCCTTTCTTCGGCAGCACCACCGGTCCGCCAATGGTCCCGACAAACGTGTAGAACCGGGCGATCGGCTTGGGGACTCCCAGACGCTCGTTCGCCAGCGTGTTCGAATTCAGCGCCTCATGCCGGAAGTAGGTGGCGAGCGAGCCCGAGAACTTCTGCGTCCCGGACTTGGTCACGATGTTGATCTGCGGCCCGCTGTTGCGTCCGTACTCGGCCGAGTAGCTGTTGGTCACCACCCGGATTTCCTGAATCGAATCGATGCTGGTGATGCCGTTGTTGTTGCCGGTATCTCCGTCGGCCGAACCCACCCCGTCGATCGCGACGTAGGAGTTGAACCCCGCGGTCCCTTGCATCGTGGGCAGCCCTGTGCCGATCGTGCCGCCCGTGATGCTTCCACCGAGGTTTGGATCGACGCCTGGCAGCGCATTCAGGAGCCGCACGGGATCGCGGCCACGGGACACGAGCGATTCGATCGTGGACTGATCGATCACCGAGGTGCGGACGGCGGTGGCCGTCTCGACACCTGCGGTTTGCGCGGTGACCGTGACGGTTTCGGAGACACCCACCGTCAACGTGATACTGCCGGCGTTGAACACTTCGTTGGAGCGCAGCTGAATGCCGACCTGTTCAACGGTCTTGAAGCCAGACAGCTTCACGCGCAGCGTGTAGCGCGAGGGAAGGAGCGCGGGAACATTGAACGTCCCGGAACTGCTCGAGACCGTCGCGCGCGTCTGGCGCGTCTGTTCGTTGACGGCTTCAATGGTCACGCCCGGTACGGGGAGTCCTTGCGCGTCGAGAACGACGCCGGTGATGGTGCCTGTGGAAATCGCCTGCTGCGCCGCGGCCGGTGCGGCGACGGCAAGCGAGAGAATGAGAGCGATCAGGCCGACGCCCCAGACAACGAGCCGCGGGACGTGCCGGTGGCTAACTGGAGACATGAACGGTTCCTCCTATCGCGAGCGGTGACACGTGGAGGCCCGACGGCCCCCGCTCTCCGGCTGTTGTGTGCGCGACAATGTATACGCTATCGAACATGCAGTCAAAATGAACGCGCCCTCCCAGGACGCTTCCTTACGCTGGGTTGTGATCGAACTCAGGCGGTCGCGGTGCCCCGGACCCCGTGTGTCGTCATGGCCGCCGTCGCGAGTGAGGGCGCCGTCACCTGTTTCCGGACCGCCGCCGCAATCGCATCCGTCCCGGCGGTGCCGCCGTTCTCGTACCCGACGAGATCGCCCTGCGCGAACGCGGCGTCGACCGCGCGAACGAGTTCCGCCGCCGCTTCCCGGCACTCACCGACACCGTGACGATCGCCGAGCCACTCGAGCATCATCGCGGCCGAGAGCAGCATCGCCGTCGGATTGGCCATACCGCGCCCGACGATGTCCGGCGCCGTGCCGTGGCACGGCTGGAAGACAGCGTGCTGATCGCCGATGTCGGCCGAAGGCGCCATGCCCATCCCGCCCATCAGCGCGGCGCCGACGTCGGACAGGATGTCGCCGAACATGTTCTCCGTGACGAGCACGTCGAAGTCCCACGGCGATCGCACGAGCCGCAGGCCGGTCGCGTCCACGTACGCGCATTCGTGGCTGATGTCGGGGTAGCGATCCGCCACTTCCAGGAAGATGCTGCGGAAGTACGCCATCGACGGCAGCACGTTCGCCTTGTCCACGCAGGTGACGCGGCCCGGACGGCCGCGCGCGCGGCGCTTTCGGGCCAATTCGAAGGAAAACGTGAACAGCCGCTCGCAGACCTCGCGGCTGATGCGCATCGTGTCGAGCACCGCATCGCCGTCCCGGCGACTGAGCTTGCGCGCGGCGAACAATCCCTCGGTGGATTCACGGACCAGCGCGAAGTCGATCTGATGCGCCCGCGGATCGGCGAGCGGCAGCGGAACGCCAGGAATGGCGCGGATGGGCCGGACGCCGGCGTAGAGTTCGAGCCACTCACGGAAGTCGAGCTGAGGAGCGACCTCGGTGCCATCGGGGTAGCGGACGGCGGGCAATCCCATCGCGCCGAGCAGAATCGCGTCGGCGGCGCGCGCCGCGGCCATGGCCTCGTCCGGCAGCGCGACGCCCGTCTCGCGGTAGAGGGCGGCGCCGGCCTGGTACGTGGTGAACGCGAGCCGGAATCCCCCCACCCGATGCACGACGAGATCGAGCGCGTCCAGGCACGGCGCCATCACCTCGTGGCCGATGCCATCGCCTGGAAAGACCGCAATCTTGAACTCACGCATAAGCCGTCCCTTTGCCGAAACTGCTCGAGAACACGACGCGCAAACCCAATGGCACAATCCGCGGATTTGCGGCAGCCGTCACCTGGCCGAACTGTTGGTTGATCTGCGCGCCCGTCGCGTCGAAGCGCGCCGTCGTGTCGATGGTAGTCCAGGTGCCTTGATTGGACGCGTTGCACATGGCCCGGCCCAGGAAGGTCAGGATCATGGCGATTCCGCGGCGCGTGCACGCGCTGCTCATAGGCGACCTCGCTCGCCCCGGCGGGGACCGGGATGGTCTATCGACTTCGCTAATGTGTTGTGTAACGTATGCGTTATAGAACGCGCTGTCAAGTGCGCGTCCAGCGCTCGACCACCTTGTCCGCGATCCAGCCTCGGGTCTCCTGGTCGAACGCGAGAAAGTGCGCGGACGCGAGATGCGCCGCAAACGCCGCGTCGTCGTCATAGATCTCGTACAGAAGAATGAGGCGCGGATCGGCCGGTGACGCGCAGACGTCGAACTGCCGGCAGGCCGCCTCGCGGCCGAGCGAATCCGACGCCTGCTGCGCGGCGCGCGCGAGGAAACGCTCCTCGAAGCCGTCGTTGACGCGGAATCGAACGGTGATGACCAGCACGGTGTGGTGACCGGCGACCGAATCGCCTAGTGGCCGAACACGCGCCGCAGCTCGGCGACCTGCGCGTCGGTGAGCGTTCGATGCGGACGCGACTCGAGCAGGAACCAGAGGCGGCACGTTTCTTCGAGCTCCTCCGCGGCCGCGACCGCGCCTTCGAGGTCACGTCCGGCCACCACCGGGCCGTGGTTCGCGAGCAGGACGGCGCGATGGTCGACGGCGCGGCGTTCGATCTCCCCGGCCACCGAGTGATCGCCCGGCCGGCTGTACTCGACGAGCGCAACCCGCCCCACACGCATGACGACATACGGCGTGATGGCCGGCAGCATGTCATCCGCGGGACGGTCCGTTCGGCACGACAGCGCGGTCGCGTACGTGGAGTGCAGGTGCACCACCGCCGTGTCCGCCGGTCGGCTTCGATACATCGCCATGTGGAGCCAGGCTTCCTTCGTCGGCGCGGCACCGGCCACGTGACGGCCGTCCGCATCGAGCCGGCTGAGCTGATCCGCGTCGAGCCGGCCCAGCGAGACGTTGGTCGGCGACATCAGATAGCTGCCGTCGGCCAGCCGCACGCTGAGGTTGCCCGACGTGCCGCAACTGTAGCCGCGCTCGAACAGCGATCGGCCGTTCTCGACGAGCGCGTGGCGCGCCGCCCGCTCCGCTGCATCGGTGACCGTCTTCATGCGCAGGCTATGTTCCCTCGGCATGCATCATCGCCTGCCGGGACCCCGCCAGCGCGCGCAGAAAAAAATCAGGGCCGCCGAAGTTGCCGGATTTCAACGCGAGCCGAAATCCCTCCGGATCCAGGCTCGACGTCCACGGGACGCCGGCATCGATCTCGTCGCCGAACATCAGCGCGCGCACGCCCAACGCCTGCAGCACCGCTCCAGCTGTTTCTCCGCCGGCGACGACGAACGTGCGCACGCCATCGGACGCGAGCATCCGCGCGATGTCGCCGAAGGCCGATTCCACGATGCCCGCCGCCGGCGAGCGGCCGACCCGCGCGTGAGCCGCCGACACGGCATCGGACGCGGCGGTCGAGTACACGAGAATCGGACCGCGCCGGCTGCTCTCTCTGGCCCAGTCGAGCACGCGGCCGATCTCCGCGGCGTCTTCGATCAGCGACAGGGGATCGAGGCGCCATGCGGCCACGTGGCCGAGGACTCGCGCGACCTGTGTCAGCGTCGCGGACGAACAACTGCCACTCAGAATCGCGGCGCGGCCGTCGGCAGGAAACGTCGACGCGTCCAGCGGCTGCGCGCTGGCCGGCCGTCTGGCCGCCCATGCGCCGCCAAGCGCGGCGCCGCCCGTGACCAACCGAAAGTCAGCCGCGGCCTCAGCGATAGTTTCCAGATGCCGATCGAACACCGCATCGACGATCGCCACCCGCACGCCGGTTGCCGCGAGCTTCTCGAACTGACGCGTCGTGGCCGCGACGCCGGCCTCGATATCGGCAAGGCTCACGAGGCCGACGCGCGATCGGCTCTGCCGTGCGAGCACGCGCACCAGATTCGCGTCGGTCATTGGCGTCAGCGGGTGATGACGCATCGACGATTCGGACAGCAGTTGGCCGTTCACGAACAAGTGGCCGGCATACACGGTGCGGCCCAGCCCAGGATAGGCTGGACCTGCGATGGTGAATGGCGCTTCGAGTTGTTCGACGAGGCGATCGGTGACCGGACCGATGTTGCCCTCGTCGGTGGAATCGAACGTCGAGCAGTACTTGAAGAAGATCTGCGTCGCGCCCATGCGCCGGAGGGCGTCAGCGGCCTCGCTTGCGCTGGCGACGGCCTGTTCCGCGCGGATCGTGCGCGTTTTGAGCGAGACGACGACGGCGTCCGTGGCGGGAAGGATGGCGTGCGGGAGGCCAATCGTCTGGACGACCTGCCGTCCCCGGCGTCGCAGGACCGACGCGAGGTCCGTTCCACCAGTGACATCGTCCGCAATCGCGCCAAACATCGGTTGATCTGAGAACACCCACCGTATACGTTGTCGCATCCTTATGTCAAAGCGGCCTCCGCTTCCGGTCGTGGCGCTCGAAGCGTGCGGCCGTGTGCTCCGTCGTCCCGAGTGCGTGCTCGCGACGCTCGACGGCGACGTGTACGTGCCGGAGTGGCCGGCGGCCGCTGGAGCGCGCGCGGGCGTCACCGTCGTCAGGCGAGATGGCTCGCAGCAGACGTGGTCCGCATCCGCCGATTTCGATCTCCGGCCAAACGGGATCGCGCTCACGCCGCAGGGCGATTTCCTGATCGCCAATCTCGGCGATGACGGCGGGATCTGGCGGATGGCGATCGACGGCACCGTCACCGCGTTGCTGACCGAAATTGACGGCGTGCCGCTACCGCCTGCGAACTTCGTGACGATCGACGCACAGGGCCGTGTCTGGATGTCGTTCAGCACACGGCATCGTCCGCGCCAGCAGGCGTGGCGGCACCACGTCGCCGACGGGTTTGTGGCGGTGCTCGACCATCGCGGCGCGCGCATTGTCGCGGATGGCCTGCACTACACGAACGAAGTGCGTCCGGATCCTTCGGGTCGATGGTTGTACGTCGTCGAAACATTCGGAAGGCGCGTGCGGCGTTTCAAAACCGGCTCCGATGCCGGATTGTCTGCGCCCGAAACGGTGGTGACGATGGGCCACGGCTGTTTTCCGGACGGCTTCGCCTTCGATGAGGAAGGCGGCGTCTGGATCACGAGCCTCATCAGCAATCGGCTGATGCGATTCCATGACGATCGACTGGAGACGATGCTCGAGGACGTGAACGTCGCGTTCGTCGAGCGTGCCGAGCAGGCCTTCGCGGCCGATGAACTGGCGGCTGAACATCTCGGCCCGATCCCGGACACACGGCTTCAGCAGGTGACGAGTCTCGCGTTCGGAGGTGCGGATCGGCGAACCGTCTATCTCGGCTCGCTGCATAGTCCGTGCGTCTACCGATTCCGCAGCGACGTGGCCGGCGCCGCGATGGCGTACTGGTCGTTTCCTGCGCCGTGATCAGAAACTGGCGAGGCGCGTCTGCTGGAGGATCTTGATGATCTCGTCGGTGGCGCGCTGGCGGTGCTTCGCGTGCAGCGCACGCGCCTGGCGCACGTCATGACGAAGGATCGCGCGGACCACATCACGATGCTCGCGATTCGACATCTCGAGCGACGCGCGAAGGCGCACGGTGGTCATGCGTGCGCGGTGTCCCTGTTCCCACAGCATCTCCGCCATCGCGGCAAGCCGCGCGTTGCCGCTCAGTGACACCAGCGTGCGGTGAAACTTCTCGTCGGCCTTCACCCAGGCGTCGATGTCTTTCTTCTTGAGCGCCTGATCCATGTCGTCAAGCGCGGCCTCGATCGCCTCGACGGTGGGGGCCTCGAGATCGAGGCGGGCCAGACGCTCGATCGCCGTCAGCTCCAGCGACGTGAGCACTTCGTACATGTCGCGGAGATCCTGAACCGAGAGGGGCACGACGCGCATCCCGTGTCGCGGGATCAGCTGTACGAATCGTTCGTTCTGCAGGCGCACGAGCGCTTCGCGGACCGGTGTGCGGCTCATGCCCAGGTCCGCCGCCAGCTCCATCTCGAGCACTTGCGAGCCTGGGGCGTAGTGGTTGTCCAGGATTCGATGCCGGATCTCCTGGTAGGCGTGATCGACGAGCGTCCTTTTTGCCTTGAGGTTCGCTTTTCGCAACGACGGGTGGTCGGCCTTGTGCGGTCGGCCCTGGGCCTCCATGCGAGTCGCCGAACTCTGCGCCACGCCGACAGGATATCCTTTCTATGACCCTGCGTTTCCCTGACGTGCCCGACGTGTTTTGATGGCGGAGGGAGAGGGATTCGAACCCCCGGTTTCCCGTAACTCTTCGTCCCAGGCTGTACCCGTGCGCGAGACGTCGGTCGGTTCAAATGCAATCTGGTCGCCACCGAGTCTCCGGTTAAAACTCTCGCAGCTGTACTATCGACGTCGGGATGCTTCTGAGACACGAGGGCTTCCGCTGTTTGTGCCGTGCTCGCGACCTACTGAGCGAGGTGCCCGAACACCCTTTGTCCATTGAAGATGTCGCGCGAGAAGCGCAGATCTCACCGTTTCACTTCATCCGCCAGTTCGAGGCCGTATTCGGCGCGACACCTCACCAATATCGGATGCAGTGCCGCCTCGACATGGCGAAGCGCCTGCTGGCCAATGGACAACATTCGGTGACTGAGGTCTGTATGGAAATCGGCTTTGCGAGTCTAGGGAGTTTCAGCGGCCTGTTTACGCGTCGCGTCGGCGAAACGCCCTCGGCCTTCCGGCGTCGTGTGCGCGCTATGGTGCAGGTGCCTGGTACGGTTCCCGCCGAACTGACGCCTGGATGCCTCAGTCTCATGAGCGGCCTCCCACTGTCTGCGTTTCCCGGCTCGATTCGCAGTTTTCGAGAAGCTTAAGCCGCGGAATTCCGGCACACTTCCGTGTGTTCGGTTTTCGGAGGTCTCAATGCGCATCAAGCTTACGAGCATCATGGTGGACGATCAGGAGAAAGCGCTCCGGTTCTACACAGAGGTCCTGGGGTTCGAGAAGAAGCACGACATTCCGGTCGGCGAGTACCGATGGATCACGGTCACCTCGCCGGAAGGGCGAGACGATCTGGAACTCGCCCTGGAACCGAATGCCAATCCGGCCGGGAAGGTGTTTCAGGGCGCGATGTTCTCGCAGGGCATTCCAATCGCCGCCTTCGAGGTGACCGACATCGCGGGTGAGTTCTCCCGGTTGACCGCGAAAGGCGTGGCATTCACACGACGACCGGCACAGGCTGGGCCTGTGTCGATCGCCGTAATCGCAGACACCTGTGGCAACCTGATTCAGCTGTACCAACCGATGTAGCGGCGCGATGACCTGAAGACGACTCCCGACGACACAACGAAGCGAAGCGGAGTTGGCGGAGGGAGAGGGATTCGAACCCCCGGTACGGTTTCCCGTAACAGCGGTTTTCAAGACCGCCGCCTTAAACCACTCGGCCATCCCTCCGCACGAGGTGCCCGTGGATCAGCCGATTATCGCCTGTTCAGGTCTCGCGCCTCCAGCTGGGAAACCCTGGCGAGATTCGTGAAGTCGCGGTCGACGTGCAGCACCGTGAGGTCGTGGCGCAACGCGCAGGCGGCGATCACGCAGTCCACGCTCGAACGCACGGTCACGCCGGCACGGCGCGCCCGGCGATAGAGATCGACCGCTTCGTCGATGACGCCAGCGCCGATTGGCGCCTCCACAATCGGCAGCGACCACATCGCCTCGCGCGCGCGCCGGTAGTCGGCCTCGCGATCGAAGCCCTGCAGGACCTCCTGAATGACCGGCAGACAGGTCACGATCTCGTCGAAATCCGCAACCTCTTCGAGCCGGAGCCGTGATGGCTTGCGGAAGACGTCAATCCAAATCGACGTGTCAACGAGCACCACGGCGACGCTTTCTGCCTGCCGCGGTGGCCGTCGCGTAGGGCGGGCTGTCTTCCCGCATGACCGCGAGGTTGCCGTGCCACGCGCCCGAGCCGGCCAGATCGAGAATCCTGCGTGCCTTCGCGCGGCGCACGAACTCTTCGAGCGCGCGCTGGACCGTCGCCGAGTACGTCCGCTCGCCGGCGAGCTGCTGGGCCTCTTCGAGGACGGACGCGTCAAGCACAAGATTTGTCCGTTTCATGTGTTTAATGTGCCCCTATCGCCCGCCCTCCGTCAAGCCGGCCGCTCGTCAGGTCCCTTAGATACCGGCTGTCAGGCGATCGGCGCCCACGTACGGCCGCAGTGCCTCTGGCACGACGACAGAGCCGTCCTGCTGCTGATAGTTCTCGAGGATCGCGATCAGCGTCCGGCCGACCGCGAGACCTGAACCGTTCAGCGTGTGCGCATGCTGCGTCTTGCCGCCGCCGGCCGGACGATAGCGAATCTGCGCGCGACGCGCCTGGAACGCCTCGCAGTTGCTGCAGGACGAGATCTCGCGATAGGTGTTCTGGCTCGGCAGCCAGACCTCGATGTCGTACGTCTTCGCCGACGCAAAGCCCATGTCGCCCGTGCACAACAGCACGCGGCGATAGGCCAGGCCCAGCTTGTCGAGCACCGTCTCGGCGTCGCGCGTGAGCGTCTCGAGCTCGTCGTGCGATTGCTCCGGCGTCGTGAACTTGACCAGCTCGACCTTGTCGAACTGGTGCTGCCGGATCAAGCCGCGCACGTCGGCGCCGTACGATCCCGCCTCGCTGCGGAAGCACGGCGTGTAGGCCGTGTACTTGAGCGGCAGATCCGCGCCGTCGAGAATCTCCTCGCGATGGAGGTTCGTGAGCGGCACCTCCGCGGTCGGGATCAGGAACAAATCCCAGTCGCCCGCGATCTTGAACAAGTCCTGTTCGAACTTCGGCAGGTTGCCGGTGCCGGTGAGCGCGGCGCGGTTCACGAGGAACGGCGGTTCCACCTCGCGGTAGCCGTGCTCGCGCGTGTGCAGGTCGATCATGAAGTTGATGAGCGCGCGCGCCAGCCGTGCGCCGCCGCCCGAGAGCACCGAAAACCGTGCGCCCGACATGCGCGCGGCCCGCTCGAAGTCCAGGATCCCGAGCGCCGCGCCGATTTCCCAGTGAGGCTTCGGCGTGAAGTCGAACGCCGGCGGCGTACCGGCGCGTCGAATCTCGGCGTTGTCGCCAGCTGATCGGCCCACCGGCACGCTTTCATGCGGCAGATTCGGCAGCGTCAACAGCAGCGCGTCGCGCCGCTGTTCCACCTCGGCCAGCGTGGCCTCGTGCTCCTTGATCTGGTGGGAGCGGGCCTTGTTCTCTGCGAAGATGCCGCTCGGATCGCGGCCCTCTTTCTTGGCGCGCGCGACCGCTTCACCCGACGCGTTCTGTTCCCGCTTCAGATTCTCGACGAGCGGGATCAGTCGCCGCCGCTCCGACTCGAGCGCGGTGAAGGCCGCCAGATCGGCGGACGGATCGAGGCCGCGCGCACGCAGCCGCGCCGCCACATCCTCTGTGTGATCTCGCACGTACCCGGGGTCGAGCATGGCTCATGCTATCCCGCCTGCGATAGGATGCGAAGCCATGGAGTCGACGCGTTGAGCGCACCTGTACGCAAGGCCGTGTTTCCGGCGGCCGGTCTCGGCACGCGCTTCCTTCCCGCGACGAAGGCGCAGCCGAAAGAGATGCTGCCGCTCGTCGACAAACCCATCATTCAGTACGGCGTCGAAGAGGCCACCGCCGCCGGCATCCAGGACATCGTCATCGTCACCGGCCGCGGCAAGAACGCGATCGAAGATCACTTCGACGTCGCGATCGAACTGGAGAGCTTTCTCGAGTCGCGCGGCAAGCGCGACCTGGCGCAGGAAATCCGCGGCATCACCAACCTCGTGCGCAGCGTGTCGTACGTGCGCCAGGGCGAGCCGCTTGGCCTCGGCCACGCGGTACTCACGGCGCAGCCGCTCGTCGGACAGGAACCTTTTGCCGTCATTCTCGCCGACGACGTGATCGATGCCACGCCGTCGGCGCTGGCGCAGATGCTCGACGTCTACAACGAAGTTGACGGACCGGTGATTCTGGTCGAGCGTATTCCACGCGCCGAAATCTCTGGCTACGGCGTGATCGCCTACGAACCGGTGCGGAAGGGCGTGTATCGCATTACGGATCTGGTGGAGAAACCCGCACCCGCAGACGCGCCGTCGGAGCTGGCCATCATCGGCCGCTACATCCTCACGCCGGACATCTTCGACATGCTGGTGGCCGAGAGCGCCGACGCGCGCACCGGCGAAATACAGCTCACGAATGGATTGAAACGCCTGCTGGCCAAGCGGCCGCTCTATGCCTGCGAAGTGACAGGCGTGCGGCACGACACGGGTAACAAGCTTGGATT
>Ga0111539_10005033_pt1 | contig 17177 bp, 13 predicted proteins | sample RhiMethybrSRZTD1_FD_79667 | JGI IMG/M metagenome (GOLD analysis project Ga0111539, IMG submission 79667) | Populus rhizosphere microbial communities from Tennessee, USA - Rhizosphere MetaG P. TD hybrid SRZTD1 (version 2) (version 2) | ecosystem: Host-associated > Plants > Roots > Rhizosphere >... | reverse complement strand
TGGCCTGCGGATTTGTCGCTCTTCTGAGCGGTTGCCAGACCGAACGCGTCACCACGTCGGACGGCTGGCAGATGCCGCCGCAACCGCGCGAGACGCCTGTCCCGCCCGCCGGCCTGATGGCCGATCGCATGCTGTTCATGGTCGGCTCCAAGCCCGATGACACCGACAACAACGGCTTTCCCGACACGATCCGTGCCTCGGTCGCCCTCTTCAGCATCGATCATCCCACAGCCCTGCGGGAGGAAGGCGCGTTCACATTCATGCTCTATCCACGGGGCCGTAGCGCTGTGGCCGATGGCAAGCCCATCGCCCAGTGGCGCGTCGAGGGCGACGCTCTGCGCGAGACGCTCGCCACCGCCCAATACGGCCCGTGCTACCAGTTCGTGCTGAGCCTCCTGCAGACGCCTTTGGGCGATCGCCTGCCCCGCGAGCCGGCCGACATGATCTGTCGCTTCGAACCGGCCAGCGGCGCCGCGCCGGTCACGAGCGCCGGCGCGCGCTCACTGCAGATCGGCGGGCGCGTCCCGTAAGGCGGTCACCCGCTCCGCGAATGGAATACTGCGGCGACCGCGAGGGTTCCTACGATATCACTGCACATGTCGCAGTCATGGCTTCGCATCCTCATGGCAGCGTATCTGGCGATCTGGTCGCCGGCATTGTGCTGCTGCGATGTGAAGCTCGCCATCGGCCGTGTGACAGGCGTTGACGCGATGGCGTGCGGCGCCGCGAAGCTGGCATCGATTGAAATGCAATCGCGCGAGTCAGCGCCTGAACTTGCGTGTTGCGCGCAGCGTGCGGCAGAGAAGGCGGCAACGCCTGATGTCGCCGCTTGCGCGGCGACATCGTCAGCGCCCAACGACCGGGATGATCGCTGCCGCTGCCGCGATGCCAGCGACTCACGGATTCGACTGGACACGGGCGCGAAGGTGATTCTGTCTGACCTGGCGCGAAATGAACTTACGACGCCGTCGCTGATGCCTCCGATCATGGCGGCGCAGTCTTTTGGTTCGATCCTGGCCGGACTCGAACACGGCCCATGGCCGCCCGGCATGCTGGGGGGAGTGCAGTTTGTCACGCTGCGCCAGCAGACCCTGCTGGCGCGTGGCTGCATGCTCCTGATCTAGCGAATGGTGGATTCCCGCGTTCGCGGCCCGCGACGCCCTGTCGCGCGCTGCGTGCTTTCCACTTCGTTGGATTCATTTGGAGCATCTCAATGCGTTTCGTTCCTTTCGCAACTGCGTCATGCGTTTTGGCGCTGTTCACCATCGCAGGTTGCCAGAGCACGCCCTCGACCGCTGCCGGCGCGGCTGATTCATCTTCCGTCGTCGCGCCCGCGGCGAAGGCCGACCAGCCTGTCGCCACACTGTGGATCAACGGCATGGCATGCCCGCAATGCTCGTACAACGTCGACCTTCAACTCAAGAAAGTCGATGGCGTCGAGCAGGTCAAGGTCGACATGCTCACCGGCAAGGTCCTCGCCTATCTCTCGCCCAGTCATCCGCCGACGCGAGAGCAGCTGACCAGCGCCATCGCCGACACCACGTTCACGCTGGTCCGGCTGGACATGCCCGGCGAGAATCCCACGCCCTGACCGGCGCATTCACCTTCATCTACTGCCGCATCGTCGGCATCCGGCGCCATGCACCGCCGGATGCCGGCGCCTGCGGAATTGGAGTCTTGCTCATGCAGTCTGGACTTCTCGCGAGCATCACCATCGCGGCGTCGGGCGCGCTGCTCCCGGCGAACGCGCACGCTCAGACGCCGATCAACGCGCCCGGCGCGATGCAGCCGTCCACCGGCACTGGCGTCCTTCACATCATGCCCATGTACCGGCGGCTCGATTCCTTCGAGCCCGACAACCAGCGAAGCGCCGACGAGTACGCGGTGCTGGCCCAGGTCGCCTACGGCCTCGCGAAGAATGTCGGCATCCAGTTCGACGTGCCCATGGTGTACAGCAACGTGAAGATGGCCGGCGGCGGCACCGACGAGGATGAGTTCGGGCTCGCCGACTCGACGGTGCTCCTCAAGTGGCGCGTCTTCCAGGATGATCCCGCGCCGACTGAGACCACGCGCTTCAGTCTGATCGCGGGTATGCAGATTCCCGGCACGATCGATGGCTGGCGGTGGGACGCGTCGGATGGCTGGGATCCGATTGCCGGCTTCGTGTTCTCAACCGTGCGCGGCCGGCACGGCTTCAACGCTGATGCGCTCTGGGAGTTCTATACAGGAGATGAGCGCGATGAAGGCCGAAGCGATTCGCTGCGGGCCGATGCTTCGTACCTGTTCCGGCTCTCGCCGGCGCAATACTCGGCCGACACCACCGGCGCGCTGTATGCGGTCGCGGAGTTGAATGGTTTCTACGACACCAACGGCGACCGCACCCTGTTCTTCTCGCCCGGTCTGATGTACGAGGCCCGATCGTTCACGCTCGATGCAACAGTCATGATTCCTGTTCATCAGGATGTCGATCATCGCCCGGAAACCGAGATCGTCGTTGGATTCGGAGTTCGGCTTTCCTTCTGATCGAGAGAACCCCTCGATCTGGGATATCGGAGAACACGCATGCGATGGATATTGAGAATCGTCATCATGGCGGTGGCGATGGTCTTGTGCCCGTTTTCGTCCAGCGGCTGTTCGCCGCGACCAGTCGACATGTCGCCAGGACCTGATCATCCTGCCAATCCGGACGCGATGGCTGCATCTCTGCCGGAGCGATCGACGACGCTGACGACGGCGAGCGAACCGACAACTGACGGTCCGAGGGAACGACACATGCACGAGGGGTCGACGGCCGCGGCGCCCGCATCCTCGAGCGCGCCCGCGACGAATGCCGCCGCCATCTATGTCTGCCCGATGCATCCGGAGGTCACCTCCGATCAGCCTGATCAACGCTGCCCGAAATGCGGAATGAAACTGGTGCGGAAATCAGAGGGAGGCGAACAACCATGATGCTGCGATCGGTCGCTTGTGCCGTCGCCGCCGTCGTCGCGCTGGCCGGTTGCGCCGGCATGCAGCACGGCCTCGGTTTCGACGATGTTCGACAGAATGTTGGCGAGCGCACTGGCATGCTGGTGCAATGGGACAGCGGCTCGAACGCCGATCTTGATGCCCGCGCCGCGGTGCGAGACTTGCTCGGCCAGGATCTCACCGCCGATGCCGCCACACAGGTGGCGCTGCTGAGCAACCGCGAGCTCCAGGCGGTCTACGAGGAGTTGGATATTGCTCAGGCTGATCTCGTACAGGCCGGTCTGTTGCGCAATCCCGTTTTCAGCGGCGAGATTCGTTGGTCCAGCGACGGCGGTCCGGGGATCGTTATTGACGTGGCGCAGGATTTCGTAAGTGTGCTGCTGGCGCCGCTGCGCAAGGCTCGCGCGCAGGCGGCATTCGAGTCAGCGAAGCAGCGCGTGACTGCCGCCGTGCTCGATCTCGCAGGCCAGACTCGCGAGGCGTTCTACGACCTGCAGGCGTCGGAACAATTGCTGGAAATGCGGCGCAGCGTTGTTGAAGCGACAGCCGCCTCGCGCGAACTGGCCGAGCGCCTTCGTGCCGCCGGCAACAATCGCGAACTGGATGTCGCCAACGAGCGTGCTCTGCATGAGCAGTCGAACCTCGATCTAGCGGCGGCTGAGGCAGACGCGATCGCGAGGCGCGAGCGCATGAATGAACTCATGGGACTGTGGGGCGATGACGCGAGCGCGTGGCACATCACCGCGCGAATGCCGGGAATCCCAGACGCAGAGAGCGACGCGACCGGGCTGGAGCGGGGGGCTGTCGAGCGCAGTCTCGCTCTCACTGTCGCCAGAGGTGAAGTCGAAATCGCGGCCCGCGAACTGGGCATCGTCAAGCCCCTCGGTTCCATCGATCAGGCCGAGATCGGCATCGCAGCCGAGCGCGAAACCGAAGGCGACTGGAGCCTCGGCCCGTCGCTGACGCTGCCGATCCCATTGTTCGATCAGGGTCAGGCGGCGATCGGCGCGGCTGGGGCGCGATTGCGGCAGGCACGCGAGCGCTACTTCGCAGCCGCCGTGCGAGTGCGCGCAGAGGCGCGGGCGGCCTATGCAGCGGCGACGGCCGCACGCGACAGGGCTCTGTACTTCGAACGTGTCATGCTGCCGCTGCGCCAGACGATCGTGGATGAGACGCTGCTGCAATACAACGCCATGCAGGTTGGCGCGTTCCAGTTGATCATGGCCAAGCGCGATCAGATCGAAACCGGCGCGCAATACGTCGCGGCCCTGCGCGATTATTGGCTGGCGTGCTCTCGCCTCGATCACATCCTCGCCGGCGGATCATCGCGCGGCATGCTCCATGCGGCCTTGAATCAGTCGATGACTGCGGGGATCGGAAGCAGCCGCAATGGAGGTCACTGATGAACACATTCAACCGTCACATCACGGCGCGGATCGCCCCAGGTGTACTGTCGCGCCGCCAGGTTTTGCATATGGGCGCAGCGTCGGCGGGCGGGGCGCTTCTTGCGAGAGCGTCCGCCCAGCCTCCGCCACAGTCGCGGCCCGCGGAGCCGGAGAGGGAATCCTCGTTCAAGGAGGACAATCCGTCTCGCACCAACGCGCCCACGCCACAGACGCCCGGCCAGCCCGGCCGCGACTACACGCCCGTCGTCGTCCCCAATGGCTGGACGCTGCCCTACAAAGTCGTCGATGGCGTGAAGGTCTTTCACCTTGTCGCTGAGGAAGTGCAGCACGAGTTCGCGCCAGGTCTCGTGGCCAACTGCTGGGGTTACAACGGCAGCGTACATGGGCCGGTGATCGAAGCCGTCGAAGGCGATCGCGTGCGGATCTTCGTCACCAATCGCCTTGCCGCAGCCACGACCGTGCACTGGCACGGCGTGCTGGTGCCATCCGGCATGGACGGCGTGGGCGGGCTCACCCAACGCGCCATCCGGCCCGGCGAGACGTTCCTCTATGAGTTCACGCTGCGTCAGCACGGGACGGTCATGTATCACAGCCATCACGATGAGATGACACAGATGGGCATGGGCCTCACCGGCCTGATTGTGATTCACCCGCGCCATCCCGTCGGCCCGCGCCCTGATCGGGACTTCGCCATCCTGCTGCACGAATGGAAGGTCGAAGTCGGCGCTGCGCGGCCCGATCCCAATGAGATGACCGATTTCAACGTGCTCACCATGAACGCTAAGTCCTTTCCCGGCACCCAGCCGCTGATCGTCAAGCGGGGCGAGCGCGTCAAGATTCGCATCGGCAACCTGTCGGCAATGGATCACCATCCGATTCACATCCACGGCTACTACTTCCGGATCACCGAAACCGACGGCGGGCAGATTCCCGAGGCCGGCCAGTGGCCCGAGACCATGGTGCTGGTGCCGGTGGGTTCGACGCGCACCGTCGAGTTCATCGCCGACAATCCCGGCGACTGGGCTCTGCATTGCCACATGACTCATCACGTGATGAATCAGATGGGCCACAACATCCCCAACATGATCGGCATGGATCCGCGCGGCTACGACGAGCAGGTGCGCCGCCTCCTGCCTGATTACATGACCATGGGGCAGACCGGCATGGGAGGCATGACCGAAATGGGAATGCCGATGCCAGCCAACTCCATTGCGATGGTCGGCGGCGTCGGGCCGTACGACGAGATCACCATGGGCGGCATGTTCACGATCGTGAAGGTGCGCGAGAACCTGACGAACTACGACGAGGACCCCGGCTGGTATCAGCCGCCGCTCGGCACGCTGGCCGATCTCGCGCAGGCCGAGGCCATGCGCGCCAACGGCATCGCCGCCGACAGTTCGGGCGAGCCACGCGCGCCAGAATCGGCGCGTCGTTCCTGGCGCCAGGCGCCGGGTAAGACCGGCGCACACAGCCATATTGGCCACGTCGGACACGGTTGATCGATGGGCGTCGCTACCATCGCGATACGAGGCCACCACCATGAACAGTCATTTCCATGCTCGTTTCATCGCCCTCGGATTCGCTCTGCTCATGGCGACCGCCGCGCCTGCTCAGGTAACTCAGCAGCAACCGGCGGTTGCATCCGTCTCCGCGCCGACCGTCCGCATCATGCGCCTGCCAGCAGGGGGCGTGCAGCCGGAGATCGTCAGCGACGGCGCGGGCAACGTGCATGTGGTGTACTTCACCGGCGACGCCAAGGCCGGCAATCTCATGTACATGAAGTCGAGTGACGGTGGGGCGACATTCTCCACGCCGATCCGCGTCAACTCCATCGACAGCAGCGCGCTGGCTGTCGGCAGCGTACGCGGCTCGCAACTGGCCCTTGGGCGCGGCGGGCGAATTCATGTCGTGTGGAACGCCTCGGGCGCCGTCACGATGCGCGACCCTCAGGACAAAAGCAGAAGCGAAACACCGCTGCTCTACACACGGCTCAGCGATGACGGCTCGGCCTTCGAGCCGGAGCGCAACATCATCGGATCACATTTCGGCCTCGATGGCGGCGCGGCAGTCGCAGCCGATCGCAACGGGCGCGTGTACGTCGCTTGGCATGCTCCGGCCAATGCGAACAGCCACGGCGAGCAGGATCGGCGCGTGTGGATGGCCGCCTCGACCGACGACGGCACGACGTTCGGCGCCGAGAAGGCGATCGACGTGCAGAGCCGCGGATGCTGCGCCTGCTGCGGGCTCACGGCGTTCTGCTCGCCCGGCGAGAGGGGCGATGTACACGTGCTCTATCGCACGGCTGAGCAGGTCGTGCATCGCGACATGCACCTGCTGATTTCGCGCGATGGCGGCGCGACGTTCTCGCAGACAGCCGTCGATCCGTGGGAAGCCGGCCAGTGCGTCATGAGTACCGCAGCGTTCGTCGCGGACGAGTCGAAGTCGTCAGGCGTTTGGGCGGCGTGGGAGACGCGCGGCACGGCGCGCCTGGCGCGTCTTCCGGCGTCGGACAATGACGCCGCCAAGGCGCTGGAGATCATCAAGCCTGCCGGTCAAGGCGATAACGCCAAGCATCCGGTGCTTGCGGTCAACGATCGAGGCGAGATGCTCATGGCATGGACCGAAGGCACGGCTTGGGCCAGAGGTGGCAGCGTTGCATGGCAGATCTACGACCGCAATGGCAAGGCGATGCTGGAGAAGCCCGGCAGTGCCGCCGACCTGCCGGTGTGGGGACTCGTCGCAGCCTTCGCAGCGCCCGAAGGCGGCTTTGTGATCGTGTACTGAAATCGCCCTCGCGCATGCGCAGGCTCAGCCGCAAGCGGCTGCCGAACGTGGCCCCACGTCGAATGAATGTGGAAACTGGGGATCAGGGATTTGAACCCCGACTAAGTGGTTCAGAGCCACTCGTGCTACCGTTACACCAATCCCCAAATTGGCTGACTGCGGCGGGATTGTATATCGGCGAGTGAGCCGATCAACTGTGACTCATGCCCGATTCATTGGCACTCGAATGGCTGCCGGGGCGGCACGCAATATGCCGGCTCAGACCGGACGCCGCCGCGCAGCAAGCGCCGTGGCTGGCCCGCGCGTTGCACGTGCCGATGGATGAGTCCGGGGGGCGGCTGCTGTCAATCACGCGCACCGAGCGCGAGATTTCGGTGGTGATCGAGGAATCGCTGCTGCCGGCCGAGACGGAGATCGGTCCTTCGATGCCGATTCAACGGGGCTTCGCCGCCATGCGCATCGCCGGCACGCTGGACTTCAGCCTCGTGGGCGTCCTCTCGAAACTCACGGGCGCGCTGGCCGCCGCTAACGTCAGCGTCTTCGTGCTTTCGACGTACGACACCGACATACTTCTGGTGCGCGAAAGCGATCGCGACCGCGCCACGAGCGCGCTTGCAGGCATCGCGCGCTGGAGCACCCCGTGACAACTCCGCTGCGGTTGGATTTCAGACTCGTGCCGCGCGCCGTTCCATCACGCATTCAGCGATCTGCACGGCATCCAGCGCCGCGCCCTTGCGCAACTGATCGCCGCTGACGAACAGGTTCAGGCCCATGCCCGGCGGCTGGCTGTAGTCGGCTCGTATGCGGCCAACCAGCACATCATCTCCGCCACTGGCGTCGATCGGCTCGGGGAACTTGTTCTTCGCGCGGTCATCCACGATGCGTACGCCCGGCGCGCTGCTGAGGATCTCCCGGGCGTCATCCTCGCTCAGTGGCTTGCGGAACGTGAGGTTGATCGACTCGGAATGAGCCCGCAGCACGGGCACGCGCACACACGTAGCGGTGATCGCCACTGAATCGTCGCCCCAGATCTTGTGCGTCTCCTTGACCATCTTGGTCTCTTCGAGGTTGTAGCCATCCTCGCTCATCGCCGAGTTGTGGCTGAAGACGTTGAACAGGCACGGCCGGCCGAAGATCGGCGTCTGCAGCGGCTTGCCCGCAGCGTAGTCGCGCGCCTGCTGTTCGAGTTCAGCCACCGCCGCCGCGCCCGCGCCGCTGATCGCCTGGTAGGTGCTGACGACCATGCGCTCGATGCCGACCGCATCGTACAGCGGCGTCACGGCCATCAAGGCGATGATTGTCGAGCAGTTGGGCACGGCGATGATGGCCGGGCCGTCAAGATCCTCCAGCACATCCTCGTTGATCTCGGGAATCACCAGCGGCACGCCGTCAGTCATGCGAAAGGCTGACGAGTTGTCGACGACCATGCAGCCGCGCTTGACGGCATCCGGCGCGAACTGGCGGCTGATCGAAGCGCCTGCGCTGAACAGCGCGAGATCGCAGCCATCGAACACTTGAGCTGTGAGTTCCTGAACGGCGAACTCGCGCTCGCCGCAGCGCATGGTCTTGCCCGCCGAGCGCGATGAGGCCAGCAGGCGAAGATCGCGGAACGGAAATCTTCGCTGGGCGAGGATGGACAGGAATTCCTGTCCAACGGCGCCGGTGGCGCCGACGATGGCAATGACGGGATCGGTTGACGGCATGACTATCGAGCGGTGTCGGGGTGGAAAAAATGACGCGAAGACCAGCCGCGTCAGCAAGGCCAAGGGAGGCAGTCAATCGCGCCGGCGGAAGCCGCGATGGTAGGCGTTTGGGCCGCGATTATCCGCCTTTTTCAGTCCCAAAACCTCTGCAGCGAGTCTCGCCGGCGACTGTAGAAGCAACTGGCTGCTTTTGGCCGCTTACACCCATCGAGCCACATATTGTGATCGGCCAATGGGGCCGGTAATCTGATTCGTTCACGTGTTTCCCTGGGGGGCGTTCGCTGCGAACCCCCGATCGATCAACAAGACAGGAGTGAAGTGCTCATGACCATGCGAGGCCGTCTCGGCACCAAGTCGATGTTTGTCGCCACCGCGCTTGCCGGCGCGATCGCGACAGTTGCAATCGCACAAGAGACTCCCCCCCAGCCGCCGGCCGGCGGCGGGCAGGGCGGTCCCGGCGGCGGCGGCCGCGGCCCCCGCGGAGGTGGCGATGGTCGCCAGGACTATCCGCCCTTCGAGGAAGTCTCCAAGGATTATGAGAAGGTTGTCTCCGTCGCCGACGGCTCGCAATCGCTGTACACCGTGTACATCGATCGCAAGCGCAACCAGCTCCTCGCCGAATTGCCGCGCGGCTGGCAGCAGCAGAAGTACTTCTTCGCCATTACCCAGTCCACCGGCGGCACGTTCGCCGGCCTGCAGGGCCCATCACGCTACGTGTACTGGCGGCAGTATGACAACCGTCTGGCCCTGATCGAGCCCGAACTCGACACGCGCTCCACGGGCGAACCGCAGTCGAAGATCTCGGTCGAGCGTCTGTTCACCGACACGGTCCTGCTCGACATCCCGATTGTGTGCATGGGGCCAAACGGTCAGCCCGTGATCGACATGGACGACTTGCTGGTTACCCGGGCATCGACCTTTGGCAACGCCGGCCAGGCGAACGCACGCCTGGCGCGCGTCGTCAAGGCCAAGGCCTTCCCGCAGAACCTCGAGATCGCCTTCGAAGTGCCGGTGTCCGGCAACGCCGGTCCGCGCGGCGGCGGCGGCGGTCCGGGCGGCGGCCGCGGGCAGGGCGGCGGCGACGGTCAGGTCCTCACCACTTTCCACTACTCCATCAGCGTCATCCCCGACAACTCCGGCTACAAACCGCGCGAGGCGGATGACCGCATCGGCTACTTCACCACTGTCTATCGCGACCTCGGTCAGTACATGGAGGAGAAGAAGTGGACGCGCTACATCGATCGCTGGCAGATCGAGAAGCGCGATCCCAGCCTCAAACTCAGCCCGCCCAAGGAGCCGGTGGTGTACTACATCGAATCCACCGTGCCCGTGCGCTATCGAAGGTGGCTTCGCGAGGGCATTGAGTTCTGGAACAACGCGTTCCGCAGAATCGGCATCGACAATGCCATCGAGGTTCAGTACCAGGATGCGCAGACGGGCGCGCACATGGAGAAGGACCCTGAGGACGTTCGCTACAACTTCATCCGCTGGCTGAACAACGACGTTTCCACAGCCATCGGTCCGCACCGCGCGAACCCGCTCACTGGCCAGATTCTCGACGCTGACGTCGTCCTGACCGACGGCTGGATTCGCGCTTACTGGGGCTGGTACAACGAGCAGGCGCCTGAGATGGCGATCGAAGGCATGAGCGCTGAAACGCTCAAGTGGCTCGAGCGGTACCCGCAGTGGGATCCACGGCTGCTTCTCTCGAACCCCGAGCAGCGCGAGAAGATTCTGGCCGCTCGCGCTCGTCGCAACGCCGCGATTGCCGCGGGCGAGCATGTCGCCCCGCTGCCGAACGATCCGGCTCTCATGCTCAACGAGGATCTCGCGGCGGCTGCATCGTGGATGCAGAATGATCAATTCCAGTGCATGGCGGCACACGGCCTGGCGGCCCAGATGGCCTTCGCCGGCATGACCCTCGAGAACCTCGACCTCATCACCGAGTTCGCTCCGCCCGATGCACAGGACGCCCCCGAAGGCGGCAAGGGCGAGACGCTCGATGGAATTCCCGAATGGTTCGTCGGCCCGCTGGTCGCCGACCTCGTGTGCCACGAAGTCGGCCACACCCTCGGTCTGCGGCACAACTTCAAGGCTTCGTCCATCTATACGATGGCCCAGATCAACTCCAACGAGTGGAAGGGCAAGAAGGCAATGGCCGGCTCGGTCATGGATTATCTCCCCGCCAACTTCAATCTCGGCGCGGGCGAGGTCCAGGGCGATTTCGGCATGATCAACGTTGGCCCGTACGACATGTGGGCCATTGAGTATGGCTACACGTTCGACGATCCCAAGAAGGTCCTCGAGCGAGCCGCCGATCCTGAACTCGTATACCTCACCGATGACGACACTGGCGGCAGCGACCCGCTGGCTCGCCGCTACGACCTGGGCGCCGATCCGCTGGCCTATGCGCAGAACGTGATGCGCATCGTGCAGCAGCATCGCGCCAAAGGCCTCGACAAATACGTCAAGGACGGCCAGTCATGGGCCAAGGCTCGCCAAGGCTATGAGCGCACGCTGAGCATGCAGACCTCGGCGGTCGGCATCATGGCCAACTGGATCGGCGGCACGCATGTGGCCCGCACGCACAAGGGCGACCCGAATTCCGGCGCTCCCCTCACGCCGGTCGATGCCGCCAAGCAGCGCGATGCGCTGGCCTTCGTCATCGACAACTGCTTCAAGGATGAGGCCTTCAACCTGTCCACCGATCTGATCGGTTACATGACCATCGACAAATGGGGCGATGGCGGCGACCGTGGCACCGGCGACAGCGCCTGGCCCGTGCACGATCGAATCATGGCCATTCAGGCCTCGACGCTCAGCATGATCATGAACCCCAGCACGCTGAAGCGCGTGTACGACAACGAGTTCCGCGTTCCGGCTGACCAGGATGCGCTCACGCTTCCCGAACTGCTCCAGCGCCTCGGCGATGCGGTATACGGCGAACTGTCGACCGAACTCAACGGCACGACCTTCACCGATCGCAAGCCCATGATCACAAGCCTGCGGCGCAACCTGCAGTCGAGCATGACGGATCGGCTGATCACGCTCGCCGGGGACGATGACTCCATGCCGCGGCCCATCCGGACGCTGTGCATGAGCCATCTGCGCCGGATCAACGATCGTCTTGATGCGCTCCTGAAGAAGTCCGGCAGCGGGCAGATCGACGCCTACACGCTGGCCCACCTGCAGGATCTCAATGATCGCGTCGATCGCGCCCTCAACTCGATCATGGTGGAAGGCATCACGGTCAACGTGGCCGCACCGGCGCCGACTGGTTTTCCCCGCGCCGGCAACTGATTCGATCGCATCGCAGCGACTCTCCGCGAGCCGCCGGAATTCCGGCGGCTCGCTTTGCATTCAGGACGACATTATCACCCTCGATCGCGACCAATAATCCGCCGACTGCCAATCCAGCCGATGAAGGTTGCACGGCTGCACCAAGTGCGATGCCGTCAAGGTCGATATTCCTCGGCGTCCGCTGTCGCCATCGCTCCCGCGCAATGAGCATCGGGAGCAGCCGGACGCGGTTGCCAGACGGACGCGCCGCAACCGGGCCATGATGCCTGAGAGGTTGACTCGATGAAGCCAGACGCCAGCGCCAAGCAGCAGTCATCGCACCCGCAGTCGCCGGCGCCGCGCGCTGCCGCGACCGGGAGCGAAGGCGATTCAACGTTCCTGGTGAAAGGCAGCCCAAACCCGAGCACGGCTGACCTCGCGGAGGCAATCCTTCGTGCAATTCAGAACGCCGCGCGGGCTCGCGGGGCATCGGAGAATCGGGAATCGACTCGCTACCACCACTGCGTGCCGTTGACGCTGCATATCGACGATCCGCGCAAGCCGGGCACGCGCGTCATCCGCGCCGCATCGAGCAATCTCTCCATCGGCGGCTTCGCGTTCATCTTCGACGCGGCCATCTCCACCGGCTCGACCGTCCGCGCCCAGTTCGATTCTCTGCCCGGCAAGCCGCAGATCGGCGGCGTGGTCCGCTCGTGCGTGCACATTTGCGGCACGCAGCACCGCGTCGGGGTCGAGTATCAATAGTGGCGCCGCCTCAGGTCTTCACGAGATCCCTGCCCGCTGCGATCTGTTCCTGCCGCCATGTGCTGGCGCGCGGGATGTCGGCCGAGGCGCCGGTCGGCATGGCGAGGTGAAGCTTGATCGGATTGGTCAGCGGAATATCGCTTGACGATTCGTGCACGCCGATCTTGAGCGGGTTGCCCGCCCAGTCCACGGGCAGAGTGCCGCATGGCATGCCGATGCGCGAGCGCCATCGATCGCCATGGCTGCGCGGATACCAGCTGCTGGCGGCCATAAGCACGTCGACGACATCGCCCTGGACCTGCCGCGGGATGGCGACAGGCTGTCGCAGCACGCCGAAGTCGCCGCCATCGCACTTGAACGCGAAGTGCACGTCGCGGTAGCCCGGCTGAATGATGAACGAGTTCTCGGCGGGCGGGCGCAGGTGCACGATGCACTCGGCAGGGTTCTCGAAGCGGTTCTGGTAGTAGATGCATAACTCCGCCTGCTTCCCGTTCTGGCGGATCATGGGAAGCACGCTCAGCCCGTCGACCTCGTAATAGATCGGCCCAACGACGTTCCGCATGTGGTCGGGCAGCTTGTCCTCGAAGCGAAGCGTGTAGAACAGCCAGATGCTCAGGCTCACGATCATCAGCACGCTCATCGAGCGGTGGACGATCCCGTACGTGTCGTGCATGCTGCCTTCGAGGAAGAACCATGCCCAGGTCCCCCAGATGATCGAGGCGAGCAGCAGAATGACCATGAAGAAGTTGCGTTTCTCGTGCATGGCGTGTGCTCCGAGCCGCGAACCTGACAGGCTGGGGAAGAGTCCGGCGCGACGGCAATTCGCGAAACCGCGAACGAGCGCAAGCATCACCGCGTTTGCCGCATGACCAGGACGAATCGCCGAGGCCTTCCCCGCGCGGCTGTGTGTCTCCGTGACCGGCGCGCGATCTCCAATTCGCGCCTTGGCCAGCAAAGGCATGATACAACATCGGCGAACAGCGCCGATTGGCAGCAGAACGGCCTGCGAGGCGTGGTCCTGCCCGCTACAGTCATTCCGTATCAGCAATTGCCTCCGCGTCACGCACCCATGGCAGCGCCCATTGATTTCGACCATCCGGCCGCCGATCCGCTGATATGGTTCAATCAGTGGTTCGATGAGGCGAAGCAGGCGTGTGCCCGCCTGGGCTTGCGGAATCCAAACGCCATGACGCTGGCGACGGTCGATGGACCGCCTGCCCAAGGGCCGTCGGCCCGGATCGTCCTGTTGAAGCACATCGACGAGCGCGGCGCCGTGTTCTATACGAACCGTCAGAGCCGCAAGGGCGAGGCCTTGCAGGCGCATCCGCGAGCGGCCCTGCTTTTTCACTGGGATGTCCTCGACCGCCAGGTGCGCATCGAAGGCGCCGTGACGCTGGTGAGCGAGGGGGAGTCGGACGCTTACTTCGCTACGCGGCCCCTCGACAGCCAGTTGGGCGCGTGGGCCAGCCAGCAGTCGCGCGAGTTTGCGGGGGGTCGAGAGCAATTGGAGATCGCCGTCGCGGGCGTGATGGATCGCTTTGCCGATGTGATCAAGGCCGGCGGCAATATTCCGCGCCCGCCGTACTGGGGCGGCTACCGCGTGGCCCTGGAAACCATCGAGTTCTGGCAGGGCCAGCCGTCCCGCCTGCACGATCGGGTGCTCTACACGAACAAGCGCGGTAACAAGTGGACGACGGCGAGGCTGTTTCCCTGACGGAGTAACCTGTCTCCTGCAGTCATGACCTCCGGCATCTCACTCGCCAACAAGTGCCAGTTGCTCTTCGGAGCGGCGATCGTCCTGATCCTGATCGGCGCGCTGGCGGTGCCATGGGCCCGCACGCAGGCGCTGGTACGGCAATCGCAACTCGATGTCTCCCGGCAGCTGGCTGAAGCGTGGCTGCACGATCGCGCGCAACTTGGCGTGGTCGAAGACTCGGGTGTGAGGCCCGAGCAACTCGAGAACCTGGTCGGGCCACGTGCTGGCCAGCCCCTCCTGCGGTTGACGCTCGTACGCGTGGAGAACATCGAAACATCCGGCGAGCCGCCTTCCTTCGCGGCCCGCGCGCTCGAACGATTCCGCAACCATCCGGAAGAGCCCGAGTACTCGACGACGTCACGCGTCGACGGCGTGCCGGTCTATCGATATGTCCGACCGATTCATGAATCGCAGATGCGGGCCATCCAGGAGCACTCCGTGACGTCCTTCACGCGCGGCGCCTTCGAACCGGGCGTGAGCGATCCCATCAAGGCGGTCCTCGTCATCGACCGCACCAGCGCCTTCGCCGAGGGCCAGTTGCTCACCAGCCGCGTGTTCATCATCGCGGCGGGCATCGTCGGCGCGATCCTGGCCGGCCTTGTGTTTCACTTCATCCTGACGAAACTGATCCTCTCACCCGTGCGCGCGCTTCGCAGCACCGCCGAGCGCGTGCAGGCGGGCGATACGCGCACGCGCGCCGGCATCCGCACGGGCGACGAGTTCGAACAGCTCTCCAGCGCCTTCAACACCATGCTCGACCGGCTGGAGCAGGGCCAGCAGCGGCTGAAGACGCTCAATGAAACGTTGGACCTGAAGGTCAGCGAACTCGCCGAAGCCAACGTCGGCCTGTTCGAAAGCAACAAGCTCAAGAGCGAGTTCCTCGCGAACGTCAGCCACGAACTGCGCACGCCGCTGAATTCGATCATCGGCTTCGCGGAACTGCTCGACGAGATCGCCAAGTCGGAGCCCGAGCCGAACCCCAAGCGCGTGCGCTACATCGGCAACATCCTCAGCAGCGGCCGCTCGCTGCTGGAGATGATCAATGACCTCTTGAACATGGCGAAGATCGAGTCGGGTCGCATGGAGGTAAACATCGAGCCAACGAACGTGGGCGACATGGTCGAGGGCCTCGCTGGACTGATGCGGCCGGCGGCGGAGAACAAGCAGATCACGCTGCGCACTGTCATCGGGCAGAGGCTTCCCACCGTCGAAACTGATCCCGGAAAACTGCAACAGATCATGTACAACTTCATCTCCAACGCGATCAAGTTCACGCCCGTGGGCGGCAGCGTGACGATCAGCGCCGATCGCCTGACGCGACCGGACCAGAGCGCCGGCGTGCGCGTCGCGGTGGCCGATTCAGGCCCGGGCATTCCCTACGACATGCAGGATGTGATCTTCGAGAAGTTTCGCCAGGCCGACGCCAGTCACACGCGCCAGCACGAAGGCACCGGTCTGGGCCTGGCAATCTGCAAGGAACTGGCGCAACTATTGGGCGCGACGGTGAGTTTTGTTTCCGAGCCCGGGCGCGGCGCGACATTCTTCGTGGACCTGCCCCTCACCAACCAGCCGCAGACGCCCCAGCCGCTGATGGCGGAGGTGTGAACGCTGTAGCGGTCACTTGCCGATGAGGGTGGGAATCACGCGATCAGCGTCGGCAAATCGGCGGCGTGCCAGTGACGCGTCGAACTTCGCTGGGAGATCATCCGCCGGTGTTCGCGACAGCAGGAAATTGATTGCAGCATCAACGACGCGCGCCGGCTCATCAGCCCCATCCTGCGACCAGAGGTTGTAGTCGGCCCACGAAAGCGAGACCGCGTGCCGCCGCAGCGCGCCAGCGGAATCCAGGACCTGCACGTCGAAGCGCCAGCATCCCGGCTGTTCCTGCTCAGAGAGAATCTCGATTTGTGCCACGGTTCGCAATTCGGCCGGTATACAGTGGTTCTTTCGACGACCTCGCCAACGCGCATGCTAAGCCGCTGGCGCCGAGATTGGGTGACCGGCCCTGACTTCCAACATCTGACCTTCGTCAATGCAGTTCTTCCTCGAAACCGTCCGCCTCGGCCTGCACAACCTTCGGCTGCACAAGTTGCGCAGCGTATTGACGAGCCTGGGCATCATCTTGGGCGTGGCGGCGGTCATCGTCATGGTTTCGATTGGCGAAGGCAACAAGCAGGCCGCCCTGCGCGACATCCAGGCACTTGGCGCGACCAACATCATCGCCCGCTCGTTCAAGCCGCCGGAGACCACCTCCATGGGCGCGAACCAGACGCAGTTCCTGGCGCGCTACGGCCTGCGGCGAGAGGACCTTCGCAGGCTGAAGGCCCACATGCCGTTCGTCGCCGACATCGTTCCGCTCAAGGCGGTTGGCGATGAGATGCTCTATGGCGACAAGCGCATGGTCAGCCAGGCGTTCGGCACGACGCCTGACCTGCTTCGCGTGGCGCGCCTGCGCCTGCAGCGCGGTCGCTACCTCTCGCCTCAGGACATGGACGCGAAACTCGCAGTCGCTGTGAT
>Ga0111539_10005029_pt1 | contig 17187 bp, 12 predicted proteins | sample RhiMethybrSRZTD1_FD_79667 | JGI IMG/M metagenome (GOLD analysis project Ga0111539, IMG submission 79667) | Populus rhizosphere microbial communities from Tennessee, USA - Rhizosphere MetaG P. TD hybrid SRZTD1 (version 2) (version 2) | ecosystem: Host-associated > Plants > Roots > Rhizosphere >... | reverse complement strand
GGGGAATTCCGGAGTGGTCGGGCTGGTGCCGGTGTTGAGGCGATTTCTAAAACATGAGGATGAGCACGTGCGCTCGCATGCGGCGTGGGCGATTGGGAAGCTGGAGGGAGACAAGCGGATTTGAGCATCCGACCATCCGACCAGCTGCCGCACATTGCGACAGCGCACAACAGACAGCTGACAGCTCAGATTGAGAAAAATGTCGGATGTGAAATGTCTGCTGTACGCTGTCGCTATGTCCCTGGCAGCTGGTCGGATGGTCGGACGTGAAATTGTCCCATGCTGAGTCAGGTATGTTAACGCGCTGACTCAGGGGGGCGAGAGTCAACCGCGGGGCTTGCGGAAGATTCGAACCGTGTTCTTCGAAGACTTCTTCGACGCGTAGAGCGCCTGGTCGGCTTCGCTGACGAGGGTTTCCGGTTGTTCGCCGGATTGGTATTCGGCAATGCCGATACTGACGCTGGTCGCGCCCGCGTATCCCTGCGAACGCAGCACGTCGCTCGCCTGAACTTTTTCGAGAATCTTGTTCGCCACGTGCAGAGCGCCCTCGGCGTTCGTTCCCGGCAACACGACCCCGAATTCGTCGCCGCCGCATCGGAACACCAGGTCCGTGGTGCGCACGGACGACGTCAGCACCTGCCCGATATGCACGAGTACTTTGTCTCCGACGACGTGCCCATACGTGTCGTTGATCAACTTGAAACTGTCCACGTCAATCATCAGCAACGACAATGCCGTGCGGTACCGCTGAGCGCGCGCGGTTTCGCGATTGAGGACGTCATGGAAGAAGCGCGTGTTGAAAACTCCCGTCAGCGGATCCGTCGTCGCAGAGCGCTGCAACTCGGCAACAAGCCGGGCGTTCTCAATCACCATCGCCGTGAAATCCGCCAGCTCGATCGCCGGTCCCACGTCCTGTTTCGTCAACTGCTTTGGAGCGGATGACAACGAGACGAATGCTCCCAGGATGGAGTCTTTACTTCGAATGGGTGCCGCGATCAGCGAATAGAACCCGTACTTCTCGATGAAGACCTGAAGCTCAGGCGCCACCTGTGCTTGCTGGAGGTTGGGCAGGACGACCGGCTCGCCATTCTCCAGGGCGTCTTCGAGAAGCCGCGATGCCACAGCCTGCGGCGACACATTGACTGCCGTCATCAGCATTCTCTTCAGCCGGATCGGATCCAGGGAGTAGATGGCTTCCAGTTGAATCTGACCCTCTGCCGTCAGCACGATGAACGAGGTGTCTCCGAGCACGCTTGTCGATTTCGATACGATGTTCTCGAGCATCTCCTCGAGACTCACCGTCGTGATAGCAAGCCGCACCAGATCGCCGAGAACCTGTCCCCGGTTCGCTTGCGTCTGGACGCGCTGCATCAGGTTCCGGTACATCGCTCCCGAATCGCGTTCTTCGGCGGTAAGGATCACCGTATCGGATTCCGTCAGGCGAGGAATGGGATCTTTTTCCGAAACAGTCACGATATTTTCGGGAGTGTTTGCCTGAAGAACAGCCTTGAGTTCCGCGCATTGTTCGGGGTCCGTCCCGAGAATGAAGATGGTTCTCATCAGAGGTTCCGATGCTAGCAGTCGGGTTCGTTTTTCTGCCATAGGAAACCCGTACACTTCTCAGGCTTTGAGAACAGGCACTGTAGTAGTGGCACTTTAGGACTAGGAGGGGCCGAGGAACCGGCGATACGCTTCATCGCCGTCCGCAACCTGATAGAAATAGCCCAGTGCGGCGAGGAATCCCTCGAACGCCGCATCATCCGATTCGGGAACCTCAAAGGCCGCGAGGATGCGGCCGGCATCGCTGCCGTGGTTGCGGTAATGGAAGAGGCTGATGTTCCACCGACCGCCCAGAGTATCCAGAAACTGGAGCAAGGCTCCAGGCCGTTCCGGAAATTCAAACCTGCAGAGACGTTCGCGCTGGACACCCAGAGCGTGGCCCCCAACCATATGACGCACATGGAGCTTCGCCATTTCGTTCCGCGTTAAGTCCGCGGTTTCGTAGCCCATCGCGTTCAATTTCGACTGCACTTCGAGCGCGTCCTCCTTGCTCCGAATACTCATTCCCACGAATATCTCTGCTCGCTCTCTCGAGTTCAATCGGTAGTTGAACTCTGTGATCACCCGGGGACCAAGCACGCCGCAGAACTGGCGGAATGCCCCCGGTCTCTCGGGAATTGTTACCCCAAACAACGCTTCACGAAACTCGCCGACTTCCGACCGCTCCGCGACAAAACGCAACTTGTCGAAGTTCATGTTCGCGCCGCTGAGCAGTGCAGCGAACTGGGCTTCGCGAATGCCGGTTCGTTCCGTATAAGCCTTCACTCCGGCAACCGCGAGGGCGCCCGCCGGTTCGACGATGGCGCGTGTGTCGTCGAAAACGTCTTTGATTGCGGCGCAGATCTCATCGTTGCCGACAAGCAGGATTTCATCGACGGTGCTCTGCACGATCGGAAACGTGTACCGGCCCACCGTTCGCACCGCGACCCCATCGACAAATATACCGACGTGGTCCAGCGTCACTCGGCGACCTGCCGCAACGGACTGGCACATGGCATCGCATTCCCTTGGCTGAACGCCGATCACCTTAATCTCCGGCATCACCGATTTGACGTAGGCGCCAATGCCGGCGATCAGACCTCCGCCGCCGATGGGCACGAAAATCGCAGACAAACCTCGCGGCCGCTGGCGAAGAATTTCGTCGGCGATCGTGCCCTGACCCGCGATAACCAGCGGATCGTCAAACGGGTGGATGAACGTCATACCCGTCTGCGCGATAAGTTCATCGCAGTGCTGCTGCGCCGCGGAATAGTGATCTCCGAAGAGGACCACTTCGGCCTGCAACGCCTTCACAGCCTCAATCTTGATTTCCGGCGTCGTGCGCGGCATGACAATCACGGCCTTGAGGCCTAGCTTCTGAGCCGCGAGGGCCACGCCCTGAGCATGGTTGCCTGCGCTGGCCGCGATCACTCCTCGGTCCCGCTCGGCTTTCGAAAGTTTGGAGACCTTGTTGTAAGCGCCGCGCAGCTTGAAGCTGAAGACCGATTGCTGGTCTTCTCGCTTGAGCCAGATCCCGTTTCCAAGCCGGTTCGACAGGCGTGGGGCAAAATCCAGAGGAGTTTCGCGCGCGACTTCGTAGACCCGGCTGGTCAGAGTTTCACGCAGCAAATCACTCAGGCTGGGGGCAGTGGAGGCACTCACACCACGCATTGTACGCGGGGGTGATGGAATTTTATAGGGGGTGAGATGCCGCCTGAGTAAGGGTGACACCTTGGAGGATCACAGAGAGGGGAAATTGGAAATCGGACCAATCCTGGATTTCAAAGCCGAAATCCCAAATATCAGATTGGACAGACACGTGGCTCCTCGCACCCCCTACCGGGGTGCGGATTTGGTGTGGTCGCCGACCCGGGGTGGCTCGCTATCGCTCGCACACCCCGGGCTACCATCCTCGCACGCCTCCGGCGTGCAAGGGGCCAGCCCTTTGGCCAGCAGGACAGCTTTATTGAACTTCTCGGAGGATCTCCAGCGGCTTTTTCCTCAGCACGCCGTAACTGGCGACCCAGCCGGCTAGAGCCGTCAGCAGAGCCGTGACGATGGTCGCGACGACTGCGGGCATCCAACGGAATTTGTACGTAGATTCCAGCAGCCGGGCCACGAAGATCGACGACACGACTGTCGCCAGGATCGATCCCAGCATTCCCGCAGCCAGCCCCAGAATGGCAAACTCTACCGTGAAGATTCGCGCCAGGGTCCTTTTCGTACTGCCCACAGTCCGGAAGATCGCGACCTCCCGAATACGCCTGGTGCGCGTTCCCGCTACACTCGACGCGAGCACAATCAGCCCGCCGGCAATCGCAAATCCCGCGACGAATGTGATGGCCTGGCTTGTCTTATCCATCACGCCTTGAACGACATCGAGGATGTCGGCGGCGTTCACAACCGTGACTGTAGGGTGACTGTCGAAGACTCGTTTCTGCAGGGCCCCGATGGCCCCCGACCGGACTCGTACGGCGCCGTAGTAAGCCAGATTGAAGCCGTCCAACGCTCCCGGTGACAGGATGAATTGGTTGTTGGCGCCCATACGGGCACTGTCCGTCCTCCGGATATTGGCCACCCGAGCCGTCACTGGCCTCCCCAGGGCGTTCCACACCAGACGACTACCAACCCGAATCCCAAGGTTTTCAGCAGCGACATCATTCACCGAGACCAGGGGTTCGGTCGGCTTAGCTTCACCCGACGGCCACCACTCGCCTTCGAGAATCTCCGTTGCTACCGGGACATCTTTGCTCCAGGTCAGAACAAAGATGGTGTTCGTAAAGCGTCGTGTGGCAATGCCTTTCGACAGCTGCTCCAACGGCGTGCCGTCGATAGACGCGAGCGTCGCAGACACTGCCGGGGACAGGGGCTGCCGGTGCGTGATGCCGGGATCGCTTTCAAGGATTCGAGAGATGCCTTCCTTTTCGCGCTCCGTGATGTTCACCAGGAAGACATTCGGCGCGTCCGGCGGTGATGTCAGTCTTATTTCATCAAGCAGTGAATGCTGGATGAAGTAGACGCTCATGATGAACATCACGCCGATGGCCAGACTCGTCATGACTGCCACGGCGTGAGCGCCGGGCCGGTAGAGGTTCGCGATTCCGTGACGCAAAGAGCGAGAGTTCCGTATTGCCGCGATACCCGAGGCACGCTTCAGCAGCCGCAACATCACATAACCAATAAGGGCCAGAATGCAGATCCCTGCGATCAAGGATCCGGCAAAAGCGCTGGCATACACCAGCGACGCGCTAACCCAGACCGCGATGCCCCACAGTCCGACCATGGCCAGAACAGCCGCGATCCGGCTGGCCCAGTCGCGCCCCGCTGTCGACTCGCCGGCGAATGTCTTTTGCAGCAATGTTGAAGGGCGGATGCCTCGAATCGCCAGGAGCGGCGGCAGAGAAAACAACAACGTCGTGACCAGGCCCGCTACGATGCCTTGCAGCATTGCCGCGATGGGCCATATCAACGTCACGTTCACATCGAAGTACCCGGCGACGATCCGCGCAAATATCGCCTGCGCAAATGCCCCGAGAACGGCTCCCGCCACGCTGCCCAGCAGCCCGAGCCACAGGGCTTGCGCCAGGTATATATAAAGGATGTGCTCCGAACGCCCTCCAACGCACTTCATGAAGGCGATATTCGTCATTTTCTGGCGCAGATGACTTTGCATCGTTGCGCCCACCCCCAGTCCACTCACGATCAACGCGATCAAGCTCACCATGCTGAGGAAACGGGTCGCGCGATCGAGCGCTCGCGTCAACGTGGGGTTTGTCTCTGTGAAGTCCGTGATGCGCGCGCGGTCCCCGAGTGACGACTCCAGTCGCGAGCGAAGTTCGCCGATATTGCGGGTCTCCGGAATCTTCAACAGCATGCGTTCGGTGACGCGGCTGATATCGGAGATGATTCCTGTACTCGCGAGCCCTTCGCGCGTGAACAACACTCGCGGCCCGAGCGTGAGCCCCGTCGTCATTCGATCCGGCTCTTTGACGACGCGCGCAACAATCCGAAATTGCTGCTGGCCGATGCGAAGCGAGTCGCCCACGCGAACTCCCAGTCGCAGGAGGAGGTCATCGGAAACCGCGACGGACTTTTCGTCCAGGCGCACGCTTGCCGGATCCAGTTCCAGTTGTCCATAGAACGGGTAACGCGAGAAGTCGGCGCCTTTAACGGAAATGAGCACAGGTATGTGATTGGTGACGGACGCCATGCTTACGGTTTCCGTCACACGCGTTATCTCGATGCCCTCGGTCTCCAGCGAATTGATCGTGTCCAGGTCCGCTGGGAGAGGACGGAGCGGGAGGCGCACGGCAAGGTCGGCTGCCATCAACGAGCGGGCCTCGCGCGACAACGTGTGGTGGACCGAGGCATTGAAGCCGGTGACTGCAGTCAACGCTCCTGTTCCGAGGGCGATTGCGAGCACCAGGAAGGCAAACTTGCCTCCAGCGGCGCGCGTTTCGCGCCACGACATGAGCAGTCCAAAGCGCAGTTTGTGCCGGTTGAAGGTCATGATTCGTCGCGAACAATGCGGCCGTCGCTCAGATAGATCCGGCGATCAGATCGTGCCGCAAGCGCCTCATCGTGAGTCACCAGAATGAGTGTGGTGCCTTCCTCCTTATTCAGATTCCACAGCAGTTCCAGGATGTGGTTGCCGTTCTTGCTGTCGAGGTTTCCCGTCGGTTCATCCGCAAAAAGTATCGACGGGCGCATCATGAAAGCCCGGGCGAGAGCGACGCGCTGCTGTTCGCCTCCGGAGAGTTGAGAAGGGTAGTGTGTACCGCGGTCGTCGAGGCCGACGCTTTTCAGAAGATGCGTGGCCCGAGGGAATGCGCCGTTGAGTTCGTCACCCAGCATCTCCATCGGAAGCATGATGTTTTCGATCGCGGTCAATGTCGGCACCAGGTGATATGCCTGAAAGACAAAGCCAAGCTTGCGGCCGCGAAGCACGGCCATCTCATCCTCGCTGAGCGCGGTGATGTCTGTTCCATCGATTTCGATGAGTCCGGAGGTAGGCCAGTCGAGGCCCGCAAGTAGCCCAAGCAGCGTGCTCTTGCCGCTTCCGGAGGGTCCCATGATTGCGGTGAATTGCCGGTCGGGAATCTCAAAGCTGACGTCACGGATGATTTCGACGACATGCGCTTCGTGGCGGATCGTCTTGACCAGATTGCGTACGGCAATCATGATGGAAAACCGGTATTAAGATCATGCATAGAATTTATTACTGCTTACTCCTTGTCCTGTTTCTTGCGGCTTGCACGTCCAAGCCGGAATCGTCGTCGGCACCGCCACCTCCCAAGGAGCCCGAGGCCGTGAATCCACCACCTGAGGAACCCTCTGACGAACGCCCTATTATTCTCGCATTCGGGGACAGCCTGACAGAGGGTTCTGGTTTGCCGCCGGGTTCAGGGTATCCCGAGATGCTTCAAAAGGAACTCGATGAGGGCGGCTACGAGTACCGCGTCATTAACGCCGGAATCGGGGGAGAGACCACGGCCGGCGGTGTCGCTCGTCTGGACATGGCGCTCGCGCTGAAGCCGGACATCGTGATCCTCGAACTGGGCGCGAACGATGGTTTGCGAGGAATGCCTGTCGCCACCATGCAGGCGAATCTGGAAGAGATGATCGTCGCGTTCAAGAAAGCCGACGCTGACGTTGTGCTTGCCGGGATGACGCTGCCAAGAAATTTCGGGGCGGAATATATCAGCGCTTTCGAGAGAGTTTTTCCAGCGTTGGCCGCGAAGCACAGGATCACATTGATCCCGTTTTTCCTTGAAGGCGCTGGAGGCCGTCCGGAGATGAACCTGGAGGATGGCATCCACCCAAATCAGGAGGGATACCGCCTTGTGACGGCGAATGTGCTGAAGTATTTGGAGCCACTGCTGAAGAAGTAACCGCGGATTACGCGGATTTAAACGGATGACACGGATGAAAAAACTTATGGTTGCTTTGCTTCTTATGGCCATTCTTCCGCTCTCCGCGCAGGAAGCAAAGTCTCCGCTTCACGTTCCCTACAAACAGTTCAAACTCGCCAACGGCCTCAACGTGATCCTCCATCAGGACAAGAGTGTTCCCGTCGTCAGCGTGAACGTCTGGTACCACGTTGGATCCGCCAATGAAAAGCCCGGCCGCACCGGCCTCGCGCATCTCTTCGAGCATCTGATGTTCGAGGGTTCGCGAAACGTCAAGGAAGGCGAATTCGACAACTTGCTCGAAGCTGCGGGCGGCGTCAATAACGGTTCGACCAATAACGACAGAACCAATTACATGATCGATGTGCCTGCCAACGCTCTCGACCTTGCACTGTTTCTGGAGTCGGATCGAATGGCATACCTCCTCGACTCCATGACGCCGGAACTCGTCAACGGTCAGCGTGAAGTGGTCAAGAATGAGCGGCGTCAGAGTTATGAGAATCAGCCATACGGCATGGCATCGCTGGAGCTCGACAAACTGCTGTGGCCGGAGAATCACCCGTACAGCCGGCCCACGATTGGAAGCATGGAAGATCTGAACGCGGCGACCCATCAAGACATCGTGGCCTTCTTCAAAAAGTACTACGCGCCCAACAATGCCAGCCTGGCCATTGCAGGTGACATCGATTACGAACAGACGGAAGCCCTGGTTCGCAAGTGGTTCGACGAGATCCCTCGCGGCGAAGACGTCGAGCCGGTTGCGCCGCCGGCCGCGGTCCTCGGCGGTGTTAAACGCAAGACGATGACCGATCGCGTTCGCCTGCCACGGTTGTACCTGGCGTGGCTGACGCCGCGCATGTTTGCGCCCGGTGATGCCGCGCTGGACGTTGCCTCTTCCATTCTTGCGCAGGGAAAGAATTCGCGTCTTTATAAGCGGCTGGTTTACGACACGCAGATCGCGCAGGACGTTGATGCGTCGCAGCAGTCCGGGCTGCTGGGCAGTTCGTTTCAAATCGAAGTTACGGCACGCCCCGGAAAAACCATCGAAGAAATCCAGAAAGCTGTCGACGAGGAAATCGAAAAGTTGCGCCGGCAACCACCGGAGATGAGGGAAGTCCAACGCGCGATTCACCAGATCGAAGCGACCTTCTATCGCCGCATGGAGCGTGTGGGGTCCTACAGTGGACGCGCCGATCAGCTCAACGCGTACTACTTCTATGGCGCGGGTCCGGATTTCTTTGCTGAGGATCTCGCGCGCTATACGGCCCTGGCGCCAGATGATGTACAGGCTGCGGTTGTCCGATGGCTTCCTGCCGATCGGCGTGTTGAACTGATCGTGCAACCGGAGAGTGCGCGATGATCCGGCGGGCTGCGATTGTCCTCCTCTGCCTCGCGTTCGTAACGATCGTATTCGCGCAACAGCGTCCTGACCGCAGTCGTCCGCCATCACCAGGCCCGACGCCGCAACTCCGTTTGCCGAAGATTGAGAAACGGGCGCTGTCGAATGGCGTGCCTGTCTGGTTTGTAGAGACTCATGAAGTCCCTCTCGTCCAGGTCAACGTTGTCGTCATGGCCGGCAACGGGGACGATCCACCGGATGCGTTCGGCCTTGCGAGTTTGACGGCGGCCATGCTTGACGAAGGCGCCGGGAATCGGTCTGCGCTCGAACTTGCGGACAGCGCGGAGTTTCTGGGTGCCGTCCTGTCGACGGCCGGCACGTTCGACGCGACGAATATTCGCTTGAGCTTGCCTGTCGCGCGTCTGTCCGAAGCGCTTCCGATCCTGTCGGACGTCATCCTGCGTCCGACGTTTCCCGAAAAAGAGCTGGCCCGATTACGTGAAGAACGGCTGACGGCATTGATTCAGGCCCGCGATGACGCGTCCGCGGTGGCGGGAATGGCCTTTTCGCGAGTGGTCTTTGGGTCATCGCATCGTTATGGGACAGGGCCAACGGGCACGGAAGCGTCATTGAAGGCGTTCACGCCCCAGCGGCTCAAGGATTTTCACGCCGCCATGTACCGTCCAAACAACGCGACGTTCATCGTAGTCGGAGATATGACTCCGAATACCGCGCTTCCGTTACTCGAGAGGAATTTTGGCGCCTGGCGCGCGTCTGGCACTGTCTCTCGTGCATCAATGCCCGCGGTATCCCCACCGGAAAGACAAGTGGTGATTGTCGACATGCCATCGGCGGCGCAGTCTCAGATCCGAATCGGCGGCATTGGAGTGCCGCGCTCCACGGCGGACTACTTTCCGCTTCTGGTGCTGAATACGATTCTCGGCGGGTCGTTCACGTCCCGGCTCAATCAGAATCTGCGCGAGGAACATGGATACTCCTACGGTGTGAGTTCGCGCTTTGACATGAGGCGATTTGCGGGCCCCTTCCTCGCCGGTGGCGGCGTTCAGACGGACAAAACCTCGGAAGCTCTGCGGGAGTTCTTCAATGAACTGAACGGCATTGTGGCAAAGCCCGTCGGCGCTGCGGAACTGGAGAAAGCAAAGAACTACATCGCGCTGGGCTATCCCGGAGACTTCGAGACGATCGGTGACCTCTCCGCAAGGCTGGAAGAAATGGTTGTATACGGGTTGCCGACTGACTATTTCGAACGGTACATCCCGAATGTGCTGTCTGTGACCGCGGATGCGGTTACGAAGGCGGCTTCCACCTATGTGCAACCGCAAAAATTCGTAGTGGTCGTTGTTGGTGATCGGAAGGTGATCGAGTCGGGGATTCGAGCGCTCAACCTGGCGCCGATTAAGGTGATGACGGTGGATGAAGTGGTGGGGAAATGAATCGGGGACAGTGGAATTGTTCGTTGTTCACTGTTCAATTGTCATTTGTCATTTTCGGATGCGCCTTCGGCGCGGCATCTTCACAAAAGAGATCGCGCGAAGCGCAACCACCGATGACAAACGACAATTGAACAGTGAACAACGAACAATTCCCCAGTCCCCGTTTTGGTCTCTAAGGCAGCTTCGGCCTTTCGAATTTCGCCGGAGTCGGTGAGATCGCTTTCAGGAATGCCATCAGCGCTTTTTTCTCTTCGGCGGAGATTTTCCGCTCGGTCAGCTTCTCATCCTTTTTAGCATTGGGAATTCCACCCTTCAGCATCAGCGTCACAGCTTCGTCGAGCGTTTTTGCCCTGCCGTCGTGGAAGTACGGTGCCGTGTCGGTGATGCTCCGCATGGTCGGCGTTTTGAACGCGCCGGTCATCGCGTCTGCGCCGGGATCCTGCTTATCGGCGAGAATCTTCCCGCGTCCGGCGTCCGGCTTTTCTTTGTCGGTGCCGATGCCCACGTTGTGGAAGGTTTTGTCGGTGTACGTTGGAGGCACGTGGCACAGGGTGCATTGCGCTTTGTCGGTGCTCGAGAAGACTTCGAAGCCTTTGACGACTTCCTCGGACACGGCGCTCTTGTAGCCCTTTTCGTACTTATCCCACGCAGAGTCTTCAGACCTCAGCGTCCTCACGAATGTGGCGAGCGCCTTTACAATTCTGTCCGGTGTTGCGTCGCCGCCCATGGCGCTGTTGAACGCCATCTTATAACCTTCAATACCGTTGAGAGTCATTGCGACAGCTTCTTTGGCTGCTGCGTCGGACACACCCATCTGGCCGCCCCACGCGGCGTTGATCTGCCCTTCAAGGGTTGCTGCGCGTCCATCCCAATACCAGGATGTATAGAAGCCAACGTTGTAGAGCGTTGGAGTGTGTCGCGTATTGAGACTGCCGTCGAACTTTGCGGAGAGCGCTTTACCATCGGTCCAGCCTTTTTCCGGAAGATGGCAGGTTTCGCAGGACATCTTTCCGTCCTTGCCTAGACGCTTGTCGAAGAACAGCATCTTTCCAAGTTCAACCTTCTCGGGCGTTATGGGATTGTCGGCGGGCACTACCATATCTTCGATGCCCGTGGGCACCTTGATGTCTGTCGGCGGCGCCGCCGGAGGCGGTGGTGGTGCTTCGTCCTTCTTGGCAGGTTCCGAGCCCGCACACGAAGCGAGAGCCAATAGCGTCGCAAGGACAATTATTCGAGTTGGTTTCATCGAATTTCCTCCAGGCAACTTAAGGCAGACGGTTTGCAGCGATTCGAAACATCAGCGAACGGAATATACACGTTTCTGAAGAAAACTTCAGACACTCTTCGCTAGGTTTCTCAGAAAGGTCCCCCTAAGATTGAGAGTCGCACCCACGTCGTGGTGAGGTGCGACAGAATGCGCGGAAGCAAAACGATAGTCTCGGTTCTCTTTCTGGGGATGGCAATCCTGTCCTATCCACTCTTCCTATCCGCAGCGGAAAAAGCACCTGAACTCCCGAAATCCTCCTCGTGGATCAACAGTTCACCGTTAAGCCTCAAGAAGCTTCGCGGCAAAGTCGTCATTATCGATTTCTGGGCGTTTGATTGCGCGCCTTGCGTGGAAGCCGTACCGCAGCTGGTCGCGCTTCAGGCGAAATATGCGGCTCGGGGTGTGGTGGTCGTCGGAGTTCACACTCCGAGAACGGATAGAGAACGGCAGCCCGCCAATGTACGAGATGCAGTGACTCGGCTAGGCATCCAATACCCCGTTGTGATCGACGAGTCGCAAAAGGCGTGGCGAGATTACCGATGCGATCTCTGGCCGACCCAATTCGTGATCGATTCGGAAGGCACCATCCGGTATGTCCACGGAGGCGGCGGACGTTATGAAGAATTGGAAGCGACGGTCGAAAGCCTTCTGACGAAAACTTCAGTTTCACGGCCTAACCTCCGACTGTAGGCTTCGTGTCTAAATCTCTAACGCAATGTTCGTCAGTCTCAGTTAAGGAAACTCAATAAAACTAAAAGGGAAGACTCTTATGGTGAACGTCTCTCGATGGAAACTGAATCTATGGATCTGCTGCCTGTCAGCGGCTCTATTGATGCTCACAGTCCCGCTTCAATCGCGGGCTCAGGATACTGCGGCCGGCGCAACACTGACGCAGAGTCAGCTTGCCGCTCGAATTAAAGAACTCGAACAACAACTGGCAAAGCTCGCGGCCGCTCCGGCGGCGGCAACAACCGCACAACAGGCCCGACCCGCGGCGCCGCAGCCTCAGCAGCAGCCACCGATGCAGATGCCGATGCCTGCTGCGACACAGGGCCCGTTGAATCCGGAGAACACACCGCCCGATAGCACGGATCCTCAGGCGTTGCTGGATCGGATCAAGGCGTTGGAGCAAAGGATCAAAGACCTGGAATCCAGCGCGGTGTTGTCGGAACCGGAAACCCGGGTAAAAAAGGTCGAAGTCTATGTCGATAAGGACGGCAATCTGTCCGACACTCCAGTCGAGGGGGCGAAGAAAACGACGACGTTCCAACGCGAGCGAGTGTACCGGCGGCAAACCATCAACGAAAAGATTGAGGAAGCGCTTTCCTCCGCCGCGGAACACAACGTCCAGGTCGGCGTGGACGCAGGCATCGCGTTCCAATACGCAAAGCGGACGAAAGGCACGGCAATCGTTCCGGATAATCGCACGTATGAACTGGCATCTGCGGACCTGTTCTTCACGGCCGGTGTTGCGCAACACACTTTGTTTTTTGCGGATATCGTCGGATTGAGCGGCCCGCCACCGGATCGGGAAATTCCCACCCTGTCCTTGATTAACGGCTATTCCGCGCGACTGGTAAACCAGAACGAGTTGAATCTTCGTGAAGCGTGGCTCAGGACCGAACTGTTTAGCCAGAAACTCGCCATCACTGCCGGACGTCTTGATTTGACCAACTACTTCGATCACAACATCGCGGCCAATGATGAGACGACCCAGTTCCTCAGCGACGCACTTGTCAACAATCCTGCGTTGGGCCTGACGGAGAACGGCGCAGGCGCAGCGATCGTCTTCGATCCCAAGAATGGATTCAATTTCAAAATAGGTCTGCAGCAGAGCAATTCGGCCGCGACGAGTCTTTCGGATTCCGTCTACAGCCTGGCCGAGATTGGATATTTCCTGCGGCCGCCCGGACTCCAGGAAGGCAACTACCGTGTCTGGTACCGCGCGGACAACGCGGGTGGTGCAGGCTATCAGACCGCTTACGGCGTCAGCATCGATCAGCGACTGCGCCCCCAAATGGTGTTCTTTGGCCGTTACGGCGCCTCAAAGGCGGCCGTCAAGCGGGACCATCATTACAGTGGCGGATTCCAGTTCGACCACGGCCTGGGATTCTTTCCCGGCGATGCCTGGGGTGTTGGTTATGCACAGAACGATTTTCAGATCGGGGACAAGGAGCGGCTGATCGAAGGCTATTACCGTTTCGGTCTGACCGAAAGGCTCAACCTCTCATTCCACGTTCAACATTTCTGGGAACTGTCGGGCGGTGCGCCGCAGCAGGGCTATCTTGTGCCAGGCGTGCGTCTGCAGGCGAGTTTCTAACCGCGTGGGGACCCGACGCTAAGAAAGGACATTATGCATAAATCAAAACGTTTCATTGCACTCTCAGGCCTGATGCTGGCGGCATTGGCCATGGGCGCCGGTCTTCCTGGGATGTTGCCGGCCCCTGCCACTTATGCTCAGCAGATCAAGGTTCAGGATCCGACATCCGTTGTCATGATCGTGAATCGCGATTCCAACGACATCTCGTTCATGGATATCAAGACCAAGAAGATCATCGGCAGGACGTTTCTGGGTAACAACGTCAACCCGCACATGGTCATGATGTCTCCGGATGGCCGCTACGTCGTCACCGGTGGAACTCGGGCGAACAAGGCGTACATCATCGACTCGAGAACGCTCGATCTGGTGAAGATAATTCCCACCGACATCGCGCCCGAGCATCTGGCTTTCTCGCCGGACAGCCGTTGGTATTACCAGGGCAACCCCGATGGAGACTCGATCTCCGTGATTGACATGCAGTCGTTGACGAAGATCAAGACCATTCCCGGCTTTGCCGAGCCTCTCAATATCACGTTCACAGCAGACGGATCGAAAGCCTATGTCGGCAATTATGGCGCCCACTGGGTTGGTGTTATCGATGTTCGTCGGCATGAACTGCTGAAGAAAATCCAGGTAGCGGATGTTCCTGGTGTCGCGAAGCTGGACCCGGACCGATATCTCGGCGAGATCAAGGGCATCAATATGGCGGTTCCCACTGTCGACGGACGTTTTCTCTACGCCGCCGACTCCGACCTGAATGCTGTCGGCGTTATCGACACGCGGACCGATAAGGTTGTAAAGGTGATTCGCGTTGGGAAGGATCCCTGGCGCATCTACATGAGCCACGACGGAAAGTACGGGATCACGCTCAATAACGGCGACGAGACCATCTCCATCATTGATCTCGCGAAGAACGAGGTCGCCGCCACCTTGGAAGCGGGACCGGACATGACCGGTGCGAATTTTGCCGCCGGCAAAGCTTTCGTCATCAGTTCCAGCAGCGGCTTTGTTTATGTCTACAACCTTGGCAGCTTGAGGCCGTCCGGGCGCATCAAGCTCGGGACGAACGTCAGTCTCGAAACGGCAACGACAGACACCGCGGACCAGAAGATTTACCTCGCGGAATCCACCACCAACGAAGTCGTGATCATCGACGCAAGGACAGAAGCCGTCGAGCGTGTCGGAAACGTGGGACTTTTCCCTTGGGGAACCCACATCATGGACAGTAAGGACAATTACTGTCATTGATGCTTTCGTGAGCACCCTCACCCCGCGGGGTGAGGGTGCGTCAGGTCCGTGAAATCTGTGTCGCCAGCGTCATTCGCGGCTATTCTTAGCTTTGTGTCTTTCACTTTGAATCACATTTCCATTCTGTTGTTCGCCAGTCTCGCTCTCGCCGACACTGCCCACGCGCAGGGCATCCGCGAACGCATTCGCCTCAAGCGCGATACTCCTGTCACTATTTCCGAGTCCCAGGGCATTGACGTCACTCTCACGCTCAGCGCTGCGCAGGTACGTCAGGTTCAGCAGGTTGTCCGCACCGGCGGCATGATCGACGCCGGCCGGAAGATTTTGACGACAACCATCAGTCAGCCCGAAGCCAACCTCGTTAAGGTGGGTCAGCGCGTCCGCGCTTTCGCGCCCGATTCCAAGAATTCGATGTTCCAGGCCCGGGTCACGCGCGTGGTTCCGAAGGGGACGCGATCGCAAGTCGAGGTCACGCTTTCAGGAATAGGGCGCGCCGACCACGTGAACTACGTGGTGGAGATTAACGTCGAATTGGGGGAATTCCTCTCGGTCCCGAATGAGGCCATCATTGAGGAGGGCGAAAGGCGCGTCGTCTATGTGGAAGAGAGCAAGGGGAACTATGTGCCGCACGAGATTGTCGGTGGCGTTCAGGGCGAGCTCTATACGGAAATACAAAAGGGCTTGAAAGCCGGCGATCAGGTTGTGACCTTCGGAAGCTTTTTCGTAGATTCCAACTACAAGCTGAAGCTGGCCGATCAGAGTGTTGCCGGGCAATAACTCATGATCGTCGCCCTAATCCGGAACATCATTCGCTTCCGCTGGGTTGTCTTCTCCATCGTTGCCGCCGCCATCCTTCTCAGTTTTTACTCCATCGTGAGGGCACCGCTCGACGCCATACCGGACATTTCCGATCCGCAGATCGTGATCTATGTGAAGTGGCCGCGAAGCCCGCAGTTGGTGGAAACAGAAGTCGTCGAGCCACTCGTACGAGCGTTGATCGGATCGTCTGACATTCAGACCATTCGTGGCGCCTCGCACATGGGTTACTCCTTCATCTACGTCATTCTGAAAGACGCGTCGAGACGCGATACGGTCAAAGAGTTGGTCCTGGATCGCATCAATGCGATTCGACCGCAACTGCCCCCGGATGCGAATGTCACGCTCGGTCCGAATGCCAGCAGCATGGGCTGGATTTACCAATATGCCTTGATCGATCACGAAAAAACGCGGGACCTTCGTGAACTGCGTCTGTTGAACGAGAGTGTGATCAAGCCTGCATTGCAGACTGTGCCGGGTGTTGCGGAACTCGCTTCGGTAGGCGGACTCGAGGAACAGTATCAGATAAAGATTTACCCGCCGCTGCTCGCGAATCTCGGCGTTTCGCTGCGGCAGGTCATCGTCGCGGTGCAGAGCGTCTTTCAGGAAGTTGGCGGCCGCACGGTGGAGGTGACGAACCGCGAATACCAGCTACGCGGTGTGATTGGAAGCGCAGACATCGACAAACTGGAATACCTCGTCGTCGGACGTTCGAAGGATGGCACGTCGATCCATTTGCGGGATGTGGGGTATATCCAGGTTGGGTACGATCTCCGCCGCGGCACCGCGGACCTCAACGGCGCCGGCGAGGTTGTTGGCGGCATCGTCATCATGGAGCAGGATCAGAACGTGCTGGCGATTACCCGGTCTCTCGAGTTAAAGCTCAAAGAGATCGCCAAGTCGCTGCCCCAGGGCGCGACCTTCACCGCCGGGCCCGGCAACACGAGCGGCACGCTGTCCTGGACGCCGAGCTACCTGCAGGCCGGGACCTACAACGTGCCCTTCATCGCCGCGAACGCGCTGAGCGACACCGCGACCGCTTTGATCATCGTGCGCAACGTGGAACACGGGCCTTTGGTGAGCGCCCCGGCTGCGGCCGCGGTACTCGAGCAGGACCCGATCGCGATCTCGGTCACGGCGTTCGACCCGGATGGCGAGCCGATCAGCTCTCTGGTCGCCACCGGACTTCCTCCCGGCGCCAAGTTCATCTCCAACACCAGCCACACCGGCGGGATGGTCGAGTGGACGCCGGCCATCGGCCAGGACGGGGTGTATACGCTGCACTTCACGGCCGC
>Ga0111539_10005028_pt1 | contig 17187 bp, 16 predicted proteins | sample RhiMethybrSRZTD1_FD_79667 | JGI IMG/M metagenome (GOLD analysis project Ga0111539, IMG submission 79667) | Populus rhizosphere microbial communities from Tennessee, USA - Rhizosphere MetaG P. TD hybrid SRZTD1 (version 2) (version 2) | ecosystem: Host-associated > Plants > Roots > Rhizosphere >... | reverse complement strand
CGGCTGGCCGTCATCGCGCAGTGGCGCACCAAGGCGCGGCTCGCCTTCACGATCCCGGCGGCCGCATTCACGCCCGCGCCGTCAGTGGCATCGGCCGTGGTGGCGTTCGCGCCCATCGAGCACCCGCAGCCCCCATGTCGTGTCCTGACGCTCGGCGCCGTCACTGCTGCGGCCTTCGGCCAGCGGCGCAAGATGCTGCGTCAGAGCCTGCGCTCCCTGCTGGCAGAGCCCGAGCCCTTGCTCGCGGCCACCGGCATCGCCCCGACGCTACGCGCCGAGGCGCTGAGCGTGCGCGACTTCGCCCATCTCGCCTATGTCTACGAGCGCCTGCCGCGCCGGTAGGGGCAGGTGACCTGCGGCCGCAATCGCGGGGTCTGACCCTCGCTCCGTCATAGCCCATCCAGGACGCCGCGCACGAAGTCAGGGAGGCCCGATTGGCGCGCCCGCTTCAAACGCTCCGCCGCGAGGATTGCGGAAAGTGCGGCGAAGCTCGCGTCCAAGTCGGTGTTGACGATGACATAGTCGTACTCGTCCCAGTGCCCGATCTCGGTGGCGGCGGCTGCGAGACGACGCACCACCACCTCCTCGCTGTCGAGCCCCCGCGCGCGCAGGCGCCGCTCCAGCGTCCTGCCATCGGGCGGCAGGACGAACACGCTCACCACGTCCTCGCCCATGCGCTGCTTGAGCTGCTGGGCACCCTGCCAGTCGATGTCGAAGAGCATGTCCTCCCCGGCCTGCAGAGCCGCGATCACCCCGGCCTTCGGCGTCGCGTAGCAATTGCCGTGCACGATAGCCCATTCCAGCAGCTCGCCGGCTGCCTCGAGCCGGTCGAACTCGGCCGCGTCGATGAAGCGGTAGTCCTCGCCGTCGACCTCGCCCCGCCTCGGCGCCCGAGTTGTAACGGAAACGGACATGCGCAGGCCGAGCTCGGCGGCAAGCAGGCGGCGCGCGAGCGTCGTCTTTCCCGCGCCCGACGGCGAGGACAGAACCAGCAGCAGGCCGCGGCGCGCGATCCGGGGGCCGACCTGAGAACCGGAGTGTGAGCCCGTCTCACTCAATGTTTTGCACCTGCTCGCGCATCTGATCGATCACGGCCTTGAGCTCGAGCCCGACCCGGGTCGTCTCGGGGTCGCTGGATTTCGAGCACACCGTGTTGGCCTCGCGGTTGAACTCCTGGGCCAGGAAGTCGAGCCGGCGCCCGGCCGGCTCCCGGGCGGCGAGCAGGTCGCGCGCTGCGGCGATATGCGCGGCGAGGCGCTTCAGCTCCTCCTCGACGTCCGCCCGCGTCGCCAGCATGGCCGCTTCCTGGTACAAACGCCCTTCGTCCAGGCTCACGCCGGTCTCCAGGAGGCGCCCGACCTGCTCCTTCAGCCGCTGCCGGATCGCTTCGGCGGAGCGGGCGGGAGACGCGGCAACGGCCGCGACCAGCCGCTCGATCGCCGCCAGCTGCTCGCGCACGATGCCTTCCAGATGGCGCCCCTCGGCCTCGCGTGCGCGCACCATGGCATCGAGGGCCTCGTTCAGCCCCGCCAACATGACGCCGGTGCGCGCCTCTGTCTCAGCCGTGCTCTCCTGGGGCTCGACCACCTCCAGCACGCCCCGGATGCCGAGAAGCGCCTCCGGCTGCGGCGCGGCTACGGGCGTACTGGCCTTCAGGCTGTCGAGCGCGGCAAGCACCTGCTGCAGGGCCACGGGATTGAGCCTGATCTGCGTTTCGCCTTCGCTGCGCTTGGCATTCAGATTGATCGTGACACTCCCACGGGTGACACGCTTGCCCACCGCCTCGCGCACGCGCGGCTCGAGCGACTCATAGCCGGGCGGCAAGCGCAGGCGCATGTCGAGGCCGCGTCCGTTCACGGAGCGGATTTCCCAGTGCCAGGCGATCGGTCCTGTGACGCCGTCCGTCCGGGCAAAGCCCGTCATGCTCCTGACCGTCATATCAGCGATCGAGACCCGTTGGCGGCAAGTGATGCTCCCTGGCGCGCGGCAGAGCTGCCGACTCGCGAATTGGCATGTTTGCGAACTGTAGTCGCAGCATCAACGGGGAACAAGGAAGGCGCATTCGCGTGGCGCCTCAGTGAAGGAACGCCCGCATCCGCCTAAGGTGGGGCCAAGCCGCTAACGCTTCTGCTTGGGGTCGGTTGCGTCCTGCGCCTTCTTCTCCGCGGGGGGCGTCCTGCCAGGCGGCACCGTCCGCACCACGGCACGCGTCTTGGCCGACGGCTCGGCCTGGGGAATGGGCGTTTCTGCCGCCGCCGGCGCGGTCTTGGCCCGGATGTCTCGCTCGATCGCGCGCCACTTCTGGACGTTGGCGTTGTGGTCTTTGAGCGTCTCGGCGAAGTGGTGGCCGCCGGTGCCGTCGGCGACGAAATAGAGCTCCTTCGTATCGGAGGGATTGAGCACCGCCTCGATCGCAGCGCGGCCTGGGTTGCAGATGGGCGTGGGGGGAAGGCCGTCGATCTGGTAGGTGTTGTGGGCCGTCTTCTGCGTGATCTCCTGCTTCTGGATCGGCCGGCCCCAGTTCGTCTTTCCCCCGCTGATGCCGTAGAGAATGGTTGGATCGGATTGCAGGCGCATGTTCTGCTTCATCCGGTTGATGAACACGGCGGCGACGCGCTCGCGCTCGTCGTTGCGGCCCGTCTCCTTCTCTACGATCGAGGCCAGGACCACGGCTTCCTCCATCGACTTCAGTGGCAGGTCCTTCCTGCGCTGCATCCAGGCCTTCTCGAATATCTTGCGGGCCTCTGCCTGCATGCGATCGATGAGCGCCTGGCGCGGCATCCCCTGCTCGATGACGTAGGTGTCCGGTAGCAGCGTGCCTTCTGCCGGCACGCCATCGATGTCGCCCGACAGGCTGTGCTCGGCTTTCAGGCGCTCCACGATCTGGTGGCTGGTCAAGCCCTCGGGGACCATCACCCGGTAGGAGACGGTCTTGCCTTCCGAGAGCAGCTCCAGCACCTGCCGGATGCTGGCATTCTGCTTCACGGCATAGTCGCCGGCCCGCAGCTGAACCTGCTTGGTGCCCGTGAGTTGCCCGGCAAACCGAGCGCGCAGGTACTCGGCAATGAACAATCTGCGGTCCGTGACGATGCCCTCGCGCTCCAGCTGCTCGGCGATCTCGTGCGTGCCCTTGCCCTTGGCGATGATGACCGTCTTGGCGCGCTCCAGCGGCCCGGGGGAATCGACCTGGGCGTCGAACAGGTAGGCAGCGCTACCCATCAGCAGCATCAGCACCAGAACGAAGGTGAGCAGCCCGTTGACGAAGCGCACGAGCGGGCTGGCACGGCGCGGCTCGCCAACATCGCGGTGCCGGCGCGGCCGCGCAGGCGGCCGCGTCGGCTCCAGCCGCTCGGACGGACTGCGCGCCAGCAGGCCGCTAGGCCTGCTGCTGTAGGTCGTCTCCCTGCGCGGACCCGCCGGTTGGCGGTTTCTCATGGCCCAGCCTCGGAAGCGCGCGCTCCCATCTACCCCGGATGTGTCGCGCGCTGCTCTACCAGCAGTTGATGATTCTCCAGGGAAAGCTTGGTGTTAAATGTGGCGAAAGGACGTTGTCGTGGCAAGGCCGGGCTATAGGGGCGAGCCTGTGTTGCCGCCGTGCTGCCCTTGTTTCTCGGGCGGGGCGAGAGTGCAACTCAGCCCGGGAGCGTTCCAGCCTACGCGGCCGGGCGGCGCATGACGATGGAGGCATTGGTGCCACCAAAACCGAACGAGTTCGACAGCACGGTGTCGATGGGCCGCTTCTGCGCCTTGTGGGGAACGAGGTCGATGGCGGTCTCGACCGACGGGTTGTCGAGATTGAGCGTGGGCGGGGCCACGTTGTCGCGTATGGCGAGCACGGAGTAGATCGCCTCCACGGCACCGGCAGCGCCGAGCAGGTGCCCAACCGCCGACTTGGTGGAGGACATGGCGAGCTTGCCGGCTGCATTGCCGAACAGCCGCTCGACAGCCGCCAGTTCGATTTCGTCGCCCATGGTCGAGGTGCCGTGAGCGTTGACATACTGGATGTCGCTCGGCTGGATGCCCGCGCGTTTCAGCGCCATCCGCATGCTGCGGAAGGCGCCGTCGCCGTCCTCCGACGGCGCGGTGATGTGGAAGGCATCGCCCGACAGTCCGTAGCCGATCACCTCGGCATAGATGCGCGCCCCACGGGCCTGTGCATGTTCCAGCGCCTCCAGCACGACAATGCCGGCGCCCTCGCCGATGACGAAGCCGTCGCGGTCCTTGTCGTAGGGGCGGGACGCCTTGGTGGGGCGGTCGTTGAAGGCGGTGGCCAGCGCGCGGCAGGCGGCGAAGCCGGCGACGCCAATACGGCAGATCGGGCTTTCCGTGCCGCCCGCCAGCATCACGTCGGCATCGCCCAGCGCAATGAGGCGCGAGGCATCGCCAATGGCATGCGCGCCGGTCGAGCAGGCGGTGACGACGGCGTGGTTGGGACCCTTGAGGCTGTGGCGGATCGAGACGTAGCCGCCGGCGAGATTGATCAGACGCCCGGGGATGAAGAACGGGCTGACGCGGCGCGGACCCTTCTCCTTCAGAAGCAGCGAGGTCTCGGCGATGCCGTTGAGACCGCCGATGCCGGAGCCTATAAGAACGCCCGTGCGCTCCTGCTTGTCCTGGGTGTCCGCCTTCCAGCCGGCGTCGTTGATGGCCTGCTCAGCCGCGGCCATCGCGTAGATGATGAAGTCGTCGACCTTGCGCTGCTCCTTGGGCTCCATCCAATCGTCGGGATTGAACTTGCCGTCGGCGAGCGAGCCGCGCGGCACGAAGCAGCCGATCTGGCAGGCGAGGTCATCGACCGGGAATTCCTCGATGCGGCGGGCACCATTCTGGCCAGCGATGAGGCGCGACCAGCTGGCTTCAACGCCGCAGCCCAGCGGTGTGACGAGACCCAGCCCGGTGATGACGACGCGTCGCAACATGAGCCGATCCTGAGACGCCATCCCGCTTCATTATTCAATCGGCACGCCGGCCGGACCGCGGATCACAAGCCCGGTCCTCCAGCGCGCCTCACACGGCCAACAAAGCGTCAGGCCGCACTCGCGTGCTTTTCGAGAAACTTCACGGCATCGCCGACCGTCTGGATCTGCTCGGCGGCGTCGTCGGGAATCTCGCAGCCGAATTCCTCCTCGAACGCCATCACCAGCTCGACCGTATCCAGGCTGTCCGCGCCCAGATCATCGATGAAGCTCGCGTTGTCGGTGACCTTGTCGGCCTCGACGCCGAGGTGCTCCACAACGATTTTCTTCACCCGCGCTGCGACGTCGCTCATCGGTTTATCCCTCGGCTCTTTGGCTGATCCATGCTGGTGCCGTGTGCATTCGAGATCGATTTCGGTTGAGACCGTCGGCGCCGCGCCCGGAGCGATCCAGCGCAGCACGACTCGTGCGGCTCGGCAAGGCCGCCGACGTTCCTTCCCCAGTTTCGGCCCAAATCAGGGGCTCGTTAACACACTTCATTGCCCTTGGCCAGCGCTCCGGAAAGGACGTCCCGTGACGTTAACCAACGCCGGTAATCCCTTCAAACCATTAACAATCCACCGTTTATATGCAGCGTTTGCCCGGTCATGTAGGCGGCTTCCTGAGAGGCCAGATAGATCACCGCCGCCGCGATGTCGTCGGGGGTGCCGAACTTCTGGGCGGGAATCGCGTCCCTGATGGTGGCTGTCTGCTTTTCGTTGAGGGCGTCCGTCATCGGCGTCGAGATGAAGCCCGGCGCGATGCAGTTGACGGTGATGCCGCGCGAGGCGACCTCGCGCGCCAGCGACTTCGACATGCCGATCATGCCGGCCTTGGAGGCCGAGTAGTTGCCCTGCCCGGGATTTCCGAGCACACCGCTGATCGAGGAGATGTTGATGATGCGGCCATAGCCACTCTTGGAGCGCATCATGCCGCGGGTCGCCGCACGCATGAGCATGAAGGTGGACGTGAGGTTGACCGCGATCACGTCATCCCACTGGTCGTCCTTCATGACCATGAACAGGTTGTCCTTGGTCAGCCCGGCATTATTGACGAGGATGTCGACACGCCCGAGCTTGGCCGTCGCATCGTCGATGAGCTTGGCCACCTGCGCCTTGTTGGCGAGGTCGCACGGGCAGACGTGCACGCGCGAGCCGAGCTCCGCCGCCAGTTTCTCGAGCTTGTCCGTCTGGCGCCCGGAAACCGCCACGACCGCCCCCTGCTTGTGCAGGGCGCGGGCAATGCCGCCGCCGATGCCGCCCGTTGCGCCGGTGACGAGCGCGGTCTTGTCGGTAAGCTCGAACATGGGGCTCCCCTATTGCGTGAGGGCCGGCAGTACGGCCTCGATATCCTGCGGCAAACCGATCGAAACGGCATTGAGGGTCGGCACGATGCGCTTGGCCAGTCCCGCCAGCACCTTGCCCGAGCCGATCTCATAGATATCGGTGACGCCGTCCGCGGCCATGCGGGCGACGCACTCGCGCCAGCGCACGGTGCCGGTCACCTGCTCGACCAGGCGCCGCTTGATCTCTGCCGGATCCGTAACGGGGGCGGCCAGGACGTTGGCGATGAGTGGCACGACCGGCTGCCTGACCTCGACCGTCTCGAGGGCCTCGGCCATGACGTCGGCGGCAGGTTGCATCAGCGCACAGTGGAACGGGGCGCTCACATTGAGGGGCATGAAGCGTCGCACGCCGTGCGCCTTGGCGAGTTGCCCCGCCCGATCGATCGCGGTCTTGGCACCGGAGATGACGGCCTGGGTCGGCTCGTTGTCGTTGGCGAGCTGGCACACCTCGCCCTGGGCCGCCTCCGCCGACAGCTTCTCGGCGACCTCCTTGCCGACGCCCAGCAGCGCGGCCATGGCGCCCTGGCCGACGGGGACGGCCGCCTGCATGGCCTTGCCGCGGGTCTTGAGCAGTCTTGCTGCATCGGCCACGCTCAGCGCTCCGGCGGCGGCAAGGGCCGAATACTCGCCGAGCGAATGTCCGGCGACGTACTGCACCTTGCCGGGGAGGCGGAAGCCCTTCTCCTGCTCGAGCACCCGCATGGCGGCAAGCGAGACGGCCATCAGGGCAGGCTGCGCATTCTCCGTGAGCGTCAGCGTCTCGAGGGGACCGTCGAACATGATCTCGGAGAGCTTCTGCCCGAGAGCGGCGTCGACCTCTTCGAAAACGGCGCGAGCCGAGGCATGGGCCTTGGCAAGCTCCGCCCCCATGCCGACCGCCTGGCTGCCCTGTCCCGGAAAGACGAACGCGATAGTCATGGATCGACCTTTTGCCTGCCATGCGCCGGGATTAGTCTAGGGCGTCCGCAGCCGTCAAGTTTGCTCTCAGACCATGGTTGGCGCTTGCTGCGAGCGCTGTTTCGCGTATAACAGCGCCCGTTACCCGTTCCGGCCGGAGGCTGAACGGGAGGCCGGCTGCGGTTTTGCTGCCCGGCAGGGCCCTCGGGCCCGTCTCCCCGTGTCTCCGCTCTTTGGGTCCTTTGGGCCTTTCCGTGCAGCTGGAGCTGCGACGGGCCCAAAAGGGGCTTTGCGCCGGGCGGACATCGCAAACGGCTAAGGAAAGGCCACTCATGGCTCTTTACGAGCACGTGTTCCTGGCGCGCCAGGATATCAGTCAGGCGCAGGTAGAAGCGCTGACCAAGGAATATGCCCAGGTCATCGAGGAGGGCGGCGGCCGCATCGGCAAGACCGAGTACTGGGGCCTCAAGACCATCGCTTTCAAGATGAAGAAGAACCGCAAGGCCCACTACTCCCTGATGAACATCGACGCGCCCGCCTCCGCGGTCGCGGAGATGGAGCGCCGCATGGGCCTCTCGCCCGACGTCATCCGCTTCCTGACGGTCCGCGTGGAGGCACACGAAACCGAGCCCTCGATACAGATGCGCAAGAGCGACCGCGACGACCGTCGCGACGGCGACCGTGGCGGCTTCCGCGGTGGCGACCGTGGCGGCTTCCGCGGCGGTGATCGCGGTGGCTTCCGCGGCGGTGGTGGCGGAGGCATGCGCGGGGATCGCCCCGGTGGCGGTTTCCGGCGCGAGGGCGGCGATGGCGACCGCCCCCGCCCTCCTCGTCCGCCACGTGACGCTGCCCCCATCGAGGAGAGCTGAGCCATGGCCGACGTCGCAACGATTCCCGCCCGGCGCCCGTTCCATCGGCGTCGCAAGACCTGCCCCTTCTCCGGGGACAAGGCGCCGAAGATCGACTACAAGGATATGCGTCTGCTGAGCCGCTACGTGTCGGAGCGCGGCAAGATCGTGCCGAGCCGCATCACGGCGGTATCGGCCAAGAAGCAGCGCGAGCTTGCCCGGGCGATCAAGCGGGCGCGGTTCATCGGGCTGTTGCCCTATCTGATCCAGTAGCGACGTGGCGGGCGTCGCCCCGCCAACTTCGTGTCGATTGGTTGGGACGACGGACCCTTGTGGGCCCGGCGTCTCTAACCGCCGCGGCGGGACAGCTTGAGACATGCCCATCGGCTTCATCATCGGCCTCGGCGGGGGCCTGGCGTCGGCGCTGCTGTTCTATTCTGCAGCGCACGGCTCGCCGCTCATCGGCACGACCCTGCTGCTGCTCACGCCGCTTCCCTCGCTGCTCGCCGGGCTCGGATGGGGCTGGATGCCGGCGGCAACCGGCGCCATTGCGGGGGCCCTGGCGATGGGGTTCGCGGCGAGCTTTCACTTCGCGGGCGGCTACTTCCTGGCCCTCGGACTGCCGACCACCTTGATCCCCTACCTGGCCTATCTGAGCCGCCCAAATCCCCAAGATGCGAGCCAGCGGGAGTGGTATCCGGCCGGCCGCCTGGTGGCCGCCGTCGCGCTTTACGGTGGCGCGCTGCCCGTGCTCGTCCTGCCCCTGCTCGGGGGCAGCTACGATATTCTGCGGGCACCGCTCGCGGAGTTCCTCCGGCGCCTGTCGACACGAGCGCCCGAGCTCGGCCTCAGGCAACTCGACGATGCCCAGATCGACTCGCTTGCCGAGATTGTCGTGGCCCTCCTGCCGGCGGCCTTCGCGGCCTACTGGGTCGCCATCTTCGCGCTCAACCTCTATCTGGCCGGGCGGATCGCACGGGCCTCCGGCCGCCTCGGTCGCGACTGGCCGGACCTGCCGTCGATGACCTTTCCACGGGGCTTTCCCCTGCTCGTGGCCATCGCCATTGCCGCCTCGTTCGCCCCCGGCATCGCCGGCGTTATCGGAACGAGCTTCAGCGGCGCGCTGATGTTCGCCTACCTGCTGGCCGGGCTCGCCCTCATGCACTTCATCGCCAGGGGCCGGGCACCGTGGCTGTTGTGGATCGTGTATGCCGGCCTGCTTCTCTTCGGCCCCTACGCGGGCTTTGGGCTGATCATCGCCGGCCTGCTCGACCCGGCCCTCAAGCTCAGGCGCCGATTCGGTGCCTCCCCGCCAACGACCTGAGAACTCATCCCCAACCCCAAAGACCAAGGATCGGAGTATTTGCATGCAGATCATTCTCCTGGAGCGCATCGGCCGGCTGGGCCAGATGGGTGACGTCGTCAACGTCAAGGACGGCTATGCGCGCAACTTCCTGCTCCCGCAGAAGAAGGCCTTGCGGGCGACGCCCGAGAATCTGGCGCGCTTCGAGAAGGATCGCACGCAGCTCGAGGCGCGCGATCTCGAGCTCAAGAAGGAGGCCGAGGCCGTGGCGACAAAGCTCAATGGCAAGAGCTTCCTGGCCATCCGCCAGGCCGGCGACACCGGCCAGCTCTACGGCTCCGTCAGCTCCCGCGATATCTCCGAGCTCATCACGGCCGGCGGCTTCACGATCGACCGACGACAGATTGTGCTCGACAAGCCCATAAAGACGCTCGGGTTGCACGCGACGCGTGTTGCTCTGCACCCGGAGGTCATTGTGCAGGTCGCGCTCAACGTCGCGCGCTCCGAGGACGAGGCCGAGCGGCAGGCCCGGGGCGAGGACGTAACAGTCGTCCGCGAGGAGGGCCTTCAGCTCGAGACCTTCAACCCCGACGCCCTCTTCGAGGAGGAGGCGCTCGCCCGGCAGCGGGAAACGGACGAGGGCGCGGCCGCGGAGGAGTCCGAGCCCGCAACGCGCTGACGCCACAGCGCATTCGGGTTGCTCCGGCAAGGCAGGAGGATGGCCTTGCCGGTAGCATTCGTCTGCAACCTAAGTATAATCCGGCCAAAAGACTGACAGCACAGCAACAGGAAGGGGTCAGAAGTCTTAAGCACAATCGGTGTGCGTCATGTTCAAGCTGCTCGACATCCTCCTCCGCAGAATCGTCCGTCGCGGCTCTCTCACTCTCATCGACGCCGACGGCACGTCCCATCGTTTCGGCGATGGCAGGCCGCCTGGAGTGGTAGTACGGCTTGCCGACAACCGCCTGGCACGCCAGCTCGTAACCGATCCCGAACTGGCGCTGGCCGAAGCCTACATGCACGGCCGGTTGCAAATGCTTGAAGGCCGGATTTACGACTTCCTGGAGCTTGTGCTCTCCAACCTGCAGGCCAAGCCGCTTCCGACCTGGACCCAGAGCTTTCGCGCCGGCCGCTTCATGGCGCGCCGGATGATGCAGTTCAATCCGGCCGGTCGCTCGCGCCGCAACGTGGCCCACCACTACGACATCGACGGCGCCATCTACGACCTGTTCCTCGACCGTGACCGGCAATACTCGTGCGCCTACTTCACGGAAGGCGCCGACCTGGAAGAGGCCCAGCTCGCCAAGAAGCGTCACCTCGCCGCCAAGCTCGCCATCGAGCCCGGGCAGCGGGTGCTCGACATCGGCTCGGGCTGGGGCGGGCTCGGCATCTATCTCGCCAAGGCCGCGCAGTGCGACATCACCGGCGTGACGCTGAGCCAGGAGCAGCTGAAGATCTCCCGCGAGCGTGCATTGCGGGAAGGCCTGAGCCGCGCCGTGCATTTCGAGTTCAAGGACTATCGCCACGTCGAGGGGCGCTTCGACCGCATCGTCTCGGTCGGCATGTTCGAGCACGTCGGCGTAAACCACTACGGCACGTTCTTCCGCAAGCTGCGCGATCTGCTCACCGAGGACGGCGTAGCCGTGGTTCACACGATCGGCCGCTCCGAGCCGCCGACCGCCACCAATCCCTTCATCGCCAAGTACATCTTCCCGGGCGGCTACATTCCCGCCCTGTCGGAAGTTTCCGCCTCGATCGAGCGCTCGGGTCTCCTCATCAGCGACGTGGAGGTGCTGAGACTGCACTATGCCGAGACGCTGCGCGCCTGGCGCCAGCGGTTTCTGGCAAACTGGGACAAGGCTGCCGCCATCCGCGACGAGACGTTCTGCCGGATGTGGGAGTTCTACCTGGCCGCCTCCGAGACGGCCTTCCGCTACCAGAACCTCGTCGTATTCCAGCTCCAGCTCGTCAAGCGCGTGAAGTCCCTGCCGATCACCCGCGATTACATGCTCAGGGGCGAGCGGGAGCTGATGGAGCACGAGGGCGCGGTTGCGCGCCCACGCATGGCCGGCGAGTAGCTGCGCAGGGTGCAAAAGCGAAGCGCATTGCACCGAACTACGGTTGCAACGGCGCAATGCGGCTGGCGTCTTTGCGCCCTGCGGTGCGGCTCTGTGGAGAACTGGGAAAACACCCCCACCGCAGCGTGCGACTCACCCTTCTTGCGGCCGACTCGGGCATACCCCGGCGGATGACCGAACTCGCCCGCAGCAAACCCGCCCAGGCCACCGGTACCGCGGCATCGTCCGACGCGCTGCCGTTCCGCGCCGCCCCGCACAACCTTGAGGCCGAGCAGGCGCTGCTCGGTGCCATCCTCGTCAACAACGAGGCGCACGACCGCGTGTCGGGGTTTCTCGAGGCGCATCATTTCTTCGATCCGCTGCACCAGCAGATCTTCGAGACCACCTCCAAGCTGATCGCTTCCGGCAAGCAGGCCACGCCCATCACGCTCAGGACGTTCTTCGAGACCGCCGAGCCGATCGATGCCGGCCTTACCGTGCCGCAGTACCTCGGCCGCCTGGCGGCCAACGCCGCGACCATCATCAACGCGCGCGACTACGGCCGCACCATCCATGATCTGGCGACGCGCCGGGGCCTGATCCTGATCGGCGAGGATCTGGTCAATGCCGCCTACGACAGCCCCGTCGATTTTCCGCCCCGCGAGCAGATCGAGGAGGCGGAGACGCGGCTCTTTGCACTGGCCGAGACCGACAAGTACGGCCAGGGCTTCCTCGCCTTCAACCAGGCATTGACGGCAGCCATCGATCTCGCCGGCAACGCCTACAAGCGCGACGGCCACCTTTCCGGCATCGCCACGCGCTTCGCGGGGCTCGACGGCAAGATGGGCGGGCTGCAGCCCTCCGACCTCATCGTTCTCGCGGGACGTCCGTCGATGGGCAAGACCGCGCTCGCCACCAACATTGCCTTCAACGTGGCGCGCGTGCGCGCGCAGTCGCTCGCGCAATCGCCGGAGCTGCCCCCCGAGGACCCCAAGCACGACGGCGCGGTCGTTGGCTTCTTCTCGCTGGAAATGTCGGCCGAGCAGCTTGCCACCCGCATTCTCTCGGAGCAGGCCGGCATCCCCTCGGAGAAAATCCGCCGCGGCATGATCGACGAGGTTGAGTTCAAGCGCCTCGTCGAGGTCAGCCAGGAGATGGCGTCGATCCCGCTCTTCATCGACCAGACCGGCGGCATATCCATCGCCCAGCTTTCCGCCCGCGCCCGCAAGCTCAAGCGGCAGCACGGCCTGGGCCTCATCATCGTCGACTATCTCCAGCTCATGACTGGCACATCCAAGCGCGGTGAAAACCGCGTCCAGGAGGTGTCGGAGATCACGACCGGCCTCAAGGCGCTCGCCAAGGAGCTGAACGTGCCGGTGATCGCGCTGTCGCAGCTCTCGCGCGCGGTGGAGAACCGTGAGGACAAGCGGCCACAACTCGCGGACTTGCGCGAGTCGGGATCCATTGAGCAGGACGCCGACATTGTCATGTTCGTGTTCCGGGAGGAATATTACCTGGAGCGCCTGAAGCCGGCGGAAGGCACGATCGAGTTCCAGGACTGGATGGCGAAGATGCAGGTTGTCAGCGGCAAGGCCGAGGTCATCATCGGCAAGCAGCGCCACGGGCCCATCGGCACTGTGCAGCTGCAGTTCGACGGCAACGTCACGCGCTTCTCCGATCTGGCGCACGAGCAGTACATGCCGGAGCGGATGGAGTGACGGAGGGACATCCGAGCCCTGCAGCTCCCACCCGTCCGCGGGCGTCGATACCGCTGTCCGCCCGCGCCACCCTCACTGTCGATCTGGCCGCGCTGCGCGCGAACTGGGCGCGCCTCAACCAGGCGTCGGGCCGGGCGGAGTGCGCGGGCGTCATCAAGGCCGACGCCTACGGCCTGGGGCTCGCGCCGATCGCCAGGGCGCTCACGAGCGAAGGCTGCACCACTTTTTTCGTCGCCAGCATCGGTGAGGGGCGCCTTGCGCGCGAGGTGCAGCCAGGCGCCACGATCTACGTGCTCGACGGCCTGCTGCCGGGCGCCGAGTCCTACTACGCCGGCTTCGATCTGCGTCCCGTGCTGTCGAGCCTTGCCGAGGTGCGCGACTGGGCCGCCTACTGCCGGGCGCGGCGCAGACCCATGCCGGCCGCCGTGCACATCGATACGGGCATGAACCGGCTGGGCATGCCCGAGAGCGAGCTCGAGCAGCTTGCCGCGTCGCCGGACTTGCTCGCGGCCTTCGAAACGACGCTCGTCATGAGCCACCTAGCCTGCGCCGACCATGCCGACGATCCCATGAACGAGCGCCAGCGCCAGCGCTTCGAGATGCTGCGCGCCAAGCTGCCCCCCGCACCCGCAAGCCTCGCCAACTCCGGTGGCACCTTCCTCGGCCCGCGCTTCCATTTCGACCTGGTGCGGCCGGGCATCGCCCTGTATGGCGGCCGCGCGCACGAGGGCGTGCCCAACCCGATGCAGACGGTGGTGCGGCTTGCCGCCAAGATCCTGCAGGTGCGCGAGATCTCGCCCAGCGAGACCGTCGGCTACGGCGCCATCTACAAAGTGCAGCATCCCGCGCGCATCGCCACCGTCGCCGTCGGCTATGCCGACGGCTTCCTGCGCGCCTTGAGCGTGTCGACCGGCAAATCGGGACCCGTCGGCTACATCGGCGACTATCCCGTACCGATCGTCGGCCGCGTCTCCATGGACTACATCACCGCCGACGTGAGCAGCGTGCCCCCGGAGCTGGCCCGGCGCGGATCCTGGGTTGAAGTCATGGGCAACCGCGTCACCGTTGACGACCTGACCGACCGCGCCGGCACCATCGGCTACGAGCTGCTCACCCGCCTCGGCCACCGCGTCTATCGCGTCTACGAGGGAGCTGTGGGCTAGCGCGCATGGCCAAACCCGCCAAGGTCCAGTTCGTCTGCCAGAACTGCGGCGCGGTGGCGCCCCGCTGGGCCGGCAAGTGCGTGGCCTGCGGCGAATGGAACACTCTGATGGAGGAAGCCGACGTGGCGGCCGCCCCCGGCTCGGGGCTTGCCCGCACCTCCAAGGGCCGCACCGTGGAGCTCCAGACCTTGACGAAGGGCAGCGAGCGCATCGTGCGCCTGCCAACCGGCATGGCGGAGCTCGACCGGGTGACCGGGGGAGGCATCGTGCCCGGCTCCGCCCTGCTGATCGGCGGCGAGCCCGGCATCGGCAAGTCCACGCTGCTGCTGCAGCTCGCCGCGGCCTTCGCCAGCGCCGGCCGCCGCACGATCTACTTCTCGGGCGAGGAGGCCGCCGAGCAGGTGCGGTTGCGCGCCGCCCGCCTCGGCTTATCGGCAGCGCCGCTGGCGCTCGCCTCCGAGACCAACCTCGCCAATATCCTGGCCACCATGGGGGAGGGCAAGCGCCCCGATCTCGTGGTCGTGGACTCCGTGCAGACGCTCTGGGCCGACGCGCTCGATGCCGCGCCCGGCACGGTGAGCCAAGTGCGTGCCGCCACGCAGTCGCTCGTGCGCTTCGCCAAGGCGCACGGCACGGCGCTGGTGCTCGTCGGCCATGTCACCAAGGACGGGCAGATCGCGGGACCCAAGTTGATCGAGCACATGGTCGACACCGTGCTCTACTTCGAGGGAGACCGGGGCCACGCCTTTCGCATCCTGCGCGCGGCCAAGAACCGCTTTGGCGCCACCGACGAGATTGGCGTGTTCGAGATGGTCGCCGAGGGCCTGCGCGAGGTGGCGAACCCCTCCGAGCTGTTCCTGGGCGATCGTCTCGCCTCCACCCCGGGCTCGGCGGTATTTGCGGGAATGGAAGGCACCCGGCCGATCCTGGTGGAGATCCAGGCCCTGGTGGTGCCCTCCGGGCTCGGCACGCCGCGGCGCGCCGTGGTCGGCTGGGATGCCAACCGCCTCTCCATGCTGCTCGCCGTCATCGATGCGCGCTGCGGGGTGAGCTTCGGCCAGCACGACGTCTACCTCAACGTCGCGGGCGGCCTGAAGATCGTCGAGCCGGCCGCGGATCTTGCCGCCGCTGCCGCCCTGCTGTCGTCAATTTCCAATGTTGCGCTCCCCGCGGACCGGGTCTACTTCGGAGAAATCAGCTTGTCGGGGGCGGTGCGGCCGGCCGGACATGCGCTTGCGCGTCTCAAGGAGGCTCGCAAGCTCGGGTTCGCGCAGGCCTTTCTTCCGGCTGCCGGCGATCTCGACGCGGGGGGACTGAAGCTCGAGCTTTCACGCCTGGCCCATGTGAAGGGCCTGGCGGAGGCACTGGCGCTATGAGGGCGTATCATCGTCAGGCGCGGCGATTCAATCAGGGAACACTGCCATGATCGGTGGGCTTTCGTATCTGGACGCAGCCCTCATAGCCATTGTCGCGATTTCCGGCCTGGTGGCGATGTATCGCGGGTTGACGCGCGAGGTCCTGTCGATCCTCTCCTGGGCGGCGGCCGCAGGGGCCTGTGTCTATTTCGTCTTCAACTTCCGCAAGGAAGCAGAGCAGCTCGCCCAGCAGTTCCACGCTCCCCTCCTCGTGGCCCAGGTCGCGATCGGTGGCGTCATTTTTCTGGTGGTTCTGATCATTGTTCACCTGATCACGTCACGGATCTCTGACTCGGTGCTCGACAGCCGCGTCGGAGTCATCGACCGCATCCTCGGCCTCCTCTTCGGCGTGGCGCGCGGCTTCGTCCTGGTGGTCATCCCCTTCATGTTCTACGAGGCCTTCGTCGACCGGCCCGAGCAGCAGTATCCGTGGGTGCGCGACGCCTACTCCCGCCCCTACATCAAATCGACCGGCGATTCGCTGCGCATCATGCTGCAGAAGCTCGTGCCGTCGTCGCTGATGGCACCCGAGCAGCAGCAGGGTGGCCTTTTGCAGGATCATAACAACCCTGTTGTCCCCGGCGGTGGCAAGCCGGCCTGACTTGGCCTATATCGGGGGTGCCCCGCGAAGCGGTATGCCTGCGCCCAAAGCTGGCGCCGGGCAGACTGCCGTTTCAGCGGCAGCAGGAGGCCGCCAATGGACCATGCGCTCGACCGGGGTGAGGGGTGTTCCGGGATCGCAAGCTCGCCTCCTGCCGATGACGACGATCGCCCGCGCGAGGAGTGCGGCGTCTTCGGTGTCCTCGGCCACGACGATGCCGCGGCGCTGACCGCGCTCGGGCTGCACGCCCTCCAGCACCGGGGCCAGGAATCAGCGGGTATCGTCACCTTCGACGGCACGCATTTCCACTCCGAGCGCCGGCTCGGCCTCGTCGGCGACAACTTCAACAAGGCGGACGTCATCGGGCGGCTCAAGGGGCATCTGGCCGTCGGCCACAACCGCTATTCCACCACCGGCGACACCATCCTGCGCAACGTGCAGCCCCTGTTCGCCGACCTCGACACCGGCGGCTTCGCGCTGGGGCACAACGGCAACCTCACCAATGCCCGCACGCTGCGCCGCGAGCTGATCTCCTCCGGCGCCATCTGCCAGTCCACCTCCGACACCGAGGTCATCCTTCACCTGATGGCCCGCTCGCAGCGCCGCCGCATCGTGGAGCGCTTCGTGGAGGCACTGCGCCAGATCCAGGGCGCCTATGCGCTCGTCTGCATCACCAACGACATGATGATCGGCGCGCGCGATCCGATCGGCATCCGGCCTCTGATGCTCGGACGGCTCGGCTCCAGCTATGTCCTGGCCTCGGAGACGTGCGCGCTCGACATCGTCGGCGCCGAATTCGTGCGCGAGATCGAGAACGGCGAGATCGTCACGATCACCGCAGAGGGCATCGAGAGCCACCGCCCATCCCCCCGCCGGCCGGCCCGG
>Ga0111539_10005026_pt1 | contig 17191 bp, 18 predicted proteins | sample RhiMethybrSRZTD1_FD_79667 | JGI IMG/M metagenome (GOLD analysis project Ga0111539, IMG submission 79667) | Populus rhizosphere microbial communities from Tennessee, USA - Rhizosphere MetaG P. TD hybrid SRZTD1 (version 2) (version 2) | ecosystem: Host-associated > Plants > Roots > Rhizosphere >... | reverse complement strand
AATTGCCTCCATTCTGGAAACAGCTAACGGGAATAAAGTAAGAGCAACAGAGATTCAGTTTAAGGCGTATATTTCTTACAGTATACTGAAAGAATATCTAATGCTTCTACTAGAGAATGACTTGCTTGAATATATTGAGGGAGAACGTTCATTTAAGACTGCACCGAAGGGAATGCAGTTCTTACGTACGTATAATCAAATGGGCGAGTTGATTACACTTACTAACCCTTCTTCTAGAAAACCTGTCAACAAATTCCTACGATGATATCGTATACATATATACATTTTCATTGAATGATAGCAAAAACGCGAACCTTCATTGAAAAGGTAGTGTTGCCGAGAGTGTTTTGTTGTATCCTAGATTACAACCTTGCTATCATTTTTTATGGCAAACTCGTTATTAAAATAAAGATTATAGTACTTAGCAGTAATTTATGATTCATCCATATTCGATTAATTGGCAAATATCTAATCCGATGAAAAGAATAGCATTTCTTGTGTACATATAGCGATTTTGATCGGATATTCCCAAAGTGAGTCTCAATGAAGATGTTTCTGCTGTTTGGTATCATACTTGTGATCACTGATGGCCGGGAAGAACTAGCACTAGTTATATATTATATTCAACCATAGGGTATGTTGGAGCCTGATATTTACCTATTGGAGCCGGGCTGTCTGTATAAGAGATGCTCTTATCAATCGAGGATCTTCTACCATCAAGTTCTATACTCGAATGCACGACATCTGATATTTTGCGCAGGGTTGGAGTAGATTAGTACATCACAAAGATCATTTTTGAAGAGGCCAAAAGGGTTACACAAGAAATGACAAAAGTATCAGCCGCTAGATGATAATTCGTTCACTTCCCCCAACTCTGGATGGCGTGTTTGCAATCGAGAAAGTGGTTTATTGCCTAAATATGTCCTGCCCAGATAACCAAATAACCTACTCGATGTAACTGACAACCTTTACGATTTCCTATCAGCGAACTACCTATGAAATCGCAGGAGATTCAACCTGTTGGGTGCATGGTTGAATCTCCTGCGCAGGATTCATTAGCCTAAACCAAGTGAGTATGATCATATCTGGCCTAGTATTAAAGACATGACTAACTTTGTTAATCTGACGCAATCGATTTTGAATGGAATTTTAGGAAAACGAAATGAGACTTTCTGACCTTTAGTATCAGATCTGCTACTGCGAACAATTTTTAGGTATCTCAACCAAGTAATATTGTAAGCTATGCTATGCACTATGGTTGAATCGCATGGACTCCATGGAAGAACGTACGATAAAGGTTGAAAAAGATGATTAAGGAAGAGAAACATCTAGAAAAACTATATGGAATTGTAAATATCCAGATTGTAGGGGTAGACGGCAGATCCCTGAATTTTAATTTGGTCTATGGATTGAATAACAATCGTCTGAATTTACGTCGTCGATATTGTACTTTCTGGGTATACCTTTATGGTCGTATATACATGCAAGAAAAACAGTGGAATATACTATCTTACTCCACACGCTGTCTGGAATATAACTGACTTCGCAAAGTGTGAGGAATGCGTGACTTTTAATACAATACATTAGAAAAGTGGGAATTTAAAAGACAAATTTTGAGATAATTTTACTTTCTACAAATCACGTACACGTCATTAACAAATTTAAGCATGTGACCATAAATAATACTAGTGATAAGAATATTCATAGCACTATTCCTTTCGTTCCTAGTTACTCTATTAGTCCCAGCATATGCTCAAAATCAAACACAATCACAAACACAAACTCCACAAGTACAGCCTTCATTTGAATTGAGTAGTAATATTAGTACAATGCTGAGATCGCTATTGACTGAAGAGACATCTGGTGTTGATAGATCACTATTAATATCCGATTTAGAACAGGCTATTCAAAGTTTCTTGACTGACACTGTCAATGTTGAATTTGATACTAGAAACGATGGAAATGAAAAAGAGTTAACGATCACCACGACGAGCCCACCGTCAGGAACTGGGGTCACAGAAGAACAGCCAATGGATGAAGATACTGGTGATGATAATGGTGATGATAATGGTGATGATAATGGGAACGGGAATGGCGAATCGCCCGAAGAACCTGAACCACTTACAGATCTTCCAGCTCTACCAATAGGATAATTAGTAAGGAATTGTGGATGAGTATGAATACTGATAATGGTGGATTCTTTAGAATTGGGCTAGTTGAGCAGTATTGCAGAAATATTATTATATAATTATTTTATCTTTCTCTCTGAATGAGGGGAATTGCTCTTTGGCTTCTATTAGGTACATCCTTGACATGCTGCATCATTTTATTGAATGGGCAGTCGTCCGAAGCAACCGATCTTAATAATTTCACAGTACCTGCAAATAACACAGGTGGTCAAATTGAAGAAGAAAAGGAAGAGGATGAAATCAATGCTACTACACCTACTGACATAAAGACAGAACAATTGGCCAATACTAGCAAGTAGGAGTACATGTATCACTAGGACCTGCGATTATATGTGTTTTGGCTTGATTTAGTGCTATTGTTCCTGAGTTAGTACAATCTAAATATTCCTTAATTGGTTGAAACTAGAAAAGAAGTAGGTGAGGTCTGGGTTAGCCCTCTTACCCTAATTCCGGCTATATCGAATGATCCCATTCCTTCCCATTCACAGTAGATATAGGTAGCGCATTAAAAGACCTAGAAATCTATCATTTGGCAGCATGGTTTCCTATATAAGGAACAGCAACTGGTACAGGAAAATTTAATTAACTTCCCTCCAAATAATATCCTTAACTTTGTCAGATTGTAAAGAAGAAAACACATTTAGTCCTACACTTTTTCCGAAAGAAAATATACATACAAAGGAAATAGAAACTTGGAGAGGATTTGCCGAAAGTCTAAAGTCTGGAGAGGACAAAAAGCTATTCTTAAAAATGTTAAATGATTGTCAGAAATATGCTTTAGCAATAAATGCAAAGGGGACCTCATTTCCAGCAGAACCTTTGATTATGGCTCTTCTACTAACACAACATAAGATGATAAATTGGCTATCAGAACAACTCTTAAAAGATAAAGATGAAACTAATCTGAAACAATGTTAAATTTGTCTTATTTTGCTTGAATGATCCATTTAGTCTGGAATTCGATTTATGATGTTATGATTCCATTCTATCTTCGCAACCTTAATCGATCAAATGATTACATATATATCATGAAACCCTCTAAGGATGCTTACTTCAGTCCGAACCCATTCTGATCATGTTCATTTTGGGTCTCCTGCGGCTTTTTCCGAATCCCCCGTGAATATGATATTTTCTATAGTTATTAGGGCCTTAAAGTCCATTGTCACTTTAGCTGCATGTTGGCCCTAGACTCACTTTTTGGTTTGGGACTCTTCCGTTGGTGAGTCTCCTGCGGTTTCTTTACTTGTGTACCTTATTTCCACTCCCAAACCTTAGCAATTCCCCGTCTCATCCACTTCGTATTCAAACATTCCTATCATGTTATTTAGAAATGACATCTTCCCTCCTTCAGATGCCGAAGGCGTTCGATAGAATAATGAACCTCGGAAACTGATCTTGAGTTCTCCCTTTTTCCAAGGTTATCGTATTTGTCGTTTCACATTTTTCACACTTTGCGCCAAAATCAGTTATATTCCAAAAGCATGTGGAGTAAGATAATTTAGTTCACCGCATTTCTTGCACGAGTACATAACCGTACGGGATTAGTTAGGTCGCACATTATGAGTGACATGAAATGTCCGAAAGTGTGAAGTGATATATAGAATACAAACCAATCTATTACAATGTCACTAGATGGGCCCTTTAGATGCACCCTATGTGAGGGTACAGAGTTCAGCTCACGGGAAGAGTTAGACAAACATAATAGAGAAGAACATCCTACGGCTGCTACATAGACAACTTCACCTCGACATTATTTTTTAGGCACATCAGCCTTAGTCAAGTTGGGATATAATTATAATCAAATAGTCCCCCTCTCCATACTGATATCCATTACTTATATCCCAAATAACATTTTAGATCAGCTCCTCATGGTTTGTCTTAATATATGTCAGAGATTGTACACAATAACGCAAGCAAGCGGGTCACATTATATGGCTGGGGGGAAATATTGCAGCAAATGTGAATGCTACATTTTCACTCAAAATATGTTCTGTGAATGTTGTGGAATGCGTCTAAGAGCTAATCCACGCCATCCAAGAAAAAGTTAGAGTAAAGAAATGGAACGAACATTATCATTAGGATGTTTAGCAGAGAGACATGGGTCAATGTTTTGGTTATGGCTCCAAAGATTGTCAATGTAACTGTCATCAATAGATCTTCAAGTAGGTAATCATTAGATATACAGTGTAATGTCATCAATAGATCTTCAAGTAGGTAATCATTAGATATACAGTGTAATGTGAGGCGTGAATAATCAAGTTCATCACTGACAAAAAAGGCTAGGTAATTCGAGTTTACTAATTAGTCCAGTTGCCGCCTGTAGCATTGCCTGAGGTCATATTACCAGACATCATCGTCGCATTGTCGCCTACAACTACAGGTTCACCAGTTGAAACTAATGAGCCTTTATTAGGATCAAATATTGGTGTGGGCGCATTAACGAAATTAGGCGCAAATGCTGGTGTTGTCAGAGCAACTGGGCCTATAACTGCTGCTATGCCTAACGCCCCAACTATTGCAATCGCAATCAAGAACAATCTCATTTTCATACTAATTTCAAGCTCATAGAGCACGTATATATAAAGAGCTCAGAAAAATGGTTCCAATTACGGGATACTTTAATAGTATTCTATCAAAATATGGAACTAACACATTTTCTATATCTTTAACTATACCTGTTTTTTAAGTTCTCCCTTTTCCAAGGTTATCGTATTTATCGTTTCACATTTGTCACACTTTGCACCATAGTCAGATATATTCCACAATGCGTGGGGAGTAAGATAATTCAGTTCACCGCAGTTCTTACATGAATATACGACCATAGAAGTAATGTTGAGATTGTACTTTATCAATGACGATGTGTCTAACACAGGTTAGACTGTTTCATCTCTTTCCTTGATGCCAATTATAACAGTGTGCATCCCGTGTCCGAGACAAAGGAACCTGTTCCAGTAGGATCAACATAGGTGACTTCTACTCGATTTCCACAGGGTCCGCTTATTGTAAAGGTTCCCTCCATCAGAACAAATACCAGCCGGACCACTTAAACTAAATGTGCTCCCGTCTGTGGTTCCGTCTGTAACTGTTAATGAGACTTCGGATCCAGAATCGAAAGTGACAAGGACTGTCCCTGTTGCTGTTCCATCCTCCTCTACCTCTGTGTTCATAGTAAAGGAAGCGATAGCAAGTTCCGCCCCTTCGCATAGGAATCCTCCATCTCCAAATCCAGTAACGGCAAAGGTTGTGGCTGGAGGGGGAGGAGTAGGAGGTGCGGGGCCTGATGGTATACAATCGATACCGCTAGCACTCTTAATCATATTCTCGTCGCAGTTAAAGTTGTCTGATTCTCCACTTCTAAGGTTCTTTGTCTTAGACTTTGTTCTGTATCGGTATCAGATTCGTCGTCCTGAGCGAATGCATTTTGCTGTATTAGTTGTTGGAACGGGATCATTGAAAACGTTATTACGCTAAATACTACGATAATTGCAAGTGTTATTCGTGAGTTCACGTAAATATCCTTTCTGCTATGTACGACTTGTCGTGTTTTTGGGTCTACATAAACCCACAAAAAGTATTCTGGAATTAGTTCATTATCGAGTACTATATTACCAACGGGAGAATTTGTCGAATAGAATCTTATCCTAGTTACACGTTCCTCAGCAAAAATGGATTTGTGGAGTCTAAGAATATTATATTCTACCTCAGCGTATAATATAGTGTAATAGAGGATAGACGTATGTAATATGTTCTATTACTTCATCTATGACTGGATCAAATACGTTAATTCTAATCAGAGAATAGGTGGAGGCGTGACTATTGTTGGAGATGCAGGAGACGTCTCTACTTCAGGACTAGCAGGCAATGTGAGAACTGGTGGTGGAGAGGCTGGTGGAGAAGGGGGTTGGAATGGGGTAGGTGGGACACAATCTGGATAGGTACCAGTCGACCCTGTTTCACATGTTCGCAATACTTCAGGACTAGTTGGTATTATCGCAGGTGATATTGGTGGTGTCTCGAATTCTGCATCAGGATCGGTTTCTGCCTCAGGATTGGTTGGTATAGATGCAACTGGTGGGGATGGTGTCGGTGTCAGTGTTGGCGTTAGTGTAAACGGAGGTCCTTCTGGAGTTGGCGGAGTTGGCGGAGTTGGCGGCTCAGGTGATGAAATACAATCTTGCTCGTCTATACTTCCGTCACGATCATCGTCTATATCGTTAGCACAAATCTCATTTCGTATTATTTCTACTTCATCTGGCGAGGGCGTTGGAGTTGGTGGCAGACAATGAAGACTCCCATCGGCCCCAGTGTAAAAAGTCGTGTCCGGAGGACAACAGAATGACTCATCTGACGTTCCATCCCCATCGTCGTCTACTCCGTTACCACAAACCTCATTTCGATTTATTTCTACTTCCGGAGTAGGTGGAATCGATGCGACTGGTAGGGTTGGGGGTGCTGTTATTGGTGGTGGACAAAATGGGGGGCAGGGATGCCCAATTGGTGGGGGTGTTATTATCTCAACTTCAGGATTAGTTGGTATTGATGCAACCGGTGGGGTTGGTGTAACTGGTGGGGTTGGTGTAACAGGACAGATTGCAGGGAATCTTTCACAGATTTCTGATTCTGTCTTTTGTTTGGGTCTCGTAATATCGGATTCAGGATCGGTATCTGATTCACTGTCAGTGTCGGTACCAGTGTCAGAGTCAGTGTCGGTATCCGGAACAGTTTCGGTATCTGTGTCAGTGCCAGTATCTGTATCTGTATCAGTGTCAGTGTCTGTATCAGTGTCAGTGTCTGTATCAGTGTCAGTGTCAGTATCAGTGTCAGTGTCAGTGAAAGTACCCCCTTCTGCCTTACTACCCTCATCCTGTGATGCGAACGTAGGCCGTACCATCGACGTGTTCCCGGTTGATATCATTCTTGCGCCCTGCAAGCTATTGGCCGTAGCGAATCCTGCTGAAACCAAACCAGATGAAATGAATATAACTACGACAAGTGATATGATTAAATGAAATCGCAGCACACAATTCATAGCAGCATGTTCTAAATAAATTAAATAATACCTAAATAGTAAATATTCTTCTTAAATATCTTTCAGTGGGGCTAATAGTCCAATATCACTTTTGCTGAAGGGTATCCCCGAGACTCAACTTAACTTAACTCTTCACAGCGCTCAAAGGTACTAAGGTCGACCACTGCGCTGACGCTCGTGAGTTGTGTCACTTGCGGTTTGTCCAATAACGCTTATTATCTAGAATTTAATCGTATATTATACCTGTTTCTTAAGTCTCCCTTTTCCAAAGTTAGAGTATTTGTCGTTTCACATTTCTTACACTTTGCACCCAAGTCAGATATATTTCGAAACAAATGTGGAGTGGATAAATTAGATCGTTTCCCATATGTGGATACTACTAGGGAAGTCATTTAATAAAGTGTAAATTGTCTGAATCGGAAGAAGACACCTTAATACAAGTATGCAATAACTCAACCTTATGGAAAAATACGACGCGTCTAAAACAAAAGTCATATGCATGGTTCATAAATTCCTGTCCGTTGGGGAGGACTGTTAATATGTCACATGTAGACGGGATTAACGATGGCATAGGTTATGGGGTATCTGGCCGAGATAACATAAACTATGGAGTCGGTGTCCTTGGCGAAAGCACTAGTGAATACGGAGGAGTCGGTATACTTGGCCGCGGTAACCGTTCCGGTGTCTATGGCAGTGCAACCTCCTTTGGTCCTAGTGGTGTGCTTGGTTGTAGGGACTATAGGGGCGAGTACGGTGTATATGGTAGTGCGAATGGATACTATAATAGCTATGGCGTATTCGGCGTTAGCAGCTATGGGCCAGGTGTGCGCGGCGAGAGCTATTATGGTAAAGTGAGTGTGCTTGGCGAGAGCGTCTATGGTGTTGGAGTGCATGGCAACGGTATCCTCGGCCCAGGTATGTGGGGACTAAGCAATAGTGGCTATGGTATAATTGGTTACAGCCATCAGAGCATTGGTATTTACGGCTGGGGCCACCCTGGAGTGTACGGCGAGAGCGACTTCGGACCCGGTCTGAGTGGCCGCAGTAGCAGCAGTTATGGGATACACGGTTACAGCAACAGCGGCGACGGTATCTATGGTGGCAGTACCAGCGGTCTTGCCGCTCGATTCGACGGAAATGTCAGAGTAAATGGTAGGCTCAGAGTCACAGGTACCCTACAAAAAGGTGGAGGTTCATTCACAATAGATCACCCACTTGACCCAGCAAACAAATATCTCTCCCATTCCTTTGTAGAGTCACCAGAAATGAAAAATGTGTATGACGGCATCGTTGCATTAGATGATAAGGGCGAGGCCGAGATAGGGCTTCCAGACTGGTTTGGTGCCCTCAATGATCATTTTCGATATCAGCTCACCGCCATTGGAGCTCCTGGCCCAAATCTTCACATTGCAGAAGAGATTACTAATACTGATGATTACAATAGCGGCAGCGGCGACAAAAACAAAAAAGGAAGTAGCAATCGCTTCAAGGTTGCAGGAGGCACTTCAGAAATGAAAGTCTCTTGGCAGGTAACAGGAATACGTAAGGATCCTTGGGCTAACGCTAACCGGATTCAGGTTGAAGAAGATAAGCCTTCAATGTAACAGGGCTGTTACATGTATCCTTATCTTTATGATCAACCAGAAGAGAAGGGTATTTGCCGCTTATTCAACCCAGAAGAAAAGTGGCAAGGCCAACTGGTTCATGGGAACAAGCAACGTAGGAGATTCTAATAATAGAATCAATGTTTGAGTCCCCCACTTACTTTACCCGCTTTATGAACAACAGTTTAGTCTTTGCTAACTGCTTATTTCTATAGTTCAAATGTTACAATGTGTTATAATTATAATGTAATAGAGGATAGAAGTATGTGAAAAGTTTCCAAAGGGAAACAAAAGCATACCAGGTGTATTGGACGAGACATTCTACCACCGTTTGATTCCTCTATTACAAAAAATTAATATTTCTAAATGTCATATTTTGCAGTCAACGCCGTAGGAAAACATAGTCCTTGGGGACTCAGCGAATACTCTCCAACCATCTTTAGTTGAGTCTCCTGCGGTTCTCCATAATTAACTATCAATTTGAGATTAACAAGGTTAATCATGTCTTTAATATGGGTTGATAAAATTAAATTTCTTCCGTGAGTCCTGCGGGAGATCCGACAATCTTCATTCCAAGGGTGTTCATGTTGGATCTCCTGCGGTTTTTGCTGTTTCCTGCGACTGACTAATTCAGTCATACCATTAATGGGTACAATGTTTAAGAATTGCTCCCGTTCTATGACACGCAGGGGGACTCAATCTCTAGGTACACGTTGCTTATCCCGAATTAAAGGATGTATTTTGTATACTCTCCGAGTCGTTGTGTTATACGTGGCACCTGAATATTAAGCCGCAGGTACTTTCGCTATGTAATCCACTAAGACAGGTGACCCCTTCTCGATCAGGTTATTCTAAGGTCGAAAAGTCAGGGACTCGATGCAGTTCTAATAATCGTAGCATGTTTACGAAAGAGGTTATTAAATACTTTAATGGACAAGAATGATTACGGATAAGCAATCAAAAAGACACAGGTGAAAAATCTGACGAATCAACTCAAGTTTCTGCATCTTTTACATGTGAGCAATGCGGTAAAACTTTTAACTCACGTCAAGAACTCAAAGAACATACACATTAGCAGAAGAGAATCACAAAAACTACTTTACCATTATTTTTATCTCACAATATCAAAGATTTTTTTCTATTTTATTATTAGTTCGTAATCTGGATCTTATGGGTTAAATAGAGATCTCATATATATTTTATAAGACCTTTCATACCATTTGATATGTTCATAAGCAAAGATTGTACTTATATGGCAGTAGAAAAATGCCAAGAGTAAAACAAAACAGCATGCCTACATCTCTTCATTATGCTCTAACAGACTCTCAATGTAGTAAGTGTGGTGGCCAGTTGGAATGGAGTGCCAATTTTAATGATATCAATCAACCAAAATATATATCGCAGCATTGTGATCAGGAATACGCTATCCGTGTCGATTCTGTTAAGGTCGAAATGATGACTTCTGTAGGAGAAGGAAGAAAAGCAGCAAAAGAATTAGAAGATGAACCTGGAGCAATAAGAGTGGCAAAAGGATTGAAGGACATTAAAAGGAAAAATTGAAGAACATGAACCTTCAGTGATTGACCTTCCAGATTGGTTCAGCGCACTCAATCAAGGTTTTCGCTATCAGCTTACTGTCGTTGGAGCTCCTGGACCTAATCTTTACATTGCTGAAGAAATCTCTAATACTGAAAGTACTACCTCAAACTATGACAAAAGTAAAAGTAAGTTCAGGATTGCAGGAGGAGTGTCAGGTACGAAGGTCTCATGGCAGGTAACAGGATACGAAAAGACCCTTGGGCCAATGCTAACTGGATCCAAGTCGAAGAAGATAAACCTGTTAAAGAATGGGGCTATTTCATATATCCTGATCTCTATGGCCAGCCAGAAGAAAAAGAAATAAGTCACTTGCTCTTTCCGGAAAAGAAGTTGTAGGAGCAGCATGCTAGAGAGAACAATTAACCTTGATGAAGGGTATAACAAACATAGATTGAAAGTATTGTAACTCCATCTGACAATAGCGTATGATGGCTTCAAAAGCTGAGAATATTACTCAAATGAGCAAACTATTAGCTGTTAAATATCTTATTTGACCTTATAGCGATATGTCATCAACATCAACATCTGAGCTAACTGATACGGCATACGATATTTTGAAGGTTTTGGGAAAGGACGTTGACTTCCTATATGATACAGAGGATACCTGAGAAAAGTGCTAACAACAACACAATGTTTTGACAAAGATTTTGGCTAGTGAGAGTAAACAGTTCCTTGGGTATTGAATCTATTTTCTCTTCTCTTCTATCGTTGCTCTCTTTGGACTGATGTCATTGCATCAAAATCTTCTATATTCCAAAAAGCATGGGAAGTAAGGTAATGTTTGTAATCCAAAAACTATCATCATACCCCTTAACCTATCTCTTGTAGCCTGCTGAAAATCTAACTTCTCACATGCTTCTTAGCTTGTTTCTTATTCTCCGGGTTACCATCCAATAGATCTTTTGTGACCTCTTCTCCACTTGGGATTTGTTCCCTAGGTATTTGCGGAACAGATTCTAGTGCTTGCTTCTTTGTTTCTTCAACATTATCCATCATAGATTTAAATCCACTCTTTTCATAGTCTTTCTGGTCATCAACTTTTAGTATTTTTATATCCTTGTTCTTATCTGTGTCTGGATTTATCATTTGTTGTATACCCTCATACATGCATAACATGACATAATAACGAGACCAATGAAAAAGGTGGAAAGAAGCAAAAGCTCAGTGGGTAGGATATTACTCTATTAGTAGAATAATAACAATTCATCCCCTGTATTTTTCCAAGTTTTTATTTGCAAATTCAATCTCTTCCTTCAACTGAGTAATCAACCCTTCAAATATTCGCATTAGTTGCTCTTTTTGGGCAGTTAATACGTCTCAGGATCCGGATCATGGACTTTTACTTACATGAGTAAATACCATTTGATACGCGAATGGATAAATGAACTGACTGCAAAACTAACTTTTGATATTTGGTCCTTTTAATGTTACCAGGTACGATTCAGTAAATGTTAATGGTATACCTGCAGAGGACTAAAGATCATCCTGCTTAAAACTTCTTGAGTCTTCGTTCCGTCCGAAGTTGAAAGTATTAAGAATGATACCCTATATAGGATAATAGTGAAACTATTCCAAAAGCTAACCCTAATTACTGCTATTCTTGGTCTTATTATTCCGTTGTTAGGAGTAGTTGCTTATGTTTTCATTAACAGTGTAATCGGTATTCCTGTTTTAGCACTTTTTTTGGGAGGTATCATGCTTATTGCCGTCTTAATAATTGCAATTAATGCTGCGGCACTTTTTGTTGCCTTTTATCTTAAAAATACAAAGATAGTTGGAATATCTTGATTTGTTGTGGTGCCATTTTGTTAGTAACAGTGCAGTTATGGGGTCTCCCGGGATGTGTATTATATATAGTCTCAGGCGTACTTGCATTAAGGGAAAAGCTACCCCTCAACCCTAGAAAGTATACAATCAATTGTCTTACTTGTGGTATAGGACTAAAAAGTATTGACTTTGATTTTGCTAAAGATCATTTAGTTGATTATCCTACTCATTTGGAATACAGGGTGGTTGTAGAATTAAAGCAGACAGAAGATACAAAAGAAATTGCCTAGAGGTTTACCAACCAACAGAATCTAAAGATTAAGGTAACTTGTTTGCTGTCAACAATGTAAACAAAATTTTCTACTTTCCTGGAATATTTCTGCTGTATTAACTTGACATTTATCGCATACCGCCACTATTGTATCTCGATGGGAAGGCATAGGAAGGCGTCGTGTAAGAATGACCCATATTTCACCGATTAACGAAGTTACTTCCGTGGCAGTGATTAATTCCTCTTACAAAAATTGATAATTCTAAATATCATATTTTCTATTATTCTGCAGAGGAACCAAGCCAAACTAGCTCGAATTTGCTGAGCTAGTTTTCTCAGATCTGAATCAAGACCCGGGAAAAATTCCTGGGGTGCATCTGGCATGAATGGGATGTTTGCTCCCTCAGGATGACCCTCCAAAACTTCTAACTCACCACCATCATCAAAAGATTAATTAATACACTTTAGGTCTTAATCCCTTTATAACAAAATAGGTTTATAGAATAAAGTCATGGTCACAATATTAGTGAAAACTATTGATCTGCCATTTACTTCTATGATTTTTGACATCTTGAACACCAAAATGTCACGCGGGAGCTAGACTTCCTATCCATAACTATTTCTGTACCACATATCCAACATGGTCTGCCAGCCCTTCTAAAGACCCAATGTTTGAAATCCCATTTATTAGATGGTTCTGCTTTTTGTTGAGGCCTCGTACGTCCGGCGTTGAGATAGCCCGCCTTTAACACCATTTGGATTGATTTTAATAACCTCTGTTGATTAGATAAAGAGAGGCTAATAGCAGGCTTGAACGTCGTAAGTTTTTGTAAAAATAGGATTTCTGACTTGTATTTGTTACCAATACCCGCAACAGAGGTCTGATCAAGGAGGAGATCTGCCAATTTCATATTTCCTCTTTCTTTCAATCTCTCCTTTGCTCTCTCAACAAATTTTGGTTTCAGTGCATCAGGGCCAAGTTTAGTAATAGGTTCATGATTCAATGGATTATTCTCTGTAAATTGAAGTATTGGACCATTAAATTGAACAGCAGCATGAGTACCTGTGACCAAAATAAGTCTGGTTCTAGAGCCATTTTGAATACTCTTGGTTTTTTTCGTATCGAATTTCTTGAATTTATTTTTAATTATGATCTTTTCAGTGTTGCCTGAATTGGTTTTATTCTTATGTAATTTTCGCTTCCAAATGATACGAGGAGGAGGTTTTGCGTTTCCACTATCGTACTCAACCCGTTTGTAAATTCGCCATTTTCCCCACATCATCATATGATTACGCAAAAATACACCACTTGAAAAATGGATAATGATATTTTTGCCATAAGTATCTACGGATAAGACTCTTGATCCAATTATTTTTTCTCTTAGGTTTCGTTCTTGTTCTATAGTTTTGCCCCGAACATCTACAATAAATTCGTCCTAAAATCTCTCCGGCTATTTTATCTGCAGTATGTTTCACTTCTGGTCCTTCAGACATAGCTTAATTCATGGTAACTGTTAACTAGCCAGAATCTATAGAGACAAAAATATTTGTTTGTTCTTAAAACCCATACTTCGGTGCAGTGTAGTTCCTGTAGGTGGGAACAGCAGAAGAAGTACGTATTCAAAGATGCGGAGGAGGAAAGCAAAGGTTAATGACTGATCTTACAATCAAAAGATACAAGGTCTACGGGAATGATAAAAATACGATTGACATGCTGATAGAGAAGAAAAGTCATACCTTTAATCGATGCCATTATTGTGACCACCAGAAATATCCGAGGGGTAAGGTCATAATGCCGTATGACAAATTCCAACGGGAGACTGACAAAGGAGATTATATGTGTGGTACATGTGCCCTTGAATTGAATCGAAGGATATTGGATAGTTTGAATAGACGAACTGCACCTTAATGGTGAAATAAAAGCACGTGATAGTTCCTGGTGATCGATAGTGTTGAATTAACAAAGTTAATCATACCTTTAATACGATTATCTAGATAATGTATTGAGACACGCAGGGGGCTCAGGAATTCTGTTCCAATTCGTGTTCGTACTGGAGTCTCCTGCGGTTTCAATCCTAGTACTAAATACCATTATAGAAATTGAGGTTATTCCAAACTCCCTAAAACTGCTACTGCTATTGCCTTTTGTCTATTATCACTCAGGATATTTTCTACAATATACTATTATATAATAATGACTAATCTTTCCATCTCTAAGAAGCAAATATCTAGATTTATATTTAATCCCCTAATGCTATACTTTTGCCCATAAGCTAAGTGTTTATTTCACCAGATGGTAACCTTTAGAAACCTTTTTGTTCTAATATTTTCTTTGATCCATACTTCCAATTCAGAATCAGAACTGTTCTTTCTTCTTTCCTTAATGGCAATAGCATCGTTACCTACTAGATACCTGGTATTAGGTTTCTCTGATTTGATTGCACTTAAAATTACTTCTGCTGCTACTTGATATGGGGAAGAAGAGCTGGCCTCCTTAAATCTTTCTTTCACTCCTGCAGACATCTTTTTAGAAAATTCTTCATATGGCGAATCTGGATTCATTGCCTTTTGAGCTTGTTTTGCGTTATCCAGATAATCGGTTTTTACTGCACCTGGCTCAATTAATATAACCTTTATGCCAAAGCCTTCCAATTCATACTTCATGGACTCAGAAAATCCTTCTAATGCAAATTTGCTACCAACATAAGCGGAATTAAGAGGAACATCTATTAAACCTCCAATAGAGCTTACATTTACTATCGTTCCACTTCTTTATTTTCTCATTATAGGTAATACCGCTTTCATTACTCTGACTGCACCGAAAAAGTTAGTCTCAAACTGTGCTCTTATCTCATCCATCGAAAGCTCCTCGACTGCTCCGTGGTGTTCATATCCTGCATTATTAACTAATACATCAATTCTTTGGTGTCTGTTGCCTATTATATCAATGGTATTTGCAACTGATTTATCATTTGTTACATCTAGTTCTAACACCTCTAGCGGCAGATTCTCATTTTTGGCAATCTCTTTAATTCTTGTGGATTTGTTAAGGTTACGCATAGTTGCGTAAGTAAAAAACCCATTTTTTGCAAGCAGCAAAGATGTTTCAAATCCGTTACCAGTAGAGCTGCCTGTAACAATTGCCACGCTATCTCTTTGCATGTTATTAACGAACAAAATAAATTATATAAATGCAATAGGTATATTGGCTATGTAGAAAACATCATTAATATTATTAGGTTAGTTAGCATATGCATGTTGTAGGTTGTGCATCTGAATGATAGTTCCCTTTGTTATGATCGATCTAGACATAAGATGCTCTCCAAATAGTCGCGTTATGATGACAAGCTGGAGGATCTGCTCCCGGATGTGGAACTCTAATATACAATAATAGAAGTATAAAATCAGATAGAGTATTAAAATCAAAGAACATCTTGGATTAGTAGCCATTATAGCAATAACAATAACTGTTGGAATAGTTTTGATTGCTTTGAATCTTTTGCCTGAACAACAGGCCATGAAGTATAATCCTTTGTCGAAAACACCAATGAAGACTGACTTTAGAGTAATAAAAACACCTAGTCCCGGGAATAATACTTACATATACGCTCTAAACGAAGTCGCAGAGGATGCTCTACGCATCGCCCAGAATGACAAAAGAGTAAAGCAGATTATTAATGAGCAAGAAAATAAAGCCCTGACAATAGCAGCAGTCCAGCCTACTGTTATTCTAGATGAAAGGAATGGTACTGGGGAATCAGGTTACAAATTTGCCACTGGTCAAATCATTATTGTAGCTAATTGGCAATACATGGATGGAAAGCCGTACACGAAAGCAGCTGATTTCAACGAGATTAGGAACAAAATAGGAGAATCCCACCAGAGGATCTGGAACATATTCGTAGATTTGAATAAGCGAACAGTTTCCAAAATATCAGAAGAGTCTGAGAGAGTTATTAGTAAGACCATACAGCCAAATCTCATCTATCCGGAGGTCAATATGTTTATGCCTGATTTAGTCAAGGTGAATGCAGGTTCAGAAATAAAATGGCCAAACAATTCTAATCTTCCACATAATGTAGTCGGCACTTACAAAAAAACTGCATCAGACTCACAATCACAATCACAGCAGAATGTAACAGTAGATAGTGGTTTTATACAACCTGGCGAATCATGGAACTACGTGTTCAATGACAAGGGAATTCTGGAATATCATTGTACCATTCACTCAGCAAATGGAATGAAAGGTACAATCGTCATCTCGTAATGTATGCCACAATGTTTTATTACCGAGTCTAAAAGTATAATTGGTACTGCAGGAGATTGATAAGTTACTCACGTGAATACTAGTCAATTAACTAGTTTGTTTATATTAATTTTAAACAGACAAACTTCAGTTTATAGTTGAAAGCGTAGTGAAATATTTTGATGCGAAATTTGTAAGAATCTGACTAGTCGATAGAGAAAAGAAATATTTAATGCTAAAATTAATCGCAGGAAAATACAGCATGGAAAATCCTCCACTAGGTAAGAAGACCTGTTGGGTTAGGATTTAGAGTAATAACACAGAAGGGGTTATCATTAGATCAGTAGAAGAGCAAGGATAGATAAATCTGGTTAGACCACCGAATCTCAAACTAGAAATGATTCCTATCCAACTCTGTGTGAATATCAATTGCCAATTTATCAAATTTATCTCTCTCCTTCTGAGTGACAGAGGCTAAATCCTTTT
>Ga0111539_10005024_pt1 | contig 17195 bp, 16 predicted proteins | sample RhiMethybrSRZTD1_FD_79667 | JGI IMG/M metagenome (GOLD analysis project Ga0111539, IMG submission 79667) | Populus rhizosphere microbial communities from Tennessee, USA - Rhizosphere MetaG P. TD hybrid SRZTD1 (version 2) (version 2) | ecosystem: Host-associated > Plants > Roots > Rhizosphere >... | reverse complement strand
GCGCTTTACCGCGACCCAGTACGCGCTGCTCTCCGCCCTGGCGAGCATCGCCGGCCGCTTCCTCACGGGCGCGACCGCCGGTGCGCTGATCGATGCGATCGGCTATGTTAACTTCTACCTGCTGACCACGCTCGTCGCCCTGCCCGGCGTGATCCTGTTCTGGTTCATGATCCGGTCCGGGCTTGCCGATCTGTCCATCGGCTCGGCGGGCACGGAGAACAAGGGGAGCCCATGACTGCAATCCTGCTCGATGAAACGCACGACGCCCGGCGCAGGAGCTGGGTGTCCACCGCGAACGATCACCCGGAATTTCCGATCCAGAACCTGCCGTTCGGCGTCTTCAGCCCGAAGGGGGATGCGCCGCGCGGCGGGATCGCGATCGGAGATTCGATCCTCGATCTGCAGGAGGCGCTCGGGGCGGGCCTGTTCTCGGGGCAGGCCGAGAGCGCCGCGACCGCGGCCATCGGGGCAACGCTCAACCCGTTGATGGCGCTGGGCCGGGGGCCGCGCACGGCAGTGCGCAAACGGGTATCGGCGCTGCTTGCGGCCGACGGCGCCGAGCGCTCGAGAGTGGAGAAGCTCGCTTCGAAAATCCTGCACAAGACCGCGGACTGCACGCTGCACGTGCCGGCGGCGGTCGGGGACTTCACCGATTTCTTCGCCGGCATCCATCACGCGTACAACGGCGGAGTGCGCGCCGGGCGGCAGCCCCCGCTCCTGATCAACTACAAGCACGTCCCGGTGGCGTATCACGGCCGGGCTTCGTCGGTAGTCGCGTCCGGCACCGCGCTCAGGCGGCCCAGGGGCCAGCGCGTGGCGCCGGGAAAGGAAACGCCGGAGTTCGGTCCGTCTCTGAGGCTGGATTTCGAGCTGGAGCTGGGTGTCTGGATCGGGCCCGGCAACAAGCTGGGAGAGGCCATCCCGATCGCACAGGCCGGCGAGCACGTCGTAGGCTTGTGCATGCTGAACGACTGGTCGGCGCGCGATATCCAGAGATGGGAGTCAGCGCCGCTCGGTCCGTTTCTCGCCAAGAACTTCGGCACGACCATCTCGCCGTGGGTCGTCACGATGGAGGCGCTGGCGCCGTTTCGCCAGGCGCAGCCGCCGCGGCCCTCCGGAGATCCCCGGCCGCTCGCGTATCTGTGGGACGAGGCGGACCAGAAGGATGGCGCTTTCAACGTGGAAATCGAGGCGTTGATGCTGACCGAGGCCATGCGGGCGAAGGGGATGGCGCCTCACAGGATTTCGCTCAGCAACCTGAGTCACCTCTACTGGACGCTTGCGCAGATGGTCGCGCACCATACCTGCAGCGGCTGCAACCTGCAGCCGGGCGATCTCTTCGGCAGCGGAACGATTTCCGCTCCCGACCCCTCCGGCTACGGCAGCATGGGAGAACTCTCCGACGACGGCAACCGGCGCATCGAGCTGCCTTCCGGGGAAACGAGGACGTTCATCGAGGATGGCGACGAGTTGATCCTTCGCGCCACCGCGCGCCGCGACGGCTTCGCCACCATAGGCTTCGGCGAGTGCCACGGGCGGATCGTTCCGTAGCGATTTGGCCACGGAATCACACGGACAAAAGCAGAGAGACTTTTCCCCTCCTTCACATAGGAGGGGTGGCGCACGGAGTCCGCCGGGGTGGTCCGGAGAGCACCTGGGGAATTAAAGCGCCTTCCATCGGTCTCTCTGTGAAACTCTGTGTACCCCTCAATGGGTATTGAAAAGAATCCTCTGTGGCAAAGAATTGAAGAGCGCGTACCCCGGAAACCGACTGTTCCTCTTGCTGAGGCTGTCGCTGGTCCTCGCCGGCGGGCCGGTATTCGCCCAGCAGGGATCGCCCGACCCCGAGCAGGTTGCAGGCCTCGCCTTCCGGCTGACCAACGAGTTCCGGGCGCAGGAGGGGAGGCAGGAGGTCGTCGTCAACGAACGGCTCCTGGCGGCCGCCCGCTATTTCGCGGGCTACCTGGCGAAGACCGGCAAATTCAGTCACGAGGCCGACGGCAGCAATCCGGCGGCGCGGGTAAAAAAGCACGGCTACGACTACTGCATCACGTCGGAGAATATCGCGTACCGCTACAGCTCCAACGGATTTGCCACGCGCGAGCTCGCGCAGGGATTCGTCGAGGGCTGGAAGAACTCGCCCGGACACCGCAGGAATATGCTGGAACCCGACGTAACGGAAACCGCGGTGGCGGTCGCCAGCGGCAAGCCGGGCCACTACCACGCGGTGCAGGTGTTCGGCCGCCCGGCGTCGCAGGCGATCAGATTCTCGGTCGCCAACCGCTCGAACGCTTCGATCCGCTACCGCGTCGACGACAAGACGTTCTCTCTCACCCCGCAGCAGACACGCACGCACCAGAATTGCAGATCGAGCGCGATCGACTTCGACTTGCCCGGCAAGCAACGGGACGCGAAGGTCAGGCCGAAGAATGGGGACGCCTTTGCTGTCGTGCGGTCGGAGTCGGGCAGGTTGAGCTTGAAGACAGAGTAGAAAAGCCTCACCGCTGAGGGCGCGGAGGACGCAAAGGAAGGGGGGCAGATTTGCTCGCAATCTGTTCAAGTAGAGCGAAGATGGGAGCATGGCTTCGCTCATACGGCCGTAGCTGCTCGAATTGATCAAAGACAACCACGTGCCGCTCCGGACTGTTAACACGTATGCTCATCAGTTTCTTGAGGTCGGTGCTCGTCGAAAGAGTGCTATCCGAAGATATGTCCTTACTTAGAGATGCGGCTAGGAAAACCACGTGCTCCCAACGGGAGAGGAGGGAGGCGGGGGCGGGGTGGATGGCCCACTTACAAGAGTGCGGCGATCGCGTCCGCAGCGCAGCCCGAACAGCGGCCGGGTGGCGGAATGGCCGGATGAATGGGACGATTCTCTGGTAGTGGGCGGTCTCTAGAAAACGAAGATGGCCAAATCTATGATCAATAAGTGCGGAGAATCGGATCCAGAGGCCGGACATGCCGACAGGACCCGGTCAGCTGTTCGGCAGGCATGACGCCGAGCGAATCGGTGAGGCCCCGGGCGTTCTGACAGGACCGGCTTGCCCCTCACCCCATCCCTCTCCCCGTCTAACACGGGGCGAGGGAGATTTCGTCATCTACGCCGCCGGGAGCACGGCGATCCTCGCCCCGCGACACTCTACTACCTGCCCGGCACGGATCTTCGCCGCCTTGCGGCTCTCCCGCTGACCGTCCACATTGACCTCGCCGGCAGCGATCATGTGCTTCCCCTGCCCGCCGCTATCGGCGATGCCGGCAAGCTTGAGCAGATCGCAGAGCCTGACGTGCTCAGCCTTCAGCCGGAACTCGATTGTGTCCATGTGAGTCGACAGGCGGTTAAAGTTTGGTCTACCCGACCACCCCGGCCGTTTCGCGTCCACCCCTCCACTGGTCACCGGTCACCGGGTTGACGCGCCGAAGTGATAGACCGCCAATTCCCCCATCAGATTCGGCCACAACGTGACCGGCTCGTCGTCGGTCAGTACCTTGCGCTCGAGGATTTTCACCCCGCGCTCCGCGCAGAAGCGCTCGAAGTCCTCTATCGTGCACAGGTGGATATTCGGCGTGTCGAACCACTGGTAGGGCAGGTTCTCGGACACGGGCATGCGGCCGACGGCGACCTGCAGCCGGTTTTTCCAGTAGCCGAAGTTGGGAAAGGTGACGATGCCCTGGCGGCCCACGCGCAGCATCTCGCGGATGATGCGCTCGCTGTTCCGGACCGACTGAAGGGTCTGCGACAGGACCACGTAGTCGAAGGAGTTGTCCCTGAACTCGGATAGCCCGCGATCCAGGTCGCTCTGGATGACGCTGATGCCGTTCTTCACGCAGGCGAGCACGCTGCCGTCGTCTATCTCCACGCCATAGCCGGTCACGCGGCGCGAGTCGCGCAGATAGCGCAGCAGGCTGCCGTCGCCGCAGCCCAGATCGAGCACGCTCGACTCCATGCGCACCCATCCGGCTATTGCCGCGAAATCCGCGCGCTGGATGCCGTTGCCGTTTCTCATGGTTGCGTTACACGCTCCTGCGCGATCCGGTCGTAGTACGCCGCGACGAGGCGATGGTAGCGCGGGTCCTCCAGCAGAAACGCGTCGTGGCCGTGCGGCGCGTCGATCTCCGCGTAGGTGACGCTGCGCCGGTTGTCGAGCAGCGCTTTCACGATCTCGCGCGAGCGCGCCGGCGAAAAACGCCAGTCCGTCGTGAACGAGACCACCAGGAAACTCGCGCGCGCCGGCGCGAGCGCCTTCGCGAGGTCGCCGCCGTGCTCGAAGGCCGGGTCGTAGTAATCGAGCGCCTTGGTGATCCTGAGGTAGGTATTGGCGTCGAAGTACTCGGAGAATTTTCCTCCCTGGTGCCGCAGGTACGACTCGATCTCGAACTCGGTGTCGAAGCTGTAGTTGAGCCGGCCGTGCTTCAGCTGCCGGCCGAACTTGCTCGCCATCTCGTCGTCGGACAGGTAGGTGATGTGGCCGACCATGCGGGCGACGCGCAGCCCGCGGGTCGGGCGCGTGTCGCGCTGGTAGTAGTGACCGTCCAGAAAGTCGGGGTCGGTGACGATCGCCTGGCGCGCGACCTCGTTGAATGCGATGTTCTGCGCGGAAAGATTGGGCGCGCACGCGATCACGAGCGCATGGCGCACGCGGTCGGGATGAAGGTAGGTCCAGGCGAGGGCCTGCATCGCGCCGAGGCTCCCGCCCATGACGGCGGCGAAGCGCCGGATGCCGAGGTGATCGGCGAGCTGCGCCTGCGCTGCGACCCAGTCCTCGACTGTCACGACCGGGAAATCCGCGCCCCACGGCTTGCCGGTGCGCCGATTGAGGCTCATGGGGCCGGTGGAGCCGTGGCAACCGCCGAGGTTATTGACGCCGATTACGAAGAAACGGTCCGTATCGAGGGGCTTCCCCGGGCCGACCATGTTGTCCCACCAGCCGATGCTTCCGGGATCCGCGGCGTAGTAGCCGGCGACGTGGTGCGCAGCGTTGAGCGCGTGGCACACCAGCACCGCGTTCGAGCGCTCGGCGTTCAGCGTGCCGTAGGTCTCGTAGACGAGCTCGTACTCGTCCATGACCGCGCCGCTTCTCAGGCGGAGCGGCCCCTCGAATCGAGCGGTCCGCGGCGTAACGGCGCCGACGGAGCCCGGGATGGCGGCTGTGTCCATAGTCCAAAAATACAAAACCCGGCGAGCTTGCGCGGGCCGGGTCGGGAAAAAGCTCTAAAGCGTTTTCTCTTTAGCCGGATTTGTAACGCGCCCGCAAGCTGAAATTCAAATCGGCGCGATGTAGTGGGGGGCAACGTTACCCGCCTCCCGGCACCTTGTCAAATGCCCGCCGGGAGGCGGAAAAGGCGAGAGAAGGAAGGGGTGAGAAGAGAGGAGAAGGTGCTTTGACGCCTCTCGTCTATCTCCTCTCGTCTCTCGCTTCTAACTGTTCAGCTTTTCCAGCAGGCCCCGCAGCTTTTCCGGATCCGTCGTCCGCAGCATGCGTTTGCCGAGCGGCGTCAGTTGCCCGAGGTCGGACCTCAGCACCTGTTGCTTCACGTCGAGCAGGTGCGCCGAGTGCATCGAGAAATGCACCAGCCCGAGCGCGAGCAGGAGCCGCGTCATCAGGACGTCACCCGCCATCTCCCCGCACAACGCCACTGGCACTTTCGCCCTCTTCGCGGTCTTGAAGATGTGCGAGAGGAGATTCAGCACGGCCGGGTGCAGCGGATCGTAAAGGTGGGCCACGGCGTCGTCGGTCCGGTCCACCGCCAGCGTGTACTGGATGAGATCGTTGGTGCCGATGGAGAGAAAATCCAGCTTGCGCGTGAACATCCCCAGGGCGAGCGCGGCCGCCGGCACCTCGATCATTCCCCCGATCTTCGTTTCCCGATTGTAGGGCACACCCTCGTCGTCGAGGCTCTTTTTCGCCTGCGCGATCATCGCGAGCGTCTGGTCGAGCTCGTCCGAGGAGGCGAGCATGGGAATGAGTACGTTGATCCTGCCGTAGTGCGAGGCGCGCAGCAGCGCCCGCAACTGCGTCAGGAACCGCTTGGGCTCGGTGAGGCACAGGCGGATCGCCCGCAGCCCGAGCGCCGGGTTGGGCGTCCTGCGGTCGGTCGCGTTGGCGTTCTTGTCCGCGCCCAGGTCGTAGGTGCGGATCGTGACCGGCAGACCCTCCATGTCCTCGGCGACCTTGCGGTAGGCCTCGAACTGCTCGTCCTCGTCGGGCAGGTCGGCGCGGTTCAAAAACAGGAACTCGCTGCGGAAAAGCCCGATCCCGGTCGCGCCGTTGTACTTCGCCTCGACGACGTCGGCGGGAAGCTCGATGTTGGCGTGCAGCTCGATGTGCATGCCGTCGAGCGTGGTGGCGCGGGTGTTCTTCAGCCGCCGCAGCTTCTGGCGCTCGAGGTCGAACTGGTGCTGGCGCAGCTGGTACTCGGAGAGTGCCGGCAGATCGGGGTCGATGATCACCACGCCCTGGGTGCCGTCCACGATCACGAGATCGTTTTCCCGGACCAGCTGACGCGCGGAATGCAGCGCGACGATCGAGGGGATGTTGAGGCTGCGGGCGACCACCGCGGTGTGGGAGGTGACGCCGCCCAGGTCGGTGATGAAGCTCGCGAACTGGTGCCGCTTGAACTGCACCACGTCGGCGGGCGAGAGATCGCGCGCCACCAGTATGAGATTACCTTCGCCGTCGGCCCTGGGCGGGGGCGGGATGTAGCCGGGCTGGCCCGCGAGCGCCTTCATCACCCGCTCGACCACCTGGATCACGTCGGCCTTGCGCTCGCGCAGGTAGGCGTCGTCTATCTCGTCGAAGCGGGCGAGCAGCTCGTCCATCTGCACCTTGAGCGCCCATTCGGCGTTGCACTGCTCCTGTTCGATGATCGTGCGCGGGGTGACCGACAGCGTCGAATCGTTCAAGATCATCATGTGCAGGTTGACGAAGGCGCTGAATTCCGCCGGGGCGGTCGGCGGGATGCTGGCGTGCACTTCCTCCAGCTCCGCGCGGACGCTTTCAACCGCCGCATCGAACCGCGCGGACTCCTCGGGTATCTGGTGCTGCGGCACCACGTAGTGCGCGGCCTCGAGCGTCGCGTGCGACACCAGGTGGGCGTGCCCGATCGCGATCCCGCCGGAGACGCCGATGCCGTGGATGGTGAAGCTCATGACTGCGGTGACTTGTGACCAGTGACCGATGACTGGTATGGAGCGTGCCCTCTAGTTCCCTCCCGTGCAAGTGGCACTTGGGGAAGTCGAGCCTGCCTGCCGGTTGGATGCGGTTGACTGGTCACAAGTCACCAGTCACTGGTCACGGCTTTACTCGTCTTCGTCGAATCGACTCGCGATGAGCTGGGAGACGGCGTGCATGGCCTCGACTTCGTCCGGACCATCGGTTTCCAGCACGATCGTGGAGCCCTGGGCCGCCGCCAGCATCATCACGCCCATTATGCTCTTGGCGTTGACGCGGCGGCCGTTGCGGCTCACCCAGATATCGCTCCTGAACTGGCCGGCGACCTGGGTCAGCTTCGCCGAGGCCCGGGCGTGCAGCCCGAGCCGGTTTACGATCTCAACTTCCCGTTGCAGCATTATTGACGATCAGCATCGGTATGCGCACGACGCCGTCGCATCCGCCGCTCACCGCCTTGGTGACTATGGTGAGAAGCGTCCGGTCGCGGTAGGTGAGAACACGAATCAGCATGGGGAGGTTGACCCCGGCCACGCCTTCGACCTTGCCGGGAGCCAGGAGCCGGGCGGCGATGTTGGCAGGGGAGCCACCGTACATGTCGGACAGGACCAGCACGCCGTCGCCCTCGTCGAGTTCCTTCACCAGTGCCCGCGCCTGCGGCAGCAGGTTGAATGGGTCGTCCTGCGCGGTGATGGAAAGCTGCTTGAGGAGCGGCGGGCGTTTGTTGAGCACATGGCTCGCGCAGTGGATGAGGCTCTCCCCCAGCGTGCCGTGTGTAATGAGCAGAATACCAATCATAAGAAGTGTTTAGAGCGCCTATCGAAGCATGGGCGCCCTGATGTCGGGGAGCATGATGGGACTTGTCCCCTCATTTGCTTATGCCTTTAGCCCGGAACGTGTGCAGTGCAGCATTCTACCCCTTTTGCGCTGCACGACGCAGCCGGGAACAGGGCGGGATTTGCCGTGCATATCCGCGCATGGAGGGGCTTCCGGGTTTGACACCGCCGCCCGGGCTGATTTCCGGGGGGCTGGTGCCTGGCTTGCGAAAATTGCGGAAACCGAGCGCTATGCTCAGGCGGACTTGCTCTTCCGGGCGACCGCGCAGGCGGATTCCAGCGCGTCCAGGAACATGCCGGCGACGTCGAACCCGGTCTGCTGCATGATTTCCTGGAAGCACGTAGGACTGGTGACGTTGACCTCGGTGAGGTAGTCGCCGATGACGTCGAGGCCCACGAGCAACAGGCCTTCCTTCGCAAGCGCGGGACCCAGCGCCTCCGCGATCTCCCGGTCGCGCTTGCCGAGCTCCCGGGCGACGCCCGTCCCGCCGACCGCCAGGTTGCCGCGCGTCTCGCCGGGCTTGGGGATGCGCGCGAGGGCGTGCGGCACCGGCTTGCCCGCGATCAGCAGGATGCGTTTGTCCCCGTCCCTGATCTCCGGGATGTAGCGCTGGGCCATGATCGTGCGATGGCCGTACTGCGTCACCGTCTCGATGATGACGTTGAGATTGGGATCGTCGCGGCGCACCCTGAAGATCGAAGTGCCGCCCATGCCGTCCAGCGGCTTCAGAATAATGTCGCTGTGCTCCGCGAGAAACTCGCGGATGGGACCTTCGCTGCGCGTCGCTATCGACGGCGCGATGAACCGGGTGAAGTGCGCGATTCCCATTTTCTCGTTGTAGTCCCGGATCGCCCGCGGACGGTTGAAGACGCGCGCGCCCCGCGCCTCGGCGAATTCCAGCAGGTAGGTGCTGTAGACGTACTCCATGTCGAACGGTGGATCCTTGCGCATCAGCACCGCGTCGAATTCCTGCAGCGGCATGAAGGAGGCGTCACCAACCTGGTACCAGCCGGGTTTCTGTCCGGTCAGAGAGAGCGCGCGTACGTTGCCAAGAACATCGCCGCCGCGCCACACGAGGTCGTGCTGTTCCATCGAATACAGCGCATGACCGCGCGCCGCCGCCTCGCGCATCATCGCGAAGGTGGTGTCCTTGTAGATCTGGAAGGAGTCGAGAGGATCGACTATGAAGGCAATCTTCATTCCGAAGGATCGGCGCCCTCGAATGCGGCCTCGGTCTGCTCGAGCTCGATGGCCGCCGCGAGAAGCGCGAGCCGGGCTATGACGCCATAGGCGTAGAAGCGGTTCGGGGGGCAGCCCGGGTCGTCCGGATTGGGCGAAGAGCAGGGCGCGGCGAAGGCGAGCGGCCGGAACTGCATGCCCGGCGCGTTCAGGTTCTCGTCCGTGCCGCGCCCGGTATGCACCCGGTAGAAGCCGCCCACCACGAAGTGATCGATCATGTAGACGACCGGCTCGGCGACGGCATCGTCCACGGTCTCGAAGGAATAAACCCCCTCCTGCACCATGACCTCGTGCACCTCGAGGCCTTCCTTCACCACCGCCATCTTCTTTCTCTGGTTGCGGTTCAGCCCGCGTACCTCGGAGGGGTCTTTCACGGTCATGATCCCCATGCCGTAGGTGCCCGCGTCGGCCTTGACGATGACGAACGGCTCCTGCTTGATGCCGTACTCCCGGTACTTGCCGCGGATGTCCTCGAGGATCTCGGCGACGTAGCCTTCGAGGCACTCCTCGCCCTGCTTGTCCTGGAAGTTGATGCGGCCGCATTTCTCGAAGTACGGGTTGACGAGCCAGGGATCGATCCCGACGAGCTTCGCGAATTCCTCGGCGACTCCGCGGTAGGCCTGGAAATGATTCGACTTGCGGCGCACGGTCCAGCCGGCGTGCAGCGGCGGGAGCACCGACTGCTCGAGGTTCATCAGGATCTCGGGCGTGCCGGAGGAGAGGTCGTTGTTGAGCAGCACCACGCACGGGTCGAAGCCGTCCACCGCGAGGCGGTTGCCGCGGCGCTCGAGCGGCTCCAGCACGAGCTTCGTTCCGTTCGCGAGGGTGATCTCGGTGGGCTTGGTGATATCGCTGAGCAGGCTCCCGATCCGGACCTCCATGCCCGCGTGCCGTAATATGTTCTGCAGCACCGCGACGTTCTGGAGATAGAACTGGTTGCGCGTATGGTTCTCGGGAACCAGCACCATCCCCCGGGCATCGGGACAGATCTTCTCGAACGCCGCCATCGCCGCCTGCACGCAAAGCGGGTGGAAATCGGGATTCAGGTTGTTGAAGCCGCCGGGAAAGAGATTGGTGTCCACCGGCGCGAGCTTGAAACTGCTGTTGCGCAGGTCCACCGAGCAGTAGAGGGGCGCTGCGTGGTCCTGCCACTGGCCGCGCAGCCAGCGCTCGATATCGGGCTGGGAAGCGAGCAGCTGGCGCTCGAGATCGGGCAACGGCCCGGCGAGCGCGGTATTCAGGCGCGGTACGGTCATGGGTATCCCCCGCAAGGGGTCCCTATTCTACCCCCCTGACCCCGAAAAAAAAGGCGCCCGCGAGGAGCGCCTGATAAAGCCACACACTGGAATCGTGCATGAGGGGCGATCGCTTCGCCCCTCCCTGTTACATATGGTAGGCCGCCTCGCCGTGTTCGTTGATGTCGAGGCCCTCGCGCTCCACTTCCTCGGTGGGACGCAGCCCGACGATGATGTCCGCGATCTTGAATGCAATCAGCGCCACCACCGCCGTCCAGATCACCGTCACGCCCACCGCCTTCGCCTGGATGATGAACTGGTCCATGATCGGGTTGGAGCCGACTTTGGCCGTGACCCAGTCGGTGACGAGTCCCGGGCCGCCGAGCGACTGGTTGTTGAAGATGCCCGTCAGCAACGCCCCGGTTACGCCGCCCACCGCGTGCACGCCGAATACGTCGAGCGCATCGTCGGCGCCCAGCATGCGCTTTAGTTGATTCACCGCCCACAGGCAGATGAAACCGGCGGCAAAGCCGATCACGAAGGCGCCGCATATGCCGACATTGCCCGCCGCCGGCGTGATCGCCACCAGCCCGGCTACCGCGCCCGAGGCCGCGCCCAGCATGGAGGGCTTGCCCTTGAAGATCCACTCGCCGAACGTCCACGCGAGCACGGCGCAAGCGGTCGCAAGAAACGTGTTCATGAAGGCAAGGGCGGCCGTGCCGTTCGCTTCGAGGGCCGATCCCGCATTGAAGCCGAACCACCCGAACCACAGCAGCGAGGCGCCGATCATGGTCATCGTGAGGTTGTGCGGTGACATCGCCTCCTTGCCGTAGCCCAGGCGCTTGCCGCAGAGATAGGCACCTACCAGGCCGGCGACGCCGGAGTTGATGTGCACGACCGTGCCGCCCGCGAAATCGAGCGCGCCCCATTGCCAGAGCAGGCCGGCCTTGGCGTTCATCGCGTCCACGACCTTGGGATCCGTGTAGGCGTCCGGGCCCATCCAGAACCACACCATGTGCGCGACGGGGGTATAGCTGAACGTGAACCAGATGATCATGAAGATCAGAACCGCCGAGAACTTCATTCTCTCAGCCACCGCGCCCAGGATCAGGCAGCAGGTGATTGCGGCGAACGTCGCCTGGAACGCGACGAACACCAGCTCGTATATCGGCGTCGCCTTGCTGAAGGTGGCCGCCATCGCGAACTCGCCCTTCATGTTGTCGAAGGTCCCGTTCAGGAACAGGCGGTCGAACCCGCCGAAGAACGAGTTGCCCTCCGTGAAGGCGAGGCTGTAGCCGTAGACGCACCACAGCACCGTCACGAGCGAAAAGGTGACGAACACCTGCATCAACATGGAAAGCATGTTCTTGCTGCGCACGAGGCCGCCGTAGAAGAGCGCCAGTGCGGGCACGCTCATGCACAGCACCAGCGCGGTCGAAGTCAGCATCCACGCGATGTCGCCCTTGTTGGGCGCCGGCGCGGGCTTGGCTTCCTCCTTCTTCTCCTCCGGCTTCGCGTCCTTGGCCGGGGCCGCATCCTTCTTGTCGTCCGCCTTGGCGGCGGGCGCATCCGCGGCGGGCTTGTCCTGGGCCTGCGCGATCAGGGGCATTGCATTCAAGCCGAGCATGCAGAAGAGCGCGAGCCAGGCGGCGATTTTTCTGAAAAGCTTTTTCATCTCATTCTCTCCCTATCACTGCCTAGAGGGCTTCCGCGCCGGTCTCGCCGGTGCGGATGCGGATCACCTGCTCCAGATCGTAGACGAAGATCTTGCCGTCGCCGATCTTGCCGGTATTGGCTGACTTCTCGATGGCCTCGATCACCTGCTCGAGCAGATCGCTCTTGATCGCGGCCTCGATCTTGACCTTGGGCAGGAAATCGACCACGTACTCCGCCCCGCGGTAGAGCTCGGTATGCCCCTTCTGCCGGCCGAAGCCCTTGACTTCGGTCACCGTGATGCCGGTCACGCCGATGGCGGAGAGCGACTCACGCACTTCGTCAAGCTTGAACGGCTTGATAATTGCCATGACCAGTTTCATTCACGTCTCCCAAAAAAAGGCCGTAAAAAAGGGGCTGCCGGCGAGCGGCAGCCCCTTGTCCCGTTGCTGCTAGAAAGTCTTCTGGATGTAGATCGTCCCCGTGCCCTTGCCGAGATTGCGCGGGAACGGGCCGCCTTCGCCCACGCTGCCGTATCCCCTGTTATTCAGGCTGCTCGTATCGCTATAGAACGCGCCGACGGTGAAGTCCTTCGGCAGCGCGTAGCTCACGCCGAGCTTCCAGTCGTTGTACGAATAGAGATCGTCGTTGGAATTCGGGGAAGCGGGGCCGCCGCGGTACTTCTGGATGCCGTAGTGGGCGAAAATCGTCCAGCCGGTGGCTTCCTTGGCAAAGTCGCCCAGCGGCACGTTGAGCCCGAAATCGACGTAATACGTGCCATCCGCGTCAGCCACGCCGAAGGCCTTGTTGCTGGCGACGTAGGAGAACTTTGCCGACAACCACTTCCAGCTCAACCCGGCGTAGACCTCGAAGGTGTCCGCCTTGGGCAGTCCCGGGCTGGCGTCGCCCGGGTACCAGTAATAGAGGCCCCCGAGGTCCAGCGTCCAGTCCGGCGCGAATCCCCACTTCCAGCCGCCGTAGAAATCCCATTCCAGGCTGCCGCTGTTGCTGTAGGCGGGCGGAACGCCGTCCCTCAACCAGCTGATGTTCGATCCCCAGGTGCCGAGGTAGAAGCCGCTGGAGTGCGAATAGTCGAACCCACCTTGAATCGCGGGATCGCGGTCGGTCTGCGTCAGTCCTCGAAATATGTACTGGCTGTAGAAGCCGACGTTCCCGGTAAAGGTGTGTGGTCCCGCCGGTTCCGCCGCCTGCGCAAGCCCGGATCCCAGGGCCGCGGCAACTGCACCTGCCACGACGGTTTTTTTCAACATGAGCTACCCCTTTCTTTCTTCCAGATTGGTGGAGCGTGCAATATTGCACGCAAGTTAATAGCACAGACCGTGCCAAGAAAAGTATACAAACCAATCAATCAGTTAGTCGCCAGTTTGCTTCGAAGTAAAAGACTTGTTGCACAGCAATGATGCGAGATTCTTAACAAATGCCCCACTTTGGTGCGGACTTGGGCGGTCCCATGTATACCAGTGGCGTTAACCTCATGAGTCGGTTGTTGTTTCGTTTTCCCGTCGCGGATGAGGTTTGTGTAGTAGATTCGCAACACTCATAGTCGAACTGAGGGGCCTGGATCATGGAGCAACGGCTGATCGACGAGATCAACGACCGGGTCAGATCTCTGTTCGCGAACAGCCCCGCCGCCGATCTCGAGAAGAACCTGCGGGCGCTGCTCGCTGGTTTTTTCAGCCGCCTCGACCTGGTGACGCGCGAGGAATTCGACGCGCAGCGCGAAGTGCTCGCGCGCACGCGCGCGAAGCTGCAGGAACTGGAGGCGAAGCTAACCGAGCTGGAAGGCAGGAGTCAGGATTCGGGATCCGGGATCCGGCGGGAGTGAACTGCAGGGTTCAGGATGACCACACCGATGGTATGCCGCCTCTTGCGGGCACCATCAGGATCCTGTGATTCATCACACGTCCTGATCCAACGCATCAAGTATTGCGAATTCCGGATTCCAAGTCCCACGCGTTCTCCGGCATCTGTTGGCGACAGCTGGTTACCGTCACCATCCGACGTTCTGCACTTGATGGCACTGATTTCGTGCTGCACTGAAGATGGAAAGTCGTCCCGTGACTCGCGGATGTCTCGGGCGTGCCATTCATGAGACAGGTTCTAGTCCTTTTGGCGTAGTCTGCGCTTCCCGTTGCCGCGTTAATAACTGAATCCTGAATCCCGAATCCGGGTTCTGTTATGTCGCTAGCCGTGGTTCACAGCCGGGCGCTTGCTGGGGCGGAGGCGCCGCCCGTCACCGTCGAGGCGTACCTCGCAAACGGGCTGCCGAGCTTCACCATCGTGGGCTTGCCCGAGGCGGAGGTGCAGGAGGCCAAGCACCGCGTGCGTGCGGCGCTCCAGAACGCACGCTTCGAGTTCCCCGCGCGCCGCATCACCGTCAATCTTGCCCCTGCGGACCTTCCCAAGGAGTCGGGGCGTTTCGACCTCCCGATCGCGCTCGGCGTGCTCGCGGCGGCGGAGCAGCTGCCCGTCGAGCGCCTCGCGGAGCACGAGTTCGCGGGAGAGCTCGCGCTGACCGGCGAGCTGCGACCGGTGCGCGGAGCGCTGGCAATGGCGCTCTCCGCCGCAGCCATGGGGCGTTGCTTCGTGCTGCCGGAAGCCAATGCGCGCGAGGCCTCGCTGGTGGAAGCGGCGCTCGTCTATCCCGCGACCTCTCTGCTGCAGGTCTGCGCGCATCTCACCGGTCAACGGCCGTTGACGCGCTGGACGGGCGCCCATGCGGTGAACGGCGCCGCCTATCCGGACCTGCAGGAAGTGAAAGGACAGGCGCACGCGAAGCGCGCACTCGAGATCGCGGCGGCGGGCGGCCACAGCGTGATCATGGTCGGTCCGCCGGGGACGGGCAAAACGATGCTTGCCGCGCGCCTGCCCGGGATACTTCCGCCGATGACGCAGCAGGAGGCGCTTGCTAGCGCGATGATGCAGTCGCTGGGCAGCGCCGGTTTCGACGCAGGCAACTGGAAGAAGCGGCCGTATCGCTCGCCGCATCACACGGCTTCGGCGGTGGCGCTGGTCGGCGGCGGCGCTCATCCGCGCCCCGGCGAGATCTCGATGGCGATGCACGGCGTCCTCTTCATGGACGAGCTGCCCGAGTTCGACCGGCGCGTCCGCGAAGTGCTGCGCGAGCCGCTCGAGTCGGGCCGCATCAGCGTCTCGCGCGCCGCGCGGCAAGCCGAATTTCCGGCGGAGTTTCAACTCGTCGCGGCTATGAATCCGTGCAACTGCGGCTACCTGGGCCACTTCAGCGGCCGATGCCGGTGCACGCCGGACCAGGTGATCAAGTACCGCCGGAAGATCTCCGGGCCGCTGCTCGACCGGATCGACATTCAGATCGAGGTACCGGCCGTGCCGCCGGACGAGCTCTCGCGCACTCATAGTGGTGAGTCATCGGCGGCAGTTCGCGAGCGCGTCACCGCTGCCCGCTTGCGCATGCTCGCGCGCCAGGGAAAAGAGAACGCCCGGCTGCGCGCGCCCGACGTGGAAAAATTCTGTCTGCCGGATAGCCAGGGCGAGGCTTTGCTCAAACAGGCGATCGGCCGCCTTGCCCTTTCCGCGCGCGGGTATCACCGCATACTCATGGTGGCGCGAACGGTTGCCGATCTGGCCGGGATTGATAAAGTCTCGGCAGCTCACGTCGCCGAGGCGATTCAGTATCGCCGACTCGACCGGGGGCCCGCGTAGGGAAGTGGCAATCAAAATTGGGACAGACACAGTTTCCGAGTGATCGCGATCATGCCGAGGATTGCTCGCTCTGTTTTCCCCGGAATTCCACACCACCTCACGCAGCGTGGCAATCGGCGCGGAGATGTTTTCTTCAGTGACGGGGACCGTGCAGTTTATCTCGGATGGCTGGCGCACTATTGTGAGAGGTTTCGAGTCCAGGTACTCGCCTACTATCGCATCCTGCGGATGGCGCGGACCATTGCCGACCTCAGGTGGCCACGATCGTGCAGGCGCTGCGCATGGCGGAAGCGATTCAATATCGCCGCCTCGACCGCGTGCGGGGGTGAAGAAGGGAACCTACAGCATTGCGCTAGCACGTCGGGAGATGATTACCATGCGGTACCGAGGCCTTCGTGCCCGACAACTGGTCGCATGAAAAAGGCGCGCGTTCCCTTCAGGTTCTCTTCAGGCTCGATTATTTGGAGGCAGAATGAAACTCACTCCACATTTTTCGCTGGAAGAGTTTACGTTGTCCAGTACCGCACTCGCGTTGGGGATTGAGAACAAACCAACGGCGGTGCACCTCGAGCATCTGCGTATTCTCGCGACTCGGATGGAGGATGTGCGCGCTCTGTTCGACAAAGTAATCGAGATCACCAGCGGTTACCGCAACCCGCAGGTGAATGCCGCTGTCGGTGGCGTGCCAACCTCAGCGCACGCGCTCGGTTTTGCGGCGGACTTTCACGTCCACGGGTTTCACGACCTGGAAGCTGCGAAGCGCATTCGCGACAGCGGGCTGAAGTTTGATCAGCTCATCTACGAGAAAAATCGTTGTGTCCATCTCAGTGTCGACCCGAGAATGCGCCGGCAGGTACTTCGCCAGCCAGGCGGTCCGGGTTCACCAGTGCATCCAGATCTTGAGCCCTAGCACTGCACCGAACCACGAGAGCGCCATCTCAACGTCTCGTCCGGTGAATGGGACCCCGTTGTTCACGGTGACGCCGAATTTATACAAGCTCTCCCTTGACGGGATCGCCGTGCGGATGACCTGACCGCGCGCGTTCGCTCAGCTCTCGGCGGCGACGTCGAGCTCCATCGTGCCGATGCCGTCTATCGTTCCCTTAAGGTGATCGCCGGGAGCGAGCTTCGACACGCCGGCCGGCGTGCCGGTCGTGATCAGCGTGCCGGGCTGCAGCGTCATCGCGGCCGACAGGAAGCGGATGAGATCGCGCAGTCCGTTGATCATGTCCCCGGTGTGCGCGCGCATCACGGTCTTGCCGTTCTGCTCGACCACGATACCGACATCCTGCGGCTCGCGGATCTCGTCCCGGGTCACGATCCACGGGCCGAGGCCGCAGAACGTGTCGAAGCCCTTGCGGAT
>Ga0111539_10005022_pt1 | contig 17202 bp, 17 predicted proteins | sample RhiMethybrSRZTD1_FD_79667 | JGI IMG/M metagenome (GOLD analysis project Ga0111539, IMG submission 79667) | Populus rhizosphere microbial communities from Tennessee, USA - Rhizosphere MetaG P. TD hybrid SRZTD1 (version 2) (version 2) | ecosystem: Host-associated > Plants > Roots > Rhizosphere >... | reverse complement strand
GGCGTTCATGTCGACGTCCTGGACGTGCATCGAGATGAAGCGGCCTGGATACTTCGTGAAGTAATCGGCGCCGACGAGCCCTGACGAAATCGTCGACATCTGGAACTGGAACTTCACGAGCTTTGGATCGAGCAGCTCGAACAGGGTGTCGTACACACGCTTGCCGTCGAGCATCGCCAGCTCGAATCCCTCGTTGTGCAAGCCTTGCTGGATTCCTGCCTTTGCGGCAATGCCGCCGATCTTGTTGTATTCGTCGGCGGCTTTCTTGACGTAATCCATGTCCAGAGGTGCCTGGTTCGGCGGCATGCCGAGTGTGGCCGTGATCATCTGGCTGATACCGATCTCCTTCGCCCACTCGATGCTCTTGTCCTGGGTATTTCGAAGCTCCGCCATGCTGAAGTGTGCGCTCTCGCACTTGAGGCCATGGTCGCCGATGATCTTCTTGGTCTGCTTGGCGTCCGAGAGGCTGGCGAATTCCTTGTAGCCGAGTGCGGAGCACAACTCGATGCGCTCGACGCCGAGGTCCTTCAGCGTCTTCAGCAGGTCGGGGAATTTTCCGTCGACGATCATCTGACGATGCGGATACGTCTGGCTGCCGATCGGAAGTCCCAGCGGATTCGCATACAGTTTGTCAGCCGTTACGGCCAGAATTCCAACGACCGCCGCATCCGCTCCCGCTTTCTTGAAGAAGTCTCGTCGTGATATTCCCGCCATCAGTGGCTCCTTCTTTGGTTGATCGATCGCCGACATTACAGTTCACGCGCGCGAATGTTCTTGTATTTGACGCTTCCGGCGAATCCACCCGACTCACCGGCCGGCGGCCACTGGAAGGTGATCGGCGCTGCCTCTTTCCAGCTGGCTTCCGCCGGGTCGGTCGGATCATCGGTCACGTCGCTGATTTGCTTTCCGTTCAACCACACCTGCAGATGCGGGCCCTTGAACGAGATGCGGACGTGATTCCAGTCACCCTTCTTGCGGAGCATCGGGAATTTATCGCAGTCTTCGAGGTATCCCGGCTTGGCGCCGCAGTCTCCCGACGACAGCCAAAGGACATTGCCCCGAATCGCCTGGGGCGCCGTTCGGTGCACCACGATGCCGATATATTCACCCGCCTCACGACGTCCGAGATTCAGTTGATAGGCGGTGCGCAGCGTCACGCCGCTGTTGAACGTGCACGTCTTGTCCTCGCTGAGATTCGCCTGTTTCTCTCCGAGCTTCGGCGTGCACTTGGTCCCGGCTTCCGCCAACTGGAAATCGAACTCGAGCTCGACATCCTTGAATTTGTCGACGGTCGTGAGGCTGCCGCTTCGCTGGCCTTCGGGAGGCGCCACGCTCGTGATGACGCCGTTGTCCACTTTCCATCCGCGCTCTTCCGGATTGGTCGAAGCGGGCGCAGGCGGAGTTGCCGGGGCTTGCGCTCCGGGAGCGGCGGCACGTCCGCGCCCGCCTCCGGTCACGGTCCAGCCCGAAAAGTCCTTGCCGTTGAACAGCGGCTTCCACGAGCCTGGCGACTGCGCGTTCACGGTCAGCGTTGTAGTCAGAAGAAGTCCAGCGGTGCCGATAATGGTCGCACCGCTCGCGGCGCCAACTCGTTTCAAGAGGAATGTCATGCGTGAATGCCTCCCAGTTGGCGCATAGCATCGTCTAAAAAGGGAAAAGGGACAAGCGACAGGCGCGCCCGTGCGCCCGCAGGCCCGGATGCCGGTCCCGGCACCTTCTGGACACGAGCGACATCAACTTCTACAATGCGGCCGACAAGCTGATGGCTTCCAAAGTGACACCCACTGTGATCGTGTGCGGCGCCTTGTTCGGTGGCGCGTTCCTCGCCAGAACCGCGCTCGACTGGTTTGTCCCGACAGCGGATTTCTCGGTCCGTTCCCAGATCTCGACATACGTCGGCATCAGTCTGCTCCTTGCCACCGGCTTCTGGTCCGCGTGGCGTTCCGGATCGACCACGTCAGGGACGTTCTCCGCAGCAATTGCCGCTCTCATCGGCGCGATCGTCAGCGTGGCCGGCGCTGCCGCGATGCTGACGGTGTTTCACGATCAGCAAACGCTGGCTGCGATCGAGGGAAGCGGCGGTCTGGCTGAAGTGTTCACATTGCCGATCGTGATGGTTGTTCCCGCCCTGATCCTCGGTACGATCGGCGGCGCCCTCGGCGCGGCCGCAAATTCAAAGCTCAGAATCGACCCCGTCTGAAATGCGCCTCATCGGAGGTTCGCCCATGAGAAAACTTCTGTATCCGGGGATCTGCGGCGCGGCTCTGCTGGCGTCGGCCATCGCGACGATGGGGGCGCGGCAGGCGGGCGGCAATGCCGTCGCGATCGACAACGATGACATCGGCGGTGTCGTCACCAGCAGCAAAGGTCCGGAGGCCGGCGTCTGGGTCGTAGCGGAAACCAAAGAACTGCCGACCGGCTTCATTCGTGTCGTCGTGACAGACGACCGGGGCCGGTATGTCGTGCCCGATCTGCCGAAAGCGACCTACCAGGTATTCGTCAGAGGGTACGGCCTGGTCGATTCGCCCAAAGTGCCGGGCACACCTGGCAAGCAGTTGAATCTTACGGCGGTGATTGCGCCGGATCCGCGGGCGGCGGCTGGGTACTACCCGGCAAATTACTGGTTGTCGCTGCTGAAAATTCCCGACAAGAGCGAGTTCCCAATCCAGGAGCAGGGGGCGACTGCCGGCAGGAGCCAGGGTGAGTTCCTGAAACAGCTGAAGACCGACGGGTGCATGTCGTGCCACCAGATTGGGAACAAGGCGACTCGTGAAATTCCGCCGAGTCTCGGGAAGTTCGATTCGTCGGTGGCTGCGTGGGCGCGTCGCGTCGCGTCGGGACACGACGGCTCACAGATGGATCAGCAGATGGGTCAGCTGGGGCGTCAGCGCGCGCTGAAGATGTTTGCCGACTGGACCGATCGCATCGCCGCCGGTGAGTATCCGAAAGAGGCACCGCCGCGGCCGCAGGGCGCCGAACGCAACCTCGTGATCACGCAGTGGGACTGGGCCGATCCGCGCGAGTATTTCCACGACGTCATCGCGAGCGATAAGCGCAACCCGACGGTCATGCCCTACGGTCCGGTGTATGGACTGCACGAAAACTCGTCCGATCATTTGACCATCCTGGATCCGGTCAAGAACTCGTGGACCCAGGTCGAGATTCCCCATAATCCCGCGGCGCAGTTGAATCCGTCGGGCGGAGCCATGCCGAACCGGTCGCCGTACTGGGGTGAAGAGATCATCTGGAATCAGGTGACGAGCGGCCACAGCAACGAAATCGATCAGAAGGGGCGTGTGTGGAACACGACTCGAACGCGGACGGCGACAGAACTTCCCGCGTATTGCAAGGAAGGATCGAGCAACCCCTCGGCAAAGGTTTATCCAATCGGCGGCGGCGGACGCGGTGGCGGCGGCCGCCAGTACACGGTCTACGATCCCAAGACCAAGAAGATCGACATCGTCGACACGTGCTTCAGCACGTTTCACCTCAACTTCGACAACGATGCCGACAACACGATCTGGAGCGGCGGCGGGGGTCTGGTTGGCTGGGTGAATACGAAAGTGCTCGACGAGACGCATGACGCCGGGAAGGCTCAAGGCTGGGTGCCGCTCATCGTCGACACCAACGGGAACGGCAAGCGGGACGCCTACGTCGAGCCGAACGAACCGGTCGATCCGGCGAAGGACAAGCGGATCGGCTCGAGCTTCTATGGCGTGATGCCGAGTCCCGCAGACAACTCCGTCTGGGGATCGTTCCTTGGATTCCCCGGCGGACTGGTGCGGATGGATCCCGGACCGAATCCGCCGGAGACGGCGATGGCGGAGATCTATATGGTGCCGTGGAATGAACCGAAGGCGTCGGCGCAGGGATTTTCGCCGCGCGGCATGGACGTCGATCGTGACGGCGTCGCATGGACGGTCCTCGCCAGCGGCCACCTTGCCAGCTTCGATCGTCGAAAGTGCAAAGGGCCACTGAATGGTCCGGCGGCCGCGGAAGGGAAACTGTGTCCGGAAGGCTGGACCCTCTACACGGTGCCCGGACCGAATTACCCGGGAAACACCGACGCGGCGGCAACCGATTCGAACTATTACAACTGGTCCGACAAGTTCAATTCGCTCGGGCTGGGTGAGAACGTACAGATTGCAACCGGCAACGACTCGGGCGCACTGCTCGCACTCGTCAATGGCAAATGGGTCGTGCTCCGCGTTCCGTATCCGCTCGGGTTCTACGCGAAATCAGTCAACGGTCGCATCGACGATCCGAAGGCGGGCTGGAAGGGAAGAGGTCTCTGGACGGGCTGGTCCAACCGTAACCCGTGGCACAACGAGGGCGGGAAAGGGAAGTCCAGCATGGCGATCCACTTCCAGATGCGTCCGGACCCGTTGGCGAAGTGAGCTCGAACTGGGTTCAAACCCGTGTCACGCTTCTGGTGTTCGCACTGGCCCTCGTATGCCTCTCGGCGAGTGTGCTTGCGCGGCAGGCACCCGCGAAGGGTGATCCTGAAGCGGCGAAGATCAAGAACCCGGTCGCTGCAACATCTGAGTCGATCTCGGCTGGACAGAAGCAGTATCAGGGGCTCTGTGCCGGCTGTCACGGCAAGGACGCGAAAGGCGGCATCACGGTCTCGGTGATTGAGGACCGTGGCGGCAATCAGCCGCCGGATCTCACCGACGACAAGTGGGATCACGGTTCGAGCGACGGTGAGATCTTCACGGTTGTCAAGAAGGGGATCGCGCCCGAGTACTTCATGGCGCCGTGGGACGGACGCATCAGCGACGAGGAGATCTGGAACATGGTCAACTACATCAAGTCGCTATCGCAGAAGAAATGAAGACGCCGGCCGTGTTCGTCGCGCTAGTACTTGGCGCCATCATCGGCGGGATGGCGGTCGAGTACTGGATGACGCGGAATGTTCCTACGCCAGCTGCCCAGTCCGCGCCGGCCGGTGCGGCGAACGCCGATGTCACGTTTCTCAAGAGCGTGGTTCCGACGCAGTCCCATTCGATGATCGATGTGGGATACCACTGGACCAACCTGTGGTTCGCGGTTGACAAGAAGAATTGGACACTGGCGCGATACCTGATCGGCGAAGCTCGTCAGTCGATGCGATGGACCATTGTGCTCCGTCCCGTGAGACAGTTGCCCGACGGCAAGACGGTCGACGTCAAAGGCATCTTCACCGCAGTCGATATGAGCGCGTTTGCGGCGGTGCAGATTGCAGTCGAGGACGAAGATCACGAGGCATTCGTCAATTCCTACAAAAGCGCACTCGAGGCCTGCTACTCCTGTCACGTCTCCGCAGGCCTGCCTTACCTGAGACCGATCGTTCCAACCGCTCCGGCTTCGACGCTGATCGGTTTCGAGCCTATCGCAAAATAAAATGGATCGACGGTCCTTCCTCTGGCTGTCGGCGGCCGCGGCCTCGCCGTTCATCGCCCGATCGCGGCAGGCGCGTGGCGCCGCCACCGATCCGGTCGTCGTGGTCGGGGCCGGTCTTGCGGGACTGCGTGCGGCGGAGGTGCTGCGAAAAGCCGGCGCGCCAGTGGTCGTGCTCGAAGCGCGCAGCCGACCCGGTGGCCGCGTCTACACGATCCGAACGCCTTTCGCCGAAGGTCTCTATGCCGAGGCTGGGGCCATACGGATTCCACCGTTGCACGAAACGGTGGTGCAGCTTGCGAAGGATTACGGACTGAATCTCGTGCCGTTCGAATCGTTCAATGGATCCGCGCTGGTCACGATTGGGAGCGTGACGGCGAAGATTCCCGACGAGTTGAAGCGCGCCACGGCGACACTCACCTTGAAACCAGACGAAGACGGACAGACACAGGCGGCGTTGTTGAAACGCTACGTCACAGATCTGCCGGCCGACATCGGCGAGTTGAAGCCGGCTGCCGACGCATATGAGAGGTGGCGCAGCTACGACCAGGTGACGTGGCCCGACTGGTTACGGTCGCGCGGCGCATCCGACGATGCGGTGAGGTTGATGACGGTTGGAGGAGATTCGCGCGAGCTGTCGGCGCTGTACGTGCTTCGCCAGTTTGCCCTGCTGCAGAATGTCAATCAGTTCTACAAAATCCATGGCGGCATGGATCAACTGCCGCGCGCGATGGCGCGGTCGCTCGGCGCCATCGTCCGCTACAACGCGGCACTTGTCGGCATCGATCAGAGCGATGGCGCCGCGCGGCTCGAGTACGTCGAGCGGGGACGCAAAAAAGCCGTGCGCGCGAGCCGCGTGATTCTGACGGTTCCGTTTGCGGCGCTCCGGACCATCGATATTCGGCCGCGTTTTTCAGAACAGAAAGCGCGAGCGATCGCGGAGCTGCCGTACTTTCCGGCCACGCGCCTGCTCTTCCAGTGCCGCACGAGTTTCTGGCAGCAGCAGGGACTGAGCGGCACGGCACGCAGTGATGCCCCTGCTGAGATGTGGGATTGCACCTACGATCTCGAAGGCACCCGCGGCATCCTCGGCGCGACCGTCGGCGGTGAAATTGGTCGCAAGGTCGCTGATATGTCGCGCGCGCGCGCGATGGCCTACGGTCTCGACGTTGTCGGCCGGACTTTTCCGGCGGTTCGCACGTCCTTCCAGACTGGCTCGGTGTATCGTTGGGTGCGTGACGCATGGGCTGGCGGCGCGTTTGCCGTCTTCCATCCCGGGCAGATGTCGACTTTGATGCCGGAGATGGCGAAACCTGAGGGACGTGTGCATTTCGCTGGCGAGCACACATCAACGTGGATGGGATGGATGCAGGGCGCGATCGAATCAGGCGAGCGGGCAGCCGCCGAAGTGCTCGAGCGGTAGTCAATTCACATGATTCAACTCTTACTCGTTCTTCATGTGCTCGTCGGCGCCGCACTGCTCGGTGCGATCACGCATCAGGCGTTCAGTGTGGCGCGCAGGCCCACGGCGCCTGGACGTTCGTTTGTCGAACGCTTCCGCGGCGTGAACTCACCCACCTTTACCAACGTCATCGTCCTGCTGTTTTTTGTCAACGTCGTGCTCGGGAGCTTGCTGTATCCGCAGTATCGCGTCGAGGTGCGGCCGACCCTGGAAGATCTTCAGTTGCGTGCGGCCAACGGCATCTTTGAAACGAAGGAGCATTTTGCGGCGGTCGCACTCGGGCTGCTCCCGGCATACTGGCTCGCGTGGCGTCCTCCACTGCTACCGGTGCGCGCGGAGACGCGCAAGTACTTGACCTGGATGCTGGCCTTCGTCGCGTGGTGGAGTTTCGTCGTCGGTGAACTGCTGAACAACATCAAGGGGCTGTTCCCATGATGCCGTCCGCCCGGATGAATGTGTTTTCGATTGTGTTCGGCGTCGCCTATATGGGACTATTCTTCTGGAGCGAGCGATATCACACCGCACTGTTTCGCTATTACCCGGTGCTGAAATCCTTTTCGCGCGACGATCTCGCGCTCGAGGAAGCAGGGCCCGCGATCTTGTGGTACAGCTGGTTGTTCGGCGCTACCGTGATCAGTTCGGTCGCTGCGTTTGTCGTACCGCGCTCACTTGCCGAACGGATCGGCCAGGTGTGGGTGTGGGGAGTTCCTGCTGCACTGCTCATCGTCATTCTTGTGTATGAACGACGGTGGTTCTATTGAATCGCTAATCCCTGATCACTGATCGTCGAATCATCCGATCCCGGATCCCGATACGAGCGCGCCAGCCCGGGGATACGTCGCGTTCCCCGGGCTGGCGCGCGCGCTCAATTCAACAGCTTCATATAGGCCACAATATCGGCCTGGTCCTGTGCCGTAAGGTTGATGAACCCGGCGCTCACGATCTGGAAGAACAGTGTGTAATGCGCCGCGACGTCTTCGAGCGTCTTTGCGGAGTTGTCGTGGAAGTACGGGGCTGTACGACTGATTCCACGCAGTGGCGAGATCTTGAACGCGTTCACGTGCTCCAACGTTGGATCGTTGGCTGGGATCACCCCTGTGATGAGCGCCCGTCCGGGATCAGGACTGACCAGGTGGAATTCGTCCGACTTTCCGGGGTTGAAAATAAACTCCCGCGAACCTGCTGGATGAAGTTCCGAGATGCCGACGCTGATGAAACGCTGTCCCGCCGGAATTGGCGCCGGAGACGGAATGAACATCTTGGCGAACTCGTTGGTCTGATTCAGTAGCGGTCCGCTGTGACAGTGAGCGCACAGTCCGGGTTTCAATCCGTCCGTGGGATCCGGCGGCAGGTCGTCGAAGAACCGTCGTCCGCGTATTTCTGATTCGGTCACGCCCTGCGGCAGAACCGGATCTGCGCCTTTCTCGAGCGCAAACCGCCGGATCTCCGGGGAACTGAAAAACGCGTTGGTCTTCTGAAAGGCTGCAATCGCTTGCAGCGCTGCGATCGGAGGAACGGCCCCCTGTGCGTGATCCTGAATGGCCCCCGTGGCCTGTTGTTCCAGCGTCGGCTGGCGGCCGTCCACCATGAGCACCTCATCGAGGGCCGGAGTATTCAACGTGGTCGGAATGCCGCGCGGGATGACAACCGTCTTCGCCGAGGGATCGTCGGCGAGTTGGATGTTGTCGGCCATACGAATGGTCATCAAGACCGTGGCATCTCTTCGCATCCGCGACGTACCGTGTCCCTGACCGTCGTCGCTTCCGTCGTGGACGAAGAGAGGGTCGTTGGGGTCCTGGGCGAAGCGTTTCTCGGCATCTGCCGGCGAGACTGTGCCGGTCGCCAGACTGTGGCAGGTCTCACAGGTTCGGCCGTTACCTCCAAAGGTTGCCTGCTCAAAGAGGCGCTTGCCCTCGAGAAGTTGCCCCGGAGGAGCACCAGAACCAGTGCTGGCGCCGATGGCAATGGCGGCCGCACACGTCAGCACGGCACTCATCAATAGCGCGTTTCTCATGTCGCCCTTTCTCTCGCAAACAGTTGCGTACGAGCAGTTTGCGGACGCGGCAGATTGGCGCGCCGGCTGCTGGCGGTTCTCTGTGGCTGAGTTTTGTGGATTCTATGGCTGGCGTTCAGGAAACGCAATCCTTATTTGGGTAGTCGGTACACCCTCCGCGGGCGCGAGCCACGCGTAGTTCTTGGGATTCAGCGTTTTGGTATGGCAAAATGTGCAATCACGGAGGCTGTAATGAAAGTCCGACTCCTTGCGATTGCAGTTTTGGCACTCTTCACGTCAGGCGGGGCGCTCGCCAACGGTGTCGAATTCTTCAACGCACAGAACGACGGCCCGGCGGTCCTTTACTATTTCGGCCACGTCAAGGACAGCAAGGGGAACGTCCTCGACAAGGTGATGATCACCGTCTCGGCAAAAAACGTCGGGATGAATTTTCCGTTTCGCAACGACAGCCCCGGCCATTTCAGGAGCCCCGATGTCGGACGGGCGATCCAGGGATTGGGCAAAACCGTTGATCCAGCGCAGATCGAAGTCACGATCACGAAGGCTGGTTACAAGATGGTGTCGGCGCCGAAAATTCCGAACAAGCTGGGCGCGGTTCAGCTCGAGAACGTCGTCATGGAGCCCGTTCCCGCCACTAAATAGAACGTTGTCGGGCGCGGTCGCCAAATCATCTCAGCGGCGGCGCGAACATCAGCCCGCCATCGCGCGCCAATCGATTGAGGCCGCGGTTCAGCCCGATACGGCTGCCGCGGCCGATGTTTTTTTCGAACATCTCGCCGTAATTGCCCACCGCTTTGATTGCGTCGTACGCCCACGATTCTCCAAGCCCGAGTGCCTTTCCAGTGCCGTCGACGGTCCCGAGAAGACGCTGAACATCGAGGTTGGCGCTCTTGCGCATGTCGACAACGTTGGCTGATGTCACGCCCAGTTCCTCGGCATTGACAAGCGCCAGGATGGTCCATCGGACAATCACGAACCAGTGCGGGTCATCATGCCGAACGAGCGGTGCGAGTGGCTCGCGCGAAATCTGTTCGTCGAGAATGTCGAAGTCGGCCGGCGTTGGCAGGAGCGATCGGATGGCGGCCAGCTCCGATACGTCCGCGGTGTAGACACGGCACTTTTCCTTGGCCAACGCATCCGCGATCGCCCGGAAATCGGCGGCGGATTCGAGTACCACCTTTTTGAGCGCGAGTTGGTGCGTCTGGAAGTACGAACCGGCGTTGAATTCGAAATTCGTGCCGCCGGCGACACACACGTCGATGTCCGAAAGCTGTCGAATGGCTTGCACCTTGAGCGTCTTCGATACCAGGAATCCCTGACCGTCATAGAAGGTGATCGGACCGAACAGAAGTGGCAGCGCGGCCTCGCGCCGCAGTTCCCAGGTCAGTCGACGCGAGACCACGTCGATCTCGTCACGCTTCAGGAACTCCGCGGCGTTTGCGACGGGGATGAATGTCACTTTGTCGGGTGTGCCGAGAACAGCCGCCGCGATCGCACGGCACACGTCGATATCGAAGCCGCGACGACGACCTTGGGCATCGACCTCGGAGAACCCGGGGATGTTCTCTTCAATGCCACAATTGATCAATCCGCGCTTCTGGATCATCTCGAGCCGGGGCCCCGCTGCCGCGGTCGCACTCATCCACAAGCCCGACAGAGCGAGGGCAATCAAGACTCGCATCGGTATGTCGTCGGATAATATATCCACCACATGAGGACCGGTGTTGTCGTCAGCGCGTGGGTCGTGTTTCTGCTCCTCGGCGCCGCGGGGTGTGGCGGAGGCGGCCGCGCCCTGGCGATTGGATCGTCCGCACCCGAGTTCTCGCTCCCAGGCGTAGACGGCAAGACGCACTCACTGGCCGAGTACGCCTCGAGCCGCGTACTCGCCATCGTCTTCACCTGCAATCATTGCCCTGCCGCGCAACTCTACGAAGAGCGTCTCCGCAAGCTGGATGAAGACTACCGGAGCAAAGGCGTCCGGCTCGTGGCGATCAACAGCGAGCAGGCCGACGCCATCCCATTGACCGAGCTGGCGTACTCGGACGTCGGCGATTCGCTGGCCGACATGAAAGCTCGCGCCGCGCATCGAAGAATCCAGTACCCGTATCTGTACGATGGAGACGCACAGGTCGTCGCGACCAAGTTCGGCGTCGACACGTTGCCGCATATCTTCGTGTTCGATGAACAGCGCAAGCTGCGGTACGAAGGACGGATCGACGACAACGTCAACGTCGCGCTGGTCAAAAGCCACGACGCACTGAATGCGATAAACGCGGTGTTGGCTGGTGCGAGTGTGCCAGACGAGCGAACCGCGGTCGCCGGCTGCAAGATCCAGCCGGTATCGAAAACGTCGCCGCGTCAGGAGGAGTTGACGAAGATTCAAGCCGAACCGGTTACGCTGGAGATGGCGGCGGAGGAAGAACTGAGGAAGCTGCGGCCCAATCCGACCGGCAAGCTTCTCCTCGTCAATTTCTGGGCGACGTGGTGCGGACCGTGTGTGACTGAATTCCCCGAGCTGCAGACGACCTATCGAATGTATCGAAAGCGCGGGTTTGATTTCGTGTCGGTATCGTCTGACGATCCGGCGGACAAGCCGAAGGTGATGGAGTTTCTGAAAAAGAATCATGCGTCAGGCAGGAACCTGCAGTTTGCGACGCCCGATACGTTCGGTCTGCAGGAGGCCTTCGATCCGGCCATGCCCGCCGCCGTCCCGTTCAGCGTCCTGATTGCGCCAAACGGCGACGTGTTGTTTCAGCAGCTCGGCGAATTGGACTTCTCGAAACTTCGGCGGGCGATTCTCGCGAACCTGCCAGACGACAAGGATCACTCGGGGATGCAGGCGTACTGGTCGGCGCAATGATGGTGGCGGCTGATTGGCAAGGTCAAGGTAATGTCGGGCGCGGTCTTGGACCGCGCCAACCGTCCAATGGAGATTTCATGAACCTCTCAACCGATCGACGAACGTTGCTCGTGGCGGCTTTTGCCATTGTTGGCATGAGCCTGGTGGATCTGGGACATGCGCAACAACCGCCCGCCAGAGGTCGCGGCATCACCGCGAACCTCGAGCATCCGATTCTTTCGATCGGCTCACCCGCGCCCGATTTTGCGCTTCCCGGCGTCGACGGCAAGATTCACAAACTGAGCGACTACAAGAACGCGAAGATTCTCGCCGTTGTCTTCGAATGCAACCACTGTCCGGTGTCGCAGTTGTACGAAGGCCGAATCGAAAAATTGTATCGAGAGTATCGGAATAAGGGGGTCGCATTCGTCGCCATCAACCCGAACAACCCAAAGTCGGTTCGTCTGAACGAGCAAGGGTATACCGACCTTAATGACTCGCTCGAAGAGATGAAAATCCGCAAGGCCTTCCGCAACATCGACTGGCCGTATCTCTATGACGGAGAGACGCAGGCGGTCTCGATCAAGTTCGGCGTCGTGGCGACGCCACACATCTATCTGTTCGATCAGGCGCGGAAACTTCAGTATCAGGGCCGGGTCGACGACAACCAGCGCGAAGATCTCGTCAAGGCACAGGATGCACGCAATGCGCTCGAGGCGATGCTGGCCGGCAAGCCGGTCCCGGTCACCGACACGAATGCGTTCGGCTGCACGACGAAGTGGATGTCGAAGGCGAGCGGCGTCGAAGAGGAGTGGGCAAAGATTCAGGCCGAACCCGTGACCGTCGACACGGTTGGCGCCGAGGACGTGAAGAAGCTTCGCGCCAACCAGACCGGCAAAGTACTCCTGGTGAATTTCTGGTCGACCAATTGTGCGCAGTGCGCCGATCAGTTCCTCGATCTCGAAACCACGTACCGCATGTATCGGTTGCGCGCTTTCGATTTCGTGACCGTGGCAACCGATCCGCCGGCGCAGGCCCCGGCAGTGCTTGCGTTTCTGAAGAAACAGTACGCGTCGAGTCCCAACAAACAGTTCGCGTCAGCTGATGTCGCCGCCCTGCAGGCTGCCTGGGGCTCGCGCTGGAAGCCTGGCACGCCGTATACGGCCGTAATCGGCACCGATGGCAAGATGTTGTACGAAAAGGAAGGGAAGATCGACATCCTCGACGTGCGCCGCGCCATTCTCGCGAATATGCCGGATACGAAGTCCTACATCGGGCAGCAGGCGTATTGGCAGCAGGCGATGGCGGATAAAGCGAAGAAGTAGCTGCTGGCTTTCGGCTGCTGCCTGTAGGGTTGAGAGCCAAGATCCATGAGGCAAGAGCCGAGAGCCAGAGATTACATCCCTCGTACGTCAATCCAAGTCTTGATCGCTGAGCCTGGCGCGAGGGGGCTGACGGCACAAAAACAGGCTCCCAATTCGCGCGTCTGGTGGCACACGTCTTGAGACGCTGCGCAGCATGGGTGTTTTCGCTCTCGCCGTGTTGCTCGCCGCCGTCTGGTATTTCACGACACCAAAGGAACGTGATCGATTCCGCCGGCTGGTTCTTGACCGTTTCGACGATGTTTGGGGCGGTGTAACACGATACTGGCCGGCTCCCACACCATTTGACGCGGCCCTCGCCGCGCGGACGCCCCGTCCGCTCGCGACATTTACCGTCCTTGCCCTGAACGTCGGCATCTTTCTCTGCATGGTGACGAGCCCCGGCTCGCTGGCCGATCCCGCGACCCTTGTCGGATGGGGCGCCAGCGTCGGCACGCAAACGGCCAATGGCGAGTGGTGGCGATTGGCGACCTCGATGTTCGTCCACGGCGGCTTCGGGCACATGATCATGAACGTGCTCGGCGTCGCCCAGATTGGGCTGATTACCGAGCGGTTCTACGGGTCGTTCGCGTTCGCCAACGCATATCTTGGCGCCGGATTGTTGTTCGCCGTGGTGAGCGTGCTGCTGCACCCGATTGCAGTCACCACCGGCGGGTCGGCGAGTGTCTTCGCGATTTACGGAATGTTTGGGACCATGCTGTTGACCAGGATGGTCACACGGTCACCGTTCACCGTGCCGCCGACGACACTGCTGAAAATCGCGGCGCCCGCCACTCTGTTTCTTTTGTACAGCTTCAGTGCGGGACACGCAGGCGCTCTCGAGCTGTCGGGTCTGGTTGTCGGACTCGTCTACGGGTTCATTCTCGCCAGGCCAATGGTCGTCGAAGCGATGAGTGCGACACCTGAGCCCGAGGCACAGCCGGTTGGGGAGGCCGCACAGTCGCGGCCGCGGTTGACGCTTGCCGTGCCGATGTTGAAACGCACGATTGGAATTACGGGGGCGATTCTCATCGTCGTCATCGGCGCCGGCATTCCGATGCGCGGTGTGATTGACGTCCGTCCGGAGATTGCGCGTATCGCCAATCTGGAAGACAAGACCGCAGGCGCATACGACAGCGCCGTGCGTGAGTTCACCAATGGCCAGATGACGATCAAGGAACTCGTGGCCCTCATCGAACGCTCGATCCTGCCGGAGCTTCGTGCCGCACAGACGCGTCTGAGTCAGCTGCAGCACGTTCCGCGCGAACAAGCGAAACTGGTCGCGGACGCTGATCAGTATTTCAAGCTGCGTGAGGAAAGCTGGAAGGCACGGGCTGCCGGCCTCAGGCGGACCAGTCTGAAGGGGATGCGTTCGCCGGATGACACCGAGCGCGAGGCGAGGGAGCTACTGGACGGCCTTCGAATCGCTAATCCCTAGGTTTAGTATCTCTACCGCTGGATCGCAGCGTGGGTGTGAACGCCGCTCGTATTAGCCTCACCCGCATTACTTACCGAGATACCGATCGAAAAACTTCCCGATCTCCTCGAACGCCTCCTTCGTCTCTGGCGCATTCGCGTCGCGCATGTACTGCGCGTGTGATTGCCCCTCGTAAACGTGCAGCTCCGCGACGACGCCGGCCTGACGCAGCTTGCGGTGGACCCGCACGGTGTTGCTGAGCAAGAGGTCGCGTGTGCCGGTCGTGAGAATCGTCGGTGGAAACCCTTTCAGGTCGCCATAAACAGGCGACAACATTGGATCCTTCAGGTCGTGACCGTTCGCGTAGAGCTGCGCCATCTTGTCGCAACGTCCATCGCTGCCAACCAGAACGTTGTCGACCATGTAGTTGGTCGCGAAGGAGTCTCCGGTTCCGGTTAGATCCGACATTGGTGTTCCCGGCGCGATGGCGGCAGGCAACGGCAATCCTTCCTGCTTCGCGCGTAGCACCATCGACAGTGTCAACGCGCCACCGGCGGATGTCCCAAAGATGGCCATGTTCTTTGCGTCGGTCGACTTCAGCGCCCACTTCCACGCCGTCATGCCGTCGTCCAGGGCGGCCGGATATGGTGCGTCGGGTGGCCGGCGGTAATCCACCGACAGGACGCGGAAGTGGCCGAAGCCCGCCATGTAGATCGCTTCGCTCGTCGCCGCTTCGCCGCCCTGGAGCACATAGCAGCCGCCGTGCATGTGCACGAGCAGACGATTGCGATTCTCCGGCGGAATCACCTGAGGCGTGACCATGAACGCGTTGACACCATTCACCGTGATCGCTTCGGTCTTCACGCCCAGCCGTTCGCGGAGTGCTGGCAGATTGCGGCCGGCAGAAGGAGCCGCCACAGTCTTCCACTCCTCCGTGGTTGTTGGTGCGCTGTTCCAGTTCCCCGCTGGTGCGCCTGCGATCAGCGCCTGCATTTCGGGGCTGACGGTCGTGGGCACGGGAATACTGCGCGCCGGGATCGCTCGCGGCTCTTTACTGTTGGTTTGAGTGCTGACGTCGTCTGACACGGAAAGAACAATAATCGCCAACAGGACAAAAGAAAACCCGAGTGCTAGGCGACGAAGCTGGCGGAACGAGATCGTCATGGCACCTCCTCCGAACCGCACGGGCTGTGGAAGTTGCGGTATCGTCTCACAACCAGTACGAAATGCGTGAATCATGGGATCGATGCATCGAACGCGCTCAGCAGCTCGCAAATGCGGACGAGGCGGTCCGTCCACTGTTGGCTTTTTACGGCGCTCTGCTGGGATTGCAAAAGGTGCTGGCCGTCGGGCTGACTCCCAACAGAGATGGTCCGCCGACCGGCGCGCTCGCTCACGACATCGAGTTGCTGCGCCCGGGCATCGCCGCGTTTCTCGGCTCGATTGCGACTGGCGGTCCTGAGCTTCTCGCGACCCAGGCGCGCAAGCTGCTCGAGGGTCCGCAAAAGGAAATCGACGATCTCCTCACCACGTGCTGGAATCGTCCGTCGGATCGGCAGTTCTTCGCCAAGGCGGTTCTTCAGCCGTATGCACGGTTTCTCGCCGAAGCCGGCGTGATGCCGATCGATCGCCAGTTGACGATGGCGCAGAATCGCTGTCCGTTCTGCGGCGGAGTCCCGCAGCTGTCGATCCTGCACGACGCGGGTGGGCCGCTCGAGGGAGGCGGCCGATCCCTGTTGTGTGCCACCTGCCTGACGACGTGGCCGTTTCGCCGTGTCCTGTGCGCATACTGCGGTCAGGAAGACGAGCACAAGCTCGGCTACTTTCACTCACCGCAATACGATCACCTTCGTGTCGACGCGTGCGACACCTGTCGGCACTATCTCAAGACCATCGATCTGACGCGACTCGGCGTTGCGGTGCCGCTTGTCGATGAGGTGGCGGGCGCAGCGCTCGACCTGTGGGCGCGCGAGCAGGGTTACGAAAAGATTGAGCTCAATCTCGTCGGGCTGTAATCGTGTTATCGTCAGGCCGATCGGGGCGTTCGGAGGCGTGTTGATGGACATCTCGCGCAGAGCTTTCATCCAGACAACCCTTGCCGGAGGCGCGACACTCACTGCGTTCGGGTTCGACGTCACGCCGGTTTACGCACAGGCCAGGACACTCAAGATCGCGCGAACGAGCGAGACGCGCAGTACCTGTCCGTACTGCTCGGTGAGTTGCGGCGTCATCATTCACACCCTCGGCGACAAGGCGAAGAACGCGGTCGCCCAGGTGGTCCATGTCGAAGGCGACCCGGATCATCCAATCAATCGCGGCACGCTCTGTCCCAAGGGCGCATCGCTTCAACAAGACATCCTCAACGATCGACGCCTGCTCAAACCGCAGGTGAGGCGGCCCGGTTCAGATCGCTGGGAAGACATCAGCTGGGATCAGGCACTGGACGAGATCAGCCGCCGCGTGAAGAAGACGCGCGACGACACCTTCATCGAACGTGACGATCGCGGCCGCGTCGTCAACCGCTGTGAAGGCATCGCGTTTACGGGCGGCTGCACCGACACCAACGAATTCAATTTCCTCGTCGTCAAGACGATGCGCAGCCTGGGGGTCTGCTACCTGGAAAACCAGGCCCGGGTTTGACACGGGCCCACGGTCTCCAGTTTGGGGCCCACATTCGGACGCGGCGCGATGACCAACGGGTGGATCGACATCAAGAACACCGACATGATG
>Ga0111539_10005021_pt1 | contig 17206 bp, 18 predicted proteins | sample RhiMethybrSRZTD1_FD_79667 | JGI IMG/M metagenome (GOLD analysis project Ga0111539, IMG submission 79667) | Populus rhizosphere microbial communities from Tennessee, USA - Rhizosphere MetaG P. TD hybrid SRZTD1 (version 2) (version 2) | ecosystem: Host-associated > Plants > Roots > Rhizosphere >... | reverse complement strand
CTGAACGGGGTCGGCACGCTGACGCCCGAGCGCGCGGTCGCGCTCTCGAACATCGGAACCGGGCATTTGAGTACGCCGGAGCTCCTGTCGCGCAAGATCCAGGCAATCACCGGCGTGCCCTGGGCTCGCGGCAACGAGCTCACGCCGTACCTGACCAGCGACTACAACATCCTGTACGGCGGGATCGATTCGGAAAACGTGTCGCAGCGGCTCACGGTACCGAACGGCGTGATGGCGAGCGTGCAATGGCGCATGGCGAACGAAGTCAGCTGCGCCGTCACGGCGTGGGACCTGTCACGCCCGGTGCAGCAGCGCAACCTGTTCCCCTACGTAAAGCCCGATCAGGCGCCCGAGGTGAGCGGCAAGGCGAGCGCGGACAACGTGGCCGCAATCAAGAAGAACATCCAGTATCTGCACGGGTACCTGCTCGGGGAAGACCTCGCGACGGACGACCCGGAGCTCGCGCGCACCTACCAGCTGTTTTTCGACACCTGGAAGGAAGGGCAGGCCAAACGCGCGGCCGACGAGATCTCGGAGAGCCTGGTCTACGCGTGCCGCGCGCGTCAGAACCCCTACACCAAGCAGGACCTGCCGGAGGGCGAGCGGCTGGAACGCGACGCGAACTACGTCGTGCGCTCCTGGATGGCGGTCCTCACCTATCTCTTGTCCGATTACCGGTTCCTCTACGAGTAGGAGGCAGTGGTGAAACGGCGAAGTTTTCTACAGCTTGCTGCTCTGAGCGGTCTCAGCGTCGGCGTTCCCTTCATGGCGCGCCCGTTGCAGGCGCAATCCCAGGCCTACGGCGGTCCGTACTGGGTGATGGTGAACGCATCGGGCGGCTGGGACCCGACGTTCTTGTTCAATCCCACGATGAACGCCGAGCACAACCGGCGTTACACCGAGATCAAGCAGGTCGGGGCGATCTCGTACGCGCCGATTCCGCTCGATCTGACGGCGATGGGGCTCGACGCGACGATCGGTCAGGAACAATACCTGATGTCGAACGAGGCGTTTTTGACCAAGTTCGGCAATCGGCTCACGGTGCTGAACGGCGTCGACACCTCGACCAACAACCACGACAGCGGCACGCGCACGACCTGGTGCGGGCGCATTCCCGAGGGCTATCCGTCGCTCGGCGCGATCGTGGCGGCGGCCAAGGCGCCCGCGAAGCCGATCGCCTTCCTCAGCGCCGGCGGCTACGACGCGACACAAGGCCTGGTACCGCTGACGCGCATGGCCAGCGCGGGGTCGATGAAGAAGCTCGCGTTCCCGAACCGCCTCGATCCCAACAACGCGCAGAACATGGACCAGTACCACACCGCGGCGACCTACGATCGGATCCGCGCGGCTCAAGCCGAGCGGCTGACCGCGATGCAAAATGCGCAGCAGCTGCCGCGGCTCAAGACGGGGATGAACGCGCTCTACCTCGCGCGCCAGAGCGACAACGAGCTCGAGCAGCTCCAGATTCCGACCAACCTCGTCGATCTGCCGGGCCAGCTCGGCGACCTCGAGCGCTTCGAGCAGCAAGCGCAGCTCGCGCTGGCGGCCTTCAAGTCCGGTCTCGCGGTGTCGGCGAACCTGCAGCTCGGCGGCTTCGATACCCACTCGAATCACAACGTCGATCAGTCGCGGCAGCTCGTGAAGCTGCTCGGCGGGATCAACTTCTTGATGGATCAGGCAGCGGCGCTGGGCCTCGGTGACAACCTGATCGTGATCGTGGGCTCCGACTTCGGGCGCGGCCCGCAGTACAACGGGACCAACGACGGTGCCGGCAAGGATCACTGGCCGGTGACCACGGTGCTCGCCATGGGCCCCGGCATCGCGGGTAACCGCGTGGTCGGCGCGACCAACGACGAGCAGCGTGCACGCCCGATCGATCCGGGGTCGCTCGCGCCGCTCGACGGAGACGCGGGGGTGAAGCTCACCCCCGGCCTGATCCATCAGGCGCTGCGCCGTCTCGCCGGCATCGAGGGCACCGAGCTCGCGACGAAGTTCCCGCTGCTCGGCGATACGCTGCCGCTGTTCGGCTGAGCGCGCTCGGCTCAGTGATAGGTGAAGGTCGCGAGCAGCGCGGGCGCGATCGTGTTGTAGTTCGCCTGCTCGACCTTGAGCGGCGCATAGGCGAAGCGGCCCATCACGCCGATGCTCCATTCGTCCGCCACCCAGAAGTCGTAGCCGACGCCGAGCGCGAACACGGGCCCGGTCGGATCGCTGCCGCCGCAGTTGTTGTTGGCGCAGGCTTCGAGCGCGCCGAAGCCCAGGAACGGCTGAATATGCAGGCCGCCGTGCGGATCGACATAGTAGTCGGCGAACAGGCCTACGCTGTACAGGGTCAACGAAACGTCGTCGAGCTCCACGGACTGGCCAGCGAGCTCGTAAGACGGTGACGGCACGTAGTCGGCGAACAGGCCGCCACCGATCACCACCGGTCCGACCGTGCCGCCCAAGAGCACGCCAGACGGTATCGAGAGGCCTGAAAGCGACTCGCCCTCGACATCCTCGACTTTCTGGGTCGTGCTCAGGAAGCCGAGACCGACGTCGAGCTGCAAATAGAAGCCGTCGTGCGTGCGCGGCTCCGCTTTCGCCGACCCTGCCGCGATGAACGCGATTGCCGCGGCACACCCTGCCACAAGCAGTGAGCCTACTCTCATGTGTTCGCCTCCGTGTGGTTCCAACAAGCGCCTCTTTCGAGGCAGTACCCGCTTCCTCAGTTACGTCGGAAGATCCGAGACCTTCCCACGCTCTCAGAACGGGACGGCGGGGTCGGAACTTAAGGGACTCACTGTGCGGGAGGCACACACACGCTGCCGGTCGTGCCCGCCTCGACGAAAAGCGCGTCCGCGGCGCAGGCGGCCCTCACGTCCCAGGGCCGGCAACTGCTGCAATCGCTATCACGAGTGCACGATTTGAAACAGTAGTTGGCGCCCCCGTTCGTCACGCAGACTGACCCGTTCGGACAGTCGGCATTGGCCGTGCAGCCCGCGCGGCCGCAATAGCCACCACGGAAAGTGAGAATGCAGGTTAGTCCGCTCCCGCAATCGCCGTCCGCACCGCACGCCTCGCCGACGCCGCAGTCGCCCGGAACACAGACTTTGCGGTGCTCCGAGCCACCCCCGCTCGAACGACAAATGAAGTCGGGGGAGACCAGCTGCTGGCAGTACGCCATCTCGTCGCCGTCCTGGCCCCAGCGCTCGAGATCGGCGCGCTCGCAGCTCAGAAAACACATCTTCGTGCCGGTCGACTCGAACGGCGAGCACACCTGATCGAGCTCGGTCTTGCACTCGCCGTTAGCGGCGCAGCAGTCATCGTCGGTCTGGCAGGTGTGAGTGCAGTAGCCGTCGTCGACGCGGTCGAGGCACTGAACCTCGCCGGCGATCAGCGTCGGGTCGATGCCCGGGTAGCAGTCGGCCGGACTCGCGCAGACGCTCCCGGCGTGGTCGGGGCGGACGCCGGAGTTCGCAGGCGCGGGCGGCGGGTCGTCGTCGGAGCTGCAGCCCGCGTAGAAAAGCGTGCTCAAGGCGCACGCGAGCGCGATTCCTCGCTTCGTTTTGATCATCGATTCCCTCAGTTGACGAACTGAACGCAGCGACCGTTGTTGCAGGGCACGTTGTTGCAGCAGTCGGAACCGGTGGTGCACTCCTGGCCGTAGAAGGCGCAGCTACCGGCGTCGGTACCGCTGTCCGGGATGTCGACCGCGCCGCACACGCCTTGGGTCGACCCGGGCAGCGCGCGGCACGGCAGGCCCGCGCAGCAGTCTGCGTCGGTTGTGCACGTCCCGCCCGAGGGCACGCAGCTCGTGCCGCAGACGAATCCTGTGCCCGCGTCGCCCGCGCCTCGATTGGGAAGGCACGGCAGGCCGCAGCAATCCGCGCTCGTCGAGCACGGCTGGCCCGCCTTCGAGCCCGCTTGCGAGCAATCGCCGGCGCCGGTGCAGCGCGGAATGCCTAGCAGATCCTGCTGGCACACCGTCGGATCGCGGTTCACGTTGCCGGCGCAGCAGTTGTTCTCGGCGTTGCAGGAGCTGTCGGCGAGCTTGCAGACGGCGCCCGCAGGGCGGCATGCGTTGCCGTTATCGCAGCGGCCCACCGGCTGGCCCGGGCTCTTGCTACAGCGCCCGGAGCCGTTGCCGCCGGGAAGGCCCGGAGCTCCGCAGCAGTCGGAGTCTTCGCGGCAAATTTCGCCGGTGGGATGGCATCCGCTCGGAGGCTGGCAGATGAGCACGCCGGTCGGACCGTAGGGTGCGCAGGCACGGCTGCAGCATTCACCGCCGCATGCGGGTAGTCCGGCGTCGTTGACGTGCACACCTCCGTCCGTCGTGGCGCCCGCGCCGCAGACCTCGCCGGCCATCCGGCACCCGGTTGTGCCCGGAGCATCGGGCTCTGTGCAAGTCCCGACGGCGGCGCCGGATTGCTTGGTGCAGATGCCGGTGCAGCAGGCGTCGTTGTCGGCGCAAACGTCGCCGCTCTGCAAGCAGAACGACGGCTGTCCCGAGCACTTCCCGTTGCTGCAGAATCGCGAGCAGCAGTCGCCGTGCCCGCTGCAGGTGTTGCCCGCGGTCTTGCAGCTCGCATTGAGCGGCTGACACGTCCCTCCGGTGCATGTGCCGCTGCAGCACTGGGCGCCGCTGGTGCAGGCCTGGCTGTCAGAGATGCACTGCGTGCTCCCACAGTGCCCGCCGTCGCAAACCAGGGTGCAGCACTCGGTCGGCGCGGCACAGCTCTCGCCGCCGGCCTTGCAGCTTCCGACGGGGTTCGCGCACGCGTTCAGGCGCGGATCACAGTTTGCCGAGCAGCAATCACCGTGCGACGCGCAGGTCGAGCCCACCGGCTCGCAGTTGGTGGGACCGTCGACGCTCGCGTCGCGGCCCGCGCCGGGTGCCGCGTCGTCGTCACCGCCGCAGCCCTGGAAGAGCGCCGGAATCAGCGCCAGACCCACGGCGAGCGAAAGCCGCGCCGCCTGAAACAGCTTGCCCTTGGCCATCGAAGGGTGAGTGGGCGCGCTCGGCCGGACGTTATGAAGGTCCAGGCTCCTACCTTTGGCTACACGGGCTCAAGTCTCAGGACTCGCCTTCGGCTCGCCCGGATCTTGGTCCCGCGGTCGCGCTGCGCGCTTCCTTCCGGGTTCAGTTGCAGCTGCCGTTGGGACGGCAATCGCCGGAGCAACACTGGGCGTCGCTCTGACACGGCTGGCCCGCGGGGTTGCAGCAGAGACCGCTGGTTCCGCACTGCACGAAGCTCGAGGTCGTGCAGCAGTCGCCCGTAGTCTGACACGCGCTACCGAGCGGCGCGCACGCGCAGCGGCCGCCGGTGCACACGTTGGTGCAGCACTCGGCGGCACTGGTGCAGACGGCGCCCTGGATTTTGCAGCAGGTCTGGCTCGCGCCGCACTGCATGCCGGCGCAGCAATCGAGCACCGAGGTGCACGCGCCGCGGGCGGGCACACAGCAGTTGGTACCTTCGCAGGTCAGCCCGGCACAGCAATCACCGGCCTGCGAGCAGGTGCGGCGCGCGGTCTCGCAGCAGCGTCCATCGGGCCCGCAGGTCGCTCCGTAACAACACGGCGTGCCGGCGTCGCAGGACTGGCCGCGCGCGGCGCAGCAGCGGCCGTCGCAGCTGCCGCCGCAGCACTCGACTGCGTCCAGACACTGAGCCGCGGCCGCCTTGCACGCCCCGCAGCGCCCAGCGTTGCAGATCGAGCTGCCGCAGCAATCGGCGTGCGAGCCGCACTCCGCCCCGTCCTGACCACAGCACTTGCCGCCCTCGCAGAATCCTGAGCAGCAGTCGAGCGCGCTCGCGCAGGTAACCCCCGCGGTCTTGCAGGTCGAAGCCGCGCAGGTGCCCGACTTGCAGCTAAAACCCTCGCAGCACCCGTCATCGCTGGTGCAGCTCGCGCCGGCTTCCCCGCAATCGCACACGCCGCTCGTGCAAGTGAGCCGCGAGCAGCAGTCGCGATCCGCCGCGCAGGCGCTGCCGCGCTCGGAGCAGGTGCAGACGCCCGCGCCGCAGTGCAGCCCGCTGCAGCATTCAGCGTCGCTGCTGCACGTGAACTGGGAGCCGGCGCAGCGAGCGCAGCTACCGCCGCGACACTGGTAGCCGTCGCAACACTCGGGTCCCGAAGCCGTATCGCTGCAGGCCGCGCCGTCGCGGCCGCAGACGCGGCTGCACTGTCCGGCCTGGCAGGTGAAGCCCGCGCAGCAGTCCTGTCCCGCGCTGCAGGCGGCGTTCTCGACACCGCAGCCGCTCTGACAGACGCCGGCGCTGGCGCCCGAGGGGCGAGCACAGCTCAGGTTGGCGCAACAATCCGCGCTCACCTCGCAGCTTTCGCCCTCTTGGTTGCAGCGCGGAACCAGGCACACGCCGCTCTCGCAGCCGCCCGAGCAGCAGTCCGACGCTTCTTCGCAGGCCGCACCGTCGGGCCGACAACCTGCCACGCAAACTTCGCCGCGGCACACGTTGCCCGAGCAGCACGCGGCGTCGACCTTGCACGCCACGCCGGGCGGCGCACACGCGCATTCGCCGAGCAAGCAGGCGAACGAGCAACAGTCTCCATGCGCCGAGCAGCTCTTGCCATTTCTGCCGCAATTCGGCCCGGGCTCCCAGCCGGCCTCGCAGCTCGTCACCGCGAAGAAGACGCAGACCGCGATCAACCCGAGCAGGCGGGCGGTGTTCATGGCCACTCGTACCCCGCTCGCAAACCGAACTCGAAAGACCCGTCGAGCTCTTCGTCGACCAGCGCCACGAGCACACCCACGGGCTGGAGTTGAACGAACCACCCGCGCAGGGCTCGATACTCGAAAGCTCCCGCGAAGCGCGCCCCGGGCCTGATTTCGGAGTCCCAGCGCGCGGGCATGTACGGCATGTCCGGCGTCTTGATCCACGCGAAGATCGGCCCGGCTCCGACTTCGGCGAGCGCGGCGATCCGACCGTTCGGGCGCTGTAGAACCGATCGTACGTAGGCGCCGGTCAAGAACGGCGCGAGACCGTTGACCTCGAAACCCGCGTCTTCGGAATGGTCGAAGGTGGTCGCCAGCAGCAGCCGCAAATCGGAGCGCTCGGAGCTCGAAATCACGGCGCCCGCGTCGAGGCGATAGCCGATCGAGCCGCCGTCGGGTTGCAGCGTCAGTCCGCCGGCCACGAACGGGCCGCTCGGCTGCGCTCCCGGCGCGGAGCTTTCGACGGGCAGGATCGGGGCCGAATCTGCGGGCGGCGGGCTGTTTTCGAGTGCTTGCGCGGCGCGCGGAGCGGCCCCGATGAGCGCCCACAGCAGCAGCAAATCCGCACGACGGCGGCAGAGCCGAGCACCACCCATGATCACTTACGCTAACAGTATCCGAGTCTCCTTCGCAATCGTTGATAAGCTCGGCCGCGTGCGCCCACTCAGGCCTTACCCCACTAAAAGGGGAAATCTTCAAATGCGGGGACGAAGACGGCTCATACGTTACCTTCTGGTTCTCTCAGTTTGCTTGGTCGGGCTTCCGGCGCGGGCGGATCCGGCGTTCACGCTCGATCGCGCGACGGTCTCGGGCGGCGTGCGCTGGGCCACCGAAGACCTCGATCTCGGCGTCGGCGTGCGCGGGGGTTACACGCTCGACATGGGCGTCTACCTGGGTGCAGGTTTCGACTACTGGTTCGGTGAAAAGCAGGAACAGACCGTGCCGGGCGCCGGGACCATCTCCGCCGAAGCTCACGGCTGGGATGTGATGGGCGAGGTCGGCTACGACATCGGGGTTGCACCCGCGATCGTCATTCGACCCTTCGGCGGCCTGGGCGTTTTCCACGCCGAGGGTGAGGCGTGCGCCCCCATGGTCGGCTGCATCCAAGCTTCGGACAGCGAAGCCGCCTTCGAATTCGGAGGGCTCGCCGTGTTCGGCTTCGATGGCTTGAACCTGGTGCCCGAACTTCGAGTATTGATCGCCGACGATGCCGCCGTGCTCTTCGGCGCGAGCATCGGCGCCGACTTTTGATCAACGCGTCCCGATCTCGCGCCGGGTCCTAGCCCGAGCGCCCGCGATCACATCGAGCAACGCGGCGTGATCGAGCGGCTTTTGCAGCACGCGGTTCGGCACGTGAGCCAGAAAGTCCTTGCTGCGGCGGGTGACGGCGCCGCCGCTCGAAAACACCACGCGCCGGGCGAGCTCCGGTGCCCGGCGTTCGAGCGCGGAAAACACCGCGACCCCGTCGACGTGCGGCATCAAGAGATCGCAGATCACCAGATCGAAGTTCCGATCGCGGTCCACGATTGCGACGGCCTCGGCACCGCCGCGTGCGGTCACGACCTCGTGCTCCGGTTCGAGCAGGGCCCGCACCGAGCGCAGCAGCGTCTGATCGTCGTCGATCATCAGGATTCGCGCGTGGAGCGGCGGCTTGCCGCCTTTGTCGTCGGCCTGCTCGCGCAGCACCGCTCCACCCGCGGTCCAGAGCGGGAGCCGGATCGCAAAGCGCGCACCGCCCTCGCGAGCCTCGCCGACGTCGATCGTACCGCCGTGGCGCCGGACGATCTCCGCGACCAGCGAGAGACCGAGCCCGGTACCCAGGTCGGGCGCCTTGGTAGTGAAGAACGGCTCGAAGATTCGCTGCCGCAGGTGCTCGGGCACGCCTGGGCCGCTGTCCTCGACCGTGAGCAAGGCGCGGTCGCCTTCGCGACGCGTGCTGATCACGATGCGCTGTTCGCCTTCGTCGGGCAGTGCCTGTGCGGCGTTGACCAGGAGATTCATCGTCACCTGACCCAGACGGCCGCGGTTACCGCGCACCGGCGGTATGTCACGCAGGTTGGTCGTGAGCTCCGCGCGGTAGCGGATCTCGTGGCGCACGAGATTGCACGCCGACACCACGACCTCGTTCAGCGCCACGGCCTCCATGTTTTCGTCGTCCATGCGCGAGAACGTCCTCAGGTCGCGCACTACGGAGCGGATCCGCTCCATCCCGTCGGTGGCGTCGCGCAGCGCCGTATCCATCCCCGACAGTGCTTCGGCGACCTCGAGCTGGTCGGCGCCGGACAGCCCCGCCCGCGTAAGGGCGCCGCGCAACTTCGCCAGCTTTCGGCCGAGCAGCGAGTGGCTCAAGCTGACGTAGCTGGCGGGATTGTTGATTTCGTGCGCCACGCCGCCGGAAAGCTGGCCGATCGCCGCCAGCTTGCCGGCGTGGATCAGCTGACTTTGCGCCTCCTGGAGCGCGCGATAGGCGGCTTCGAGCTCGCGCCGCGAGGCGGCCGTTTCCTCGAGCTCCTCGCCGACCATGTTGATGCCGATAGCGATCGCGTCGACGACGTCGGCCTTCTCGCCGACCGAAATCCGGTGACTGAAGTCCATGCGCGCCAAAGCGAGCAGCCCCTCGAGCACCTGGTCGAGCCGTGGGTCCTCGGATTTGCTCATCAGCCGTGCTCTCCGAGCCAGGCGATCGCCGCTTCCTCGCTGGTGAAGAGCTCCGTCGGCGTGCGCTGGACGTTGAGCCGCAGAAAGAAGTTTCCGACCACGCGGCTGACCGGCGATTCGACCAAGAGCGCTACCCGCGCGCTGATCCGCGCCGCGTGCTCGCCGACGAAGTACTGGCGCGCCTCGCGAGTTTCACCCTTGATCTTGCGCAGGTCGACCAGCACCGGGCGCCGCCGGCCGAGCGCCACGCGTTCGGTGGCTGCGAGGGCTTCTTTCGCATCGTCGAGAGTCATCACCGCGCCGTCGAGCACGGTCGCGCGCACGAAGCCGCGCTCGTCCAGCAAAAAGCGACAGACGCGGGTCACAAGCTCGTCGGGCACCGTACCCTCGTTCGCTGCAAGGTTCTCCCCGCGAAGCCACTCGTCAACTCCGGGCGAGGGGGCTAAACTCCGCAGCAATGACCAGAAAGACTTACGTCGTGGGTGTCGGCATGACCAAGTTCGAGAAGCCGGGTAGCAAGGAGTGGGACTACCCGGACATGGTGCGCGAGGCCGGGACCAAGGCGCTCGCCGACGCCGGCATCGGCTACGACCGGATCGAGCAAGCGGTGGTCGGCTATTGCTACGGCGAGTCAACCTCGGGCGAGCGTGCGCTGTACGAGCTCGGGGTCACCGGGATTCCGATCTACAACGTCAACAACAACTGCTCCACGGGATCGACCGCGTTGTTCCTCGCCAAGCAGCTCGTGAGCGGAGGCGTCGCCGATTGCGTGATGGCCGCCGGTTTCGAAAAGATGGAAAAGGGATCGCTCGGGGCCAAATACATGGACCGGACGAACCCGATGGATAAGCACATGTTGCTGATGATGCAGCTGCGGGAATTCGCGGCCGCTCCGCCCGCGCCCCAGCTCTTCGGCAACGCCGGGCGCGAGCACATGGACCGCTTCGGCACGAGCGCCGAGCAGTTCGCCAAGATCGGTTGGAAAAACCACAAGCACTCGGTGAATAATCCGTATTCGCAGTTCCAGGACGAGTACACGCTCGAGGACGTGATGAACTCGAAGATGGTGTACGATCCGCTCACCAAACTTCAGTGTTGTCCCACGTCGGACGGCGCCGGCGTCGCGATCTTGGCCAGCGAGGACTTCGTGCGGAAACACGGGCTACAGGCCACGGCGGTCGAGATCGCCGGAATGGCGATGGCCACCGATTTTCGCAGCACCTTCGACGAAAAGAGCTGCATCAAGCTCGTCGGTTACGACATGACGAAGCAGGCCGCGCTCAAGGCTTACGAGCAGAGCGGACTCGGGCCCGAAAACGTGAACGTGATCGAGCTTCACGATTGCTTCTCGTGCAACGAGCTCATCACCTACGAGGCGCTCGGTCTCTGCGCCGAAGGCAAGGGCGGCTCGTTGATCGATTCGGGAGCGGTCAGCTACGGCGGCAAATGGGTGGTGAACCCCTCCGGCGGGCTGATCTCCAAGGGTCACCCGCTCGGTGCCACCGGCCTCGCCCAGTGCTCCGAGCTCAACTGGCAACTGCGCGGAAAATCGGACAAGCGGCAGGTCGCGGGCGCCAAGGTCGCGCTGCAGCACAATCTCGGCCTGGGTGGCGCCGCAGTGGTGACGATTTACCGGAAGGCCGAGCTCGCGTAGCGTGCGCCGCGCGGGGTTGAGCTCTTCGGGGCCGCCCGCGCGTCGAACGACAGGGAACCGCGATGGTACGGGCCTCGATTCTATGCGTTGCTGTTTCGGTGTTCTGTCTCGCGGCCTGCAAGCGGGCCGACGAGCCGATCCCAGCCGGTGCCCCGGTTTACGCTCCGGAAGCGCCGGCGCCCGAAGCGCAAACTCCGGCCACGACCGAGGGGGAGGAAATCTTCGCCACCGTCGAGCAGGCCGAGTCCGCGTTCGCGCGCGCCGAGCAAGAGCTGGTCGCGCTCCAGGGACCTCCCGCACCCGCGGCCAGCGCGCCGGCCGCGCCGGCGGGGGGCGCTCCCGCCGAGCCCCCGGCCGAGGCGGCACCGGCGCCGCCGCCTCCCGCGCAGGCGCCGCCAAAGAGCGAAGCCCAGGCCGAGAAGAAGGTCGAGTCGGCCCCGCCCCGGTGCCACTCGCTGTGTCAGGCCTTTTCTTCATTGGCCCGCGCGGCAGACGCGGTGTGCCGGCTCGCCGGGGAAGCCGACGATCGCTGCACACGCGCCCGCACCAGCGTTCGGACCCATTTTCAGCGCGTCGCCAGCTGCCGCTGCAAGCTCGGAAGCTGAGACCCAATTCGCGGGCCCCTCGCGTGTCGATCGCAGAGGAGGTTCCTCGATGACGACCCGATTCGGGGCGGTAGCCGTACTCTCGCTTTTCGGCGCGCTCTTCTACAGCGGCACCGCCAGCGCCGACGTCGAACGCGAAGCGCGCATCGGTACCGGCGACTACTACGAGTTCAAGACCGATCCGCTGCACGATTTACCGGACGGACCGCTGGGCGAACCCATCACGATACGGCCGTTGAAGGCGCGGACTTTCCTGATCCGGCCGCGCACGCATTTCGTGCCGGAGATGCTCAAGTCGGTCGAACACATTTGAAGCGAGCCGCTGCCCCGCTGGCGCCGCCGCTCGCGCTCGGTCAGTATCGAGCGTCGAGGCCATGCCGGTTCCGGTTGGACGACTCGCGCCGAGCCCGACGGGCCTTTTGCACCTCGGGCACGCGCGATCTTTCCTGCTCGCGTGGTGGCACGTGCGCGCACGCGGCGGCCGGATCGTGCTCCGGATCGAGGACCTCGACGGAGTGCGCGCTCGCCCGCAGATGGTCGAAGCCGCGCTGCGCGATCTGCGCTGGCTCGGGCTCGACTGGGACGGCGAGCCCTGGCTGCAGTCGCGCGGCATGGACCGGATCATGAACGCCCTCGATCAGATCGTGCGACAAGGGCTCGCTTACGCTTGCGTCTGCTCCAGAAACGACGTCGCCTCCGCCCAGAACGCCCCGCAGCAGGGCGATCAGGAGCCGCGCTATCCGGGGAGCTGCCGAGGTCGCTTCGCGTCGGCGGAAGATGCCGCTCGCGAGACGGGGCGTCCGGTCGGGCTGCGCTTTCGCGTCCCGGAAGGCGCCGTCGAGTTTCACGACGGAATTCACGGCGAGGTGAGCATCGACGTCTCGCGACAGGTCGGCGATTTCTTGATCGGCCGTCGCGACGGCGCGCCGGCATATCAGCTCGCGGTGGTGGTCGACGACGCCGCCCAGGGCATCACCGAGGTGATGCGCGGCGACGACCTTCTGGCGAGCACCGCGCGGCAGTGGCATTTGCAAGCGGCCCTCGGCTTGCCGCACCCGAGCTGGTTTCATCTGCCGCTGGTCACGGACGCCGCCGGCCGCCGGCTCGCCAAGCGCGCCGACGATCTCAGCCTGGCCGAGCTCGCCGCGGGTGGAAGCGATCCGCGCGCGGTGGTCGCGTGGGCCGCACGCAGCGCCGGCATGGAAGTCGCCGAGCGCGTCAGCGCCGGCGACGCCCTTCACGCCTTCGATCTGCGCAGGCTGCCGCGCGAACCGGTCCGTCTGGACGCAGCGACGCTGGACGCGCTGCGCGCGGCGCGGCCATGAGGCGCCGCGCTTTCCTGAGCGCTGCGGCGGCGATCGCGCTCGGCGGCGCCGGATCCGCGCGCGCGGACACTCCGAAGCGGATCTACATCCAACCGCTCGGCGCCGCGCTGCCGGCCGCGGACTCGGATCTGGTGCGGCGCGCGCTGCTCGCGTTTTATCGCATCGGGCTCGACACGCTGCCGAGCGCCCCTTTGCCGCGCGCTGCGTTCTACGCCAAGCGCCAGCGCTACCGCGCCGAAAAGTTGCTCGATTTTCTGGAAGCGCGGCGCCCCACTGACGGCTTCCGGATCCTGGGGCTCACCGCCGTGGACATCTCGACGACCAAGGAGCCGTACGAAGACTGGGGCATTCTCGGTCTGGCGACGCTCGACGGCGGCGCGTGTGTGCTCTCCTCGTTTCGCTGCAAGCGCGGAGCCAAGAACGCCGAGCACGCGCGGATTCGCCTGGGCAAAACCGCGGTGCACGAGATCGGACACACGTTCGGCCTTCCCCACTGCAAAACTTACGGCTGCCTGATGGAGGACGCGGGCGGCAAAGTCGCGACGACCGACCGCGAGTACGATCTGTGCCCGAAGTGCCGGCAGCGCTTGATCGCGAGCGGCTACGAGCTCGGCGACTCGTCGCAGATTCCCTGGCCCAAGCCGGGCTAGCTCCGGTCTAGCGCCGCTTCGACAACAGCTGCGCGTCGGGGTCGACGGCGACCAACAGCGCTTCGTGTGCGCCGGTGGGCAGCGGGTCGCTGTCAGCCAGCACGCGCACCAAGAGCAGACTCTTGTCGGCGTCGGAGGGCAGCACAGCGACGCGCAGCGCTTGTCGCGGGCGCGGCGCCTGGCCGATCATCGCCGCGGGCTGCGTGGGAGCCGGTGCGGAAAAGGGCGCCGATGCTTCGGGGCGCGGCAGACCGGGCGGCGGAATCGACGGAGGAATTTGCAGCTCCGCGGTGAGCTCGGCGGCCGCGCGTGCGAGGCCGACCGCGCGCAAATCGTCACCGAGCGCGCCCGCGGTCTCGGCGGCGCGCCGCAGCCAGCGCAAGGCTTCGCGCACGTCGCCCTTGCCCCAGAGCGCTGACGCGGTTTCGAGCGCGAGAGAGACCGGCTCGGCATCGTTGACGGAGGGAGCGGGAAATCCCGGTTCCGACATGGTCCCCTCTTTACTCCTATCTTCGACTGTTTGGCAACGCGCTTCGCTGTCGCCGCGCCGCGCCAAGCTGCGCACCAACTGATGATCGAACCGGCGAAATTTACGCCCTTGATCGACGCTCCGCCGTGCCTACGCATGACTCGAAATAAGCGAGGGCTCGAGTGAGAATTTCTACATTCAAGATCGCCATCACCACATTTTCGACGTTCGCCCTGACTCCGAGTCTCGTTCTGGCGCAGAACGTCAAGCCACCCGAGTCGGTCGCCGGCACGCCGATCCGCATGCAGGAGTACGCCGCACCCGACGATCGGCCGCAGCCGCCGCCCGGCGCGCGGATCGGAAAGCCGGAGCAGGTCGAAGTCGCACAGTTTGCCGGCGTGGGCAGCCAACTCGCCTACGCGCGTGCGACCGTGATCGAGCTCGGCGGCATGCTGGCGCTCACCCACGACAGCGACACCACGAATTTCCGGATTGCTCCGAGCCTCGGCTACTTTCCCGTCGACAATCTCGAGTTCACGCTCTTTCCCGAGCTCAGGATCACGCACGTGGGCGAAACCGACACCTCGTTCTCCCTGTTTCTAGAGCCGAGCTATCACATACCGTTCTCGGACGTGTTTTTCGCTTTCGCTGGACTCGGCGTCGGCATCCTCTGGGCCGACGATCCGGGCTTCGAGTTCGCGCTCCGCCCGGCGCTCGGGCTCGACATCATGATCGGACGCTCCGGCATCCTGAAACCGCAGTTGTTCCTCGAGGTCGGGCTCGGCGACGGCGCGGTCGCCGGCGGTTTCGCAGCGGGATTCACCGTGATGTGGTGAGCCCGGCCGCCCGCGAAATGGGTTAAGCTCGGCGGTCCATGAAAAACCGCCGTTCGCCGCTCCGCAGCACCGAGACTCTCGCCCTGCTCTTCGCCCTCACCGGCCTTTCCGCCTGCGGCTCCCAGCCGACGCCGCCCGCGGCCGAGCCCGCCGGCCCCGCCGCTTCGGCCCCAGCGGCGCCCGAACCGAGCGCGGCAGCGGCCGACACTCCGGTCAGCGCTCCCGCGGGCAGCGGCAGCGCCGAGCCTGCAGAAGAGGTGCCCGCGAATTGTAACTTCCGGGCCAAGGGGTTTTGCTTCGCGACCCAGGAAGAGGCGTGCGCCGCGGTCGATTGCCCGCCCGCGCAGTGCCAGGCACTCGAAAGTCACCCGGCGCGTATCAAGTGCGCCAAGTAAGCGAGCTCTGAGAACGCTCAGGAGCTGAGCGGCGCGTTGCTCTGCGTCTGAACGCGTTGCGGCAGCAAGCCACCGCGCCGCAGCGCAGCGGCGATCGTGGCGACGCGGCTGAGATCTTCGAGACCCAGCAGACCGATGTATCCTTGCGGGCCGCGGACGATCAGCGGCCGCCCACCGCACTCGACCAATCTGGCACGGACTTCGTCCAGGGGAGTGCTCGCGTCCACCACGTCGAGCTCGCGATCCATCACGCCCGCCACGTACGCGCCCGGGCCGAGCCGGCCCAGCGCCCGCAACACGTCCTCGCGCGAAAGCGACCCGACCACGGCGCTGCCGTGGACGACTGCGAAATGATGCTGGGTGCTGCGCATGGCAAGCTCGATTGCCGCCCGCAGCGTGTCGCCGGGTGAAAGCACGACGGGATTCGGCGCACACACGTCGCCGGCACTAAAACCCGACAGCACCGAATTCGCCTCGAGCGTGAGGCGTTCCTGTGTTGCGCCGAGAAACACGAAGGCGCCGATCAGCGCGAGGATCACACTGTGCTGCATCAACGCGTAAGCGACGAATCCCGCGGCCAAGATCTGCCCGAGGAAGCTCGCGATGCGGGTGGCCTGGGTACGACCGATCACCATCTGTAGCGCAGCCCGCAGCACGCGGCCGCCGTCCATCGGCAGCGCCGGGATCATGTTGAACACCGCGAGCACGACGTTCGCGTAAAAAAGCCAGCCCACGAAGTTGCGAAGGTCGGGCGCGTAGCCCGAATGCGAAACCCCCGGACGCATGTCCGGAAAGTAGCCTGGGCCGAAACTCAGGAGCGCGACCACGCCCAGCGTGATGGCAATCACCACGTTGACCATCGGTCCCGCCAGCGCAATCAGTAGCTCTTGCCAGGCTTTCTTCGGCTCGCGCAGCAGGCGGGCCACGCCCCCGATCGGGAGCAGCAAGATCTCGCGCACGGACACGCCGAAGCTCTGCGCTACCAGGCTGTGGCCGAGCTCATGCAGCACCACGCAAACAAAGGCGCAACACACCAGGACCACGCCGAACAGCGCCCCGCGCACGCCCTCGTGCCGCCCGTAGTCGAGTGCGAAGAGGAGGACGATCAGCGCGAAGGAGGCGTGGACCTTGATGTCGATGCCGAAGACTCGCGCGATACGAAGGGACCAGCTCATGGGCGGCAGCGCCAAAGTACAGTGAACAACAAATAAGAGGATAAGGCCGAACTCTCGACCCTGCCAGCACCTCGCCCGCTTTCCTGGTTTCCTGGTTTTGTTTTGGGGCCCCGGCCCCAAAACGGCACGCAAATGCCGCGTTGCGTTCGGCGCCAACAGCGGCTGCGCTTGGCTAGCGCCGCCACCCAGGTTTTTTGTTTTGGGGCCCGGCCCCAAAACGGGACGTCTCGGCGCGTCCTAGCGGCTGCGCTTGGCCAGCGCCCCCAGGCAGTCGTAAGCGGCGTACTTGTAGGACTCCGCCAGCGACGGGTAGTTGAACACCATGTCGATGAAGACGTCGACGGTGCCGCGGAGCTGGATCACCGACTGGCCGACGTGGACGAGCTCGGTGGCGCGTTCGCCGATCACGTGAACACCGAGCAAGCGGCGGCTCTGTGCATCGACGACGATCTTGGTGATCCCCTCGAGATCGCCGGTGATTTTGCCGCGCGCGTTGTCGCGATAGTGCGCGCGTCCAACCGCGAAATCGATCCCCTTCTCTCTCGCGCTCTCCTCGGTTTCGCCGACCGCGCTGAGCTCGGGGATGGTGTAGATCCCGTACGGCATCAGATCGGCGACCGCCCGCTTGTAGCCGAAGCCGAAGGCGTGGCAAACCGCCACCCGCCCCTGTTCCATGGACACCGAGGCCAGCGCGGGAAAGCCGACCACGTCGCCGGCCGCAAAGACG
>Ga0111539_10005020_pt1 | contig 17207 bp, 13 predicted proteins | sample RhiMethybrSRZTD1_FD_79667 | JGI IMG/M metagenome (GOLD analysis project Ga0111539, IMG submission 79667) | Populus rhizosphere microbial communities from Tennessee, USA - Rhizosphere MetaG P. TD hybrid SRZTD1 (version 2) (version 2) | ecosystem: Host-associated > Plants > Roots > Rhizosphere >... | reverse complement strand
GGACAGAAACATTATTTTTATACACTATAAATAAGATTAAATAAAAGAAATTGTTGACCCTTTGTGTAAATTCCTTATATATTGCGCAATCGATTGCGCATTTTAGACTTTACGAACGAATCACAACGTATAAAATTAACACCCATGAAAACCACAGAAAGTGTAACGCGAAGAAATTTTATTGCAACAACAGGAGCGCTAGCCGGCGCAATGATGGTAAATCCTTTAAGCTCTGCGGCAACAAGCTGGACTGCCGATAAGAAGATCAGACTTGCTATCGTCGGGACGGGAAGTCGTTCACATGGTATGTGGTCGAAAAGTGTGTTGGATGCCTATCCCGACAAAGTTGAATTTGTGGGTTTGTGTGATATCAACCCCGGGAGAGTTGAGTCATTTAAAAAATCGACTGGCTTCACCTGTCCGACGTTTACTGATTTCGAGAAAATGATGAAGGAAATAAAACCTGATACTTTGATCGTTACAACGGTGGACGCCACGCATCACGAGTTCATCATCAAAGGAATGGAAATGGGGGCTAATATCATCACCGAAAAGCCCATGACTACCGATGAGCAAAAGTGTGAAGCAATCTTAGAAGCCGAGAAGAGAACGGGCAAGAAAGTAACTGTTACTTTCAACTATAGATATTCACCCCATCGTGCAAAAATTTATGAATTGCTGCGTAACGGTTCGATTGGTGATTTGACTTCTGTCGATTTTCACTGGTACCTAGATACAAGCCATGGTGCCGATTATTTTAGACGTTGGCACCGGCTCAGAGAAAAAAGTGGAACGCTGTGGGTTCATAAAGCCAGTCACCACTTTGATTTGTTAAACTGGTGGCTTGAGTCCGATCCCGAAGAAGTGTTTGCTTCCGGTGCGTTAAACTTCTATGGAAAGAACAACAGCTTCCGTCATACGAATTGCCGTCCATGTCCCCATAAAGACAAGTGTAAATTTTATTACGATATCACAAAAAACAAAAATTACATGATGTTGTATGTCGACAATGAAAAACACGATGGTTATTTACGCGATGGCTGCGTCTTTAAAGAGGACATTAACATCTACGATAAAATGGCTGCTACCATTAAATACGCCAATGGTGTTCAGGTAGCCTACTCGTTAACCACGTACTCGCCGTATGAAGGGTATCGGATTGCCTTCAATGGTACGAAGGGAAGAATGGATGTATGGATCGAAGAAAGCAATCCGATTGAAAAGCGTGATTACGACGAAATTGTTGTAACCCAGAATTTCGGAGCGCGTGAATTTATCAGGATCCCGGAAGGAACCAGCGGTCATGGTGGAGGGGATAAGCTTTTGAAAGATAAAATATTCGGAGGGGTGAAGGAAGATCCTTTGAATCAGGCCGCTAATGTTCGCGATGGGGCGCTGGCCATTTTAATAGGTATCGCTGCGCGAAAGAGCTGTGAATCCGGTCAGCCCATAAAAATCGCAGATCTTACTAGCATTAAGCCGGGCGCGAAACGGCAGTCCGCTACAACTTAGAAAGACACTAACTTTTATTGGTAAGACACAAATTCTGCCACTAAGACACTAAGACTCAAAGGTACAAGACAGTGATTCTGGGATTTCATTGTGAAACTTTGTGTCTTTGAGCCTTAGTGGCTAGCATGACTCACGTAAAAAAATCCGGTTGTTAAGACACAATTTTTTGCCACGAAGATTCAAAGACACTAGTGCTCACAGAATGATTCTGGGATTTCTTTGTGATACTTTGAGCCTTGGTGATTTTAGTGGCTAATACGACCTTACCTAAAAAAAATCCGGAATTCCGATTAGCTAGAATTTCTCGATACGCGTCATCCACGGTATTTTTGGAAATCAATCCGATGTTTACAAAACTTTTAACCCAAGAAGAAGAAATTGGCAGAGCTATAGTGAATGCGGCATTCACCGTTCATAAGCATCTAGGCCCTGGATTACTTGAACGAGTGTATGAAGCCTGCATCACCCATGAGCTTAGAAAAGCTGGATTTGGAGTCGCGCGGCAAATTGAAATCCCAATTCAATATGATGGTTTGACGTTTGAAGAAGGATTAAGGTTAGATCTGCTAATCGAGAATAAGGTCCTTGTAGAAATCAAAGCAGTTGAAATGATTAATCCAGTATGTCATGCTCAAGTTTTAAGCCACCTAAAACTTACCGGCCTTAGATTGGGCTATCTCATTAACTTCGACGTTCCGTTAATCCGAGAAGGAATTAAAAGATTCATTTTGTGATCGATGAATCGTGTCGACATAGTCACGAATGCCCGTGAAGTGCTTCTGTTCAGTTACTTAATCGGTTGCTCAATTTCAGTAGCATACACCTTGGACGCATCTCTTTTCTGCGCGTGACTCGCTACGAATTGCATGCCCTGAAAAATGTGGTTGAGGTAGGTGGGATCTTCATAATCTTTTTTGTCGTGACCTAACGTTGTGATCCAGACAGTTCCGCCATCATAGTGCTGATACCAAGCGGCAGGATAATAACGATTAAAAGAGCCGGAAGCAGCTTTCACTTTTTCCTCATCATCTTTGCGCAATGACGTTAAGTCGTGCGCGAGGACAACATTTATCCCAGGATACATTTCTTTAAGAAAATAACATTCATCTTCTTTCGTCCAACTGGCTGGTAAACCCTTTGCCGACGCATGCTTTGCATCAATTACTTTCAAGGTCAGGGATTGAAATTTCGGATGCCACGCGAAAGAACCTCCAAGCATCATTTTAAACCATGCCCAATTCCTCTCTGTTCCCAACGCAGAATGTAACCCAACAAATCCTCCTCCAGCTTCTATGTATTTTCGAAAAGCCAAACGCTGTTCATTCGAATCAAATACATCATTGTTTGTGTTGGCAAACAAAAGAAAGGTATACTGTTTCAGATTATCCTCCGTGAACACAGATGGGTCATCCGAAGCTACTACGTTAAAACCTTTTTCTTGTCCAAGCTTCTGGATACACTTGACAGAGCTTTCAATGTTATCATGCACGTAGCCCTTTCCATTTTTAGTGTAAACAAGAACCTTCACATTTTTCCACTTTACTTCACTTTGCCCGTAAACATAGCATGAAATCAGGATGAATAATGTAAGCAGAATATAGCGATACGATATTTTCATAAATTCAACGAGATCTACTTTGGAATACTGGGTCTGACTTCTATTTTACTGGGCAACGTTCTCGGATTCATTTTCAGTAAATCCACCACGATCTGTCCCAGGTCTTCCGGCTGGATTTTCCACGACTCGTCGCCTTTGGAATTTGAACTAAATTCTGTAGCAACGGACCCTGGCATTATGGTCGTGACTTTTATTCCATAACTCCGCAGGTCCAGCATCACCGCCTGTGTGAATCCAACAAGTCCAAATTTACTAGCATTGTATGCGCTGGCCCCGGCAAAAAAATTGGTTCCGGCGAGACTGGCCATAGTGATGATGTATCCTTTTGATTTTTTTAATTCCGGAATAGAAGCTTTAATGCTATAAAAAACACCGGTCAAATTTGTGTCGATGGTTTCATTCCATTGCTCATCCGTGAGTGATTCGATGTTGCCAAAGTGACCTAGTCCTGCATTGGCGATCAGAACGTCTAAAGTTCCCCATTTCTTTATCACAGCCTCAACGGTCTTTTGTTGAGACTTTGAATCTCTTACATCCGATTGAATGCCCATGGCTTCTCCTTCGCCGGCAGCAGCCAGACGAGCCGCAGCATCGTCGGCGGACTTTTGTGATCTGCTGGTAAAAGCAACTTTGGAACCTTGCTTTATCAAAGCTTCGGCGACGCCATAACCAATTCCCTTACTTCCACCGGTTATTAAAATGACTTTATTTTTTAGCGATTCCATATGTAATCTGTTGTGCTTGCGAATATATCAGAATGGGGGCAACGAACAACAAAGACTTATATGAACGATCGTGGTTTAATTTCTTCCGAAATCGAACTTTGATTTTTGTATTCAAGTATTCACGGCTATTTTTGCGCACTTTTAAAATTTTATGAATGACTTATTTAAATCTGGTATTGGGCGTCTCCGGGTGATAGCGTTTCTGGAAGGGTGTTCGCTGTTGCTTCTTGTTTTCGTCGCAATGCCAATCAAATATCTGCTGAATGTTCCAGAAGCGACGCAGGCTATCGGACTCATCCACGGAATTTTATTTATTGCTTTTGTTGCGACGACGCTGGTCATCAGCATTCTTCACAAGTGGAATTTGGGAAGGGTTTGCGTAGTGATGGCGTCTTCTGTTCTTCCGTTTGGAACTTTTTACGTCGACCGGAAAATTTTGAGGAAGCTAGCGAGCTAGTCGTCCGACCACAGCTGTGCGCTGAAAGCTGAAGGCTGACAGCTTTTAAGTAATCCAATGGAGCGTTTTTGCCTCTACCGGATTGGCAAACGGAGTCTTATTCTGTTGTGACATATCCCATTGGCGCTTCAATTCATGATACCATCGTGCTTGCGCATCCGGCTCGCCCAGTAACATTAATGTGGGCTTAGATTTTAATCCTTCGCCGAGTTTCCGAAAGACGCCAAGGTCCTGGTGAATAAATTGTTTACCCAATTGGCGCAAGGGCCACCATACATATTTCACAAAACCGATAGAAGTGTAAAATATATGGTTCAGCTCGGTTTCATTTTCATTGATAGGAGTGAGGCATGTAATAGAAACAATTTCATTCTTGCCGACCTGGATGTGTTCTGTGCGTACTCCTGGCAGTTGGAAATTGATTTCAGTAGAGGTTTCGCCTTTCAAAACAGAATATCCCTTTGAGTTTGACGAAGGTTTGTGCCGCGTCATCTTGAAGCCAAGATCAACAGGTTCGAATTTCTTTTCTTTTAGCTTCAATTTTTTGGCAGAACGCCAATACCAGGATTGATGTACAAAAGTAACGTGCGCTGGGTCTATGAGCCCAATCACGGCATGGTCGATATCTGCCGGCATCGTTACCTTCTCCACGAACAGAAATTTTTTGTCCAGCGGAGTAACGAGATTGGGAACGCGTTCTTCGGCTCCCTGGAGTTGCGTTTTATTCTGAGGAACATAGACCCATACAGTTCCACTGATCTCTTTGCAGGGATACTTGAAGACCTTAATTTTCTTCGTATCAAACTTTTCATCGGCTAGGGCCGGAATGCCTACGCAAGTTCCCGTATGGTCAAATTTCCATCCATGATAACAGCATTGAAGCACTTTGCCATCGTACCATCCTTGCGACAGGGGAACACCGCGATGTGGACAGTTGTCTTTTAATGCAAAAGGCTGATCATTTTCATCGCGCCCAAATACAATTTTTTCTCCCAACATTTCTTTAGCCACGAGTTTCCCATGCTTTAAAAACGACCCGTGCATGGCGAAGTACCAGAGATTTTTCAGAAAAAGTGATTCTGTCATGAAGCAGAAATTTGTGAGAAAAAGGTAAATAAAGAACTAATGTATAAGTTTCCAAAATCACGGCCTTAATAATCTGTAATCAAAAAAATTAGGGCCGTTATCTAAATCGCAATCGTTTCCGATTATTTTTATTGTTTTATTTCTCAAACTTTAGGCCTTAATTGAAATCCAAAATCTTAACTAATGAAAAGAAAACTACGCATGGGGATGGTAGGCGGTGGCCTTACCTCTTTTATTGGTCCTGTCCATCGAAAGGCAGCCGGTATCGATGGTGAAATAGAATTGGTATGTGGCGCTTTCAGTATTATTCCGGGGGAGTCCAAGGAGACAGGTGAAGCTTTGTATCTCAATCCTAACAGGGTATATGAAACGTATCAGGAGATGTTTGAAAAGGAAAAGAACATGCCTCCGGATCAGCGCATAGATTTCGTTTCAGTGGTGACGCCGAACCATGTTCATTTTGGACCCTCGCAGATGGCATTGGAAACTGGTTTCCATGTGTTGGTTGAAAAACCCATCGCCTTTTCATTGGCGGAAGCTAAGACTTTAGAGAAAACAGTCAACAAGACTGGCTTGCTTTTAGGTTTAACCCATACGTATACCGGCTATCCTTTAGTAAAAGAAGCACGCAAAATGGTGGCGGATGGCGCCTTTGGAAAAATTCGAAAAATTTATGTCGAATATCCACAAGGTTGGTTATCAACCTTGCTTGAGAAAACAGGGAACCTGCAAGCATCCTGGAGAACCGATCCAAAACAATCAGGTATGGGCGGCGCGATCGGAGATATTGGTACCCACGCCGCTAATCTTGCTGAATACATCACCGGTCTTAAGATAACAGAGATTTGTGCTATGTTGAACACCGTTGTAAAAGGTCGCCACCTTGACGACGATAGCTCTATGCTTCTTCGATTTGATAATGGCGCCTCTGGAGTATTAATGGCGACACAAGTGGCCGCGGGAGAGGAGAACAATTTGAATATCAGAGTTTATGGCGAAAAGGGTGGATTGGAATGGAGACAGGAAGAACCAAATACCATGATCCTCAAATGGCTTGGAAGACCTAAAGAAATCATTCGCGCAGGCCAGAGCTATCTATCGGACGACGCCAAAGGCTTTACGCGAACCCCTGCTGGTCACCCCGAAGGTTATCTGGAGGCCTTTGCCAACATCTACCGAGCCTTCAGCAGAGCACTACGCGATTACAAACCCGGCAAAAAGTTAAACATTGCCAAGTATGATTTTCCAGATGTGGCAGATGGCGTTCGCGGTATGAACTTCGTTCAGACTGTAGTGAAGTCTGCAAATTCAACTCGAAAATGGACTACGCTCAAGTAGTCGTTTCAATAATAAATGTATAATCTTAACCTGTATATTTCGGTCTAATGAAAACACTTAAGGGCCCCGCGATTTTTTTGGCGCAGTTCATGGGCGATCAGCCGCCATTTGACAATCTAAAAACAATCTGCAAATGGGTATCATCGCTCGGATACGTAGGTGTTCAGATTCCCGCCTGGGATACGCGTTGCATCGATTTGAAGCAAGCAGCTGAGAGCAAGGACTATTGTGACGAGTTTAAAGGTATTGTGGAATCCTGTGGACTTCAGGTGACGGAGTTGGCCACGCATTTGCAGGGCCAACTGGTTGCCGTTCATCCCGCTTTTACCGATATGTTCGATGGCTTTGCTCCAAAGGCAGTCCGGGGTAACATCAAGGAGCGTACAGCCTGGGCGGTAGAACAATTAAAATTCGCCGCGAAGGCAAGTAAAAACCTTGGGCTAACGGCACATGCTACATTTTCCGGAGCATTGATGTGGCACACCGTTTATCCCTGGCCGCAACGTCCTGCGGGTTTGGTGGAAGATGGTTTTAAGGAACTGGCGAAACGATGGCTTCCAATTTTGAATGCCTTCGACAAAGCGGGCGTTGACCTTTGCTATGAAATTCATCCTGGCGAAGACTTGCACGATGGAATTACCTTTGAGCGTTTTTGGGAAGCGACAGAAAAGCACAAGCGTTGCAACATCCTCTATGATCCGAGCCATTTTGTACTTCAACAACTCGATTACCTGCAATACATTGATTTCTACCATTCCTTTATAAAGATGTTCCATGTGAAAGATGCCGAGTTCAACGCAACCGGAAAGAGCGGCATATACGGAGGCTACCAAGGTTGGGTGGATCGTCCTGGAAGATTCCGATCTCTGGGCGACGGACAGGTCGATTTTAAGTCGATCTTTTCGAAATTAGCGCAATATGGATTTGATGGCTGGGCTGTTTTAGAATGGGAGTGTGCGATTAAACACCCTGAACAAGGTGCCGCTGAGGGATCAAAATTTATCAAAAATCATATTATTCGTGTAACGGAAAAAGCTTTTGACGATTTTGCCGCAACAGGAAAGGATACTCGGTTTAATAGGAAAGTGTTAGGCCTTTAGAATTATTTTGGTATTATCAGAAAATAAAAACTTGTAGTTTAACCAATCATTTTTTACAAAAAGCTCATGAAAAAATTATTTTATAGTATCGTCATTATCGGTTCAATCACGGTTGGACTAACATCATGTGGCGGCGCGAAAAAAGAAGAAGCGAAAGAAGAAGAACAACCAGAAGAGGTAATGGAAGATGAAACTGCGGAGCCCGAAAAGGCCTCTGCCGATGATTTAATCAAACAAGGTCAGGCTTTGGTTGATGCGAGTGACTGTAAAACTTGTCATCATCCCACGAATAAAATTGTTGGCCCTTCTCATACCGATGTCGCCAAGAAATACGAATTCACAAAGGCAAACGTAAGCTTGCTGGCGGGAAAAATCAAAAATGGTGGAAGTGGAGTATGGGGCGAAATTCCTATGTCTCCTCATGCCGACCTATCACAAGGTGACGCTGAGAAAATGGCTATGTATGTCCTTTCTCTCGACGGCGAAAAACCTAAAGATTAACTAAACTACAACCAACGTCTAGACCATGAGATATTTTTACTTTGCGGCTTTAGCTGCAATAATGACATTCATTTCAGTGGACACCTCAGCCCAAAATACCCTTACCGAACTAGAGAAAAAAGATGGCTGGAAGCTCTTGTTTGATGGTAAGACCACCTCAGGGTGGCACAATTATAAAAGCGATAAGGTTACCCCGCGCTGGAAGGCAGCGAACGGTGAGCTTTATTTGGATAAAGCAGTTACCGAGGGACGCGGCGACCTGGTAACAAATGCCGAATATCAGAACTACGAATTCGCGGTGGAATGGAAAATTGACCCTTGTGGCAACAGTGGGATCATCTTCAATGTGGTCGAAGACAGTAAGTATGAAAACACGTACAACACGGGACCAGAAATGCAAGTACTCGATAACACGTGTCATCCGGATGCAAAAATTATAAAACACCGTGCCGGTGATCTATATGACTTGATCTCATGCTCAAAAGAGACAGTAAAGCCTGCCGGGGAATGGAACCACGCCCGCATCGTTTCCAAAAATGCGAACATGGAATTCTGGCTTAACGGAACAAAGGTCGTTACGTTCACCATGCACACGCCAGCATGGGATGAGATGGTCGCTAAAAGCAAATTCAGTAGCATGCCAGGCTTCGGCAAATCAAAAAAAGGTCACCTTGCATTACAGGATCACGGCGATGGAGTGCGGTACCGGAATATCAAAATCCGCGAGTTGAAATAAGAGGGGATCATCATGGTGTGACACACCGAATGCCAAATACTAAATCTGTAATTAATGAAATCTTACGTTTCTATTTTTGTGCTTTTTTGTCTGCTGTTTTCGTGTGGGGAGAAGCAAAAGTCCAGGGTCCTGGTTTTCTCAAAGACAAAAGGATATCGGCATGAGTCTATCGGTATTGGAAAGCTCACATTAATTGAGTTAGGACAGAAAAATGGCTTCGAAGTTGACACAACTGAGAATGCTGATTTTTTTAACGAAGATTCACTCAAACGTTACCAGGCCGTAATTTTTCTAAGTACCACGATGGATGTTTTAGATCCTGTCCAACAGGCAGACTTTAAACGTTTCATCGAAGCTGGAGGTGGATTTATGGGAATCCATGCGGCGGCAGACACCGAATACGAGTGGCCCTGGTATGGAGATCTCTTGGGCGCTTATTTCAAAAGCCATCCTAAGACACAACAAGCTAAATTCAAAAAAGAGCAGGATTCTGAATTGACTAAAAATTTACCTGCAGAATGGATTCGCACGGATGAATTGTACAACTACAAAAGAATCTCAAAAGATATCAAAGTGCTGTATACACTGGATGAGACTTCCTATGATGGTGGTGAGAACGGTGACTATCACCCAATTGCCTGGTACCATGAGTTTGAGGGCGGTCGTTCATTTTATACAGGCATGGGCCATACTCCTGAAAGTTACGCGGACTCTCTATTTCGCGACCATTTATTGCAAGGCGTAAAATATGTTATAGGCAGCGATAAACTTGATTATTCAAAAGCAAAAACTGTTCGTGCAACAGAAGAAAACAGGTTCACGAAAACAGTATTGGATTTTAATCTTGATGAACCTACCGAGATGGCTATTCTTCCTGACGGAAGGATCGTTTTCCTTCAACGAAAAGGTGAGGTCAAGATTTACACACCTGCCGATGGTAAAGTTAATGTGATCAACACATTCAAGGTTGGGACAAAATTTGAAGATGGCATGATCGGTCTCACACTGGATCCTGATTTTGCTAAAAATAACTGGGTATACATTTTTTATTCACACCCGGAAAGATCAGCCAACATTGTATCACGCTTTGTTTTCAAAGATGGAAAAATTGACCAGGGTTCGGAAAAAGAAATACTGGAAGTTGTTACCCAACGTGAAACGTGTTGCCATACCGGTGGTTCATTAACATTTGGTCCGGGTGGAAACCTATTCATTTCGACCGGAGATAACACCAGTCCTTTTGAATCCAACGGCTACAGCCCTTCAGATGAAAGGTCAGGCCGTGCACCATTTGACGCTCAAAAATCATCTGCGAATACCAATGACTTACGTGGAAAAATATTGCGAATTCACCCGGAACCTGATGGCAGCTATACCATCCCCGAAGGAAATCTTTTCCCCAAGGGTGAGCCGAATACAAGGCCTGAGATATATGTGATGGGCTGCAGGAATCCTTATCGGATTTCCGTAGATGAAAAAACCGGGTTTGTGTATTGGGGAGATGTTGGGCCAGACGCCGGACAAAATGATTCGCTCAGAGGACCGCGTGGTTATGATGAATTAAATCAGGCGCAAAAGGCAGGCTTCTTCGGCTGGCCGTACTTTATAGGCAAAAACTACCCATACGCGAAGTTTGATTTTGCCAGTCAAAAAGTTTCAGCGACGTGGGATCCCAATGCACCAATCAATTCCTCGCCAAACAACACCGGCAAGCACGATTTGCCTCCGGTAAGTCCTCCATTCATTTGGTATCCCTATGATCGGTCTGATGAATATCCAATGGCAAAGGTAGGCGGACGAAATGCAATGGCGGGTCCGGTTTATTACAGCAAGAATTTTGCTGGCGTGGAGACAGCCTTTCCCAACTATCTTGACGGGAAGCTCATGTTTTTTGACTGGATGAGAAATTGGATCTACCTGGCTTCGATGAATGATAAAGGTGCGATCACGGACATTGAGCCTTTCATGCCAAATACTAAATTCAACAATATAAGTGATATGGCATATGGTCCTGATGGTAAGCTATATATGCTTGAGTATGGAACTAAATGGTTTAGCAAGAATTTAGATGCAAGGCTGGTACGGATTGATTACAATAAAGGCAATCGTCCACCCTTGGCCGTTTTACATGCCGACAAAACTTCAGGCGCAACACCGCTGGTTGTTAATTTTTCAGCAGATGGATCCAGCGACCCGGATGGCGATAAGATGACGTACGAACTTTCGGCTGCGGGAAAAACGCATACTTCCCCGGATGGAAAATTCGCCGTAACCTTCGACAATGCCGAGGCGATTAATGCCGCGCTCACTGTAAAAGACGACAAGGGCGGAAGCAGCACGTCTACCGTCAGGGTTATTGCAGGAAATGAATTGCCGATGGTTAAGACAGAAGTAATAGGTGGGAATAAAACATTCTATTTCGCCGGCACCCCAATAAAATATAAGGTAACAGTAAAAGATCATGAAGACGGATCCTCAGACGATGGGAAAATTAAATCCGACGAAGTGACGGTAACTTTTGATTATATGAAGGGGTTCGACATGACCCATATCGCCCAAGGTCATCAGTCCGCTCCGGTAGAATTACCTGGCAAGGGGCTCATGGAAAAGAGTGACTGTAAATCCTGCCACCTCATCGATCAAAAATCCGCCGGGCCAAGTTATAAAGATGTAGCTGCAAAATATGTTTCGCAAAAAGGAGCGGTTGAGTTGCTTGCGGCAAAAATTCTCAAAGGAGGCGCTGGCGTTTGGGGAACTACCGAAATGGCGGCCCACCCTCAGATCAGTGACGCAGATGCGATTAAGATGGTGGAATATATTTTGTCCCTCGCCGACGCAAAGGCTGCCAAAAAATTACCATTGGCCGGATCAGCAACACCAGGTAAAGAGGCGGATGGCGTGTATGTTTTGACGGCATCCTACCTTGACAAGCCTGTTAATAATGTCCCATCTCTGACCGCAACGGATGCTCTGGTGTTAAGGAACGCGTTCCTTCGCCCAAATGAAATTGACATCGTTCATATTGCCCGGAAAGCCAATTGGCAGGGTCAGCACTCCCTTCAGAATATACTTGACGGAGCGCGGGCGGCGTACAAGAATGTTGACTTGACAGGTGTTAAAAAAGCAACGGTAATGGCTTACATTGATCCAAAAGAAAATCGCGGAGGAGGTGTTGCCGAGATTCGCGTCGACAAACCAGACGGTCCGTTGCTGGGCACGACAAAGATTGTTGGCTCAGGGTCGTCCTCGGTAACGACCGCGATTCAACCTACTACCGGTCATCACGATTTATATATTGTATTTAAAAATTCCGAGATCCGAGATAAGCCTATGTTTAACTTTGGTGGAATTCGATTGGAAAATAGATAAACGCCGCTAAACCTAAACCTACAATCATGAAAAGAAGAGAATTCGTACAAACCGCATCATTCGCAGCCGTGGGAATGCTTTCATTGCCTTCCTTTCTAGCTGCCGGAAAACGAACGAAAACCATAGGACTGCAACTGTATACATTACGCGAAACTATTAGTAAAGATCCTAAGGGCGTACTACAGCAGGTAGCATCTTTTGGTTACAAAGAATTGGAGACATTCGGCTATGCAGATGGCAAAATATTTGGAATGGATTTTACAGAGTTTTGCAAATTCGCAAAAGGATTGGGTATGGACGTTGTTAGCGGTCACTATGGGTTGGATAAAATCAAAGGGGACACTTGGCTAAAAGCCGTTGACGATGCGAAGAAAAATGGCCAGAAATATATGGTGGTGCCTTACATTGCCGAACCCGAGCGCAAGACCATTGATAGCTACAAAAAGATTTGTGCTGATCTGAATGCAGCTGGCGAAGTTTGCAACAAGAATGGCATTCGTTTCCAGTACCACAACCATGCGTTTGAATTTGATACTGTCGATGGGCAGATTCCATATGACGTTATGTTGACGGAGCTGGACAATAAAAAAGTGGGGATGGAACTGGATATTTACTGGATAGTTAGGGCTAACCAGGACCCGATAAAATACTTCACAAAATACCCCGGACGCTTCGAACAGTGGCATGTAAAAGACATGGATAAAAGCGATCGTACCAAGAATGCCGATGTGGGATCTGGTTCAATAGATTATAAGTCCCTCTTTGCAAGTGCAAAGCTTTCAGGTATGAAACACTGGTACGTCGAATACGACACGTTCCCTGGTGCGCCTATTGACAGTGCCGCAGCAAGCGCGAAGTACCTAAAGAGTTTATAAGTTTTTTTTACAGGTTTATTTTCGGATGTCGGGTGGTAAGCCCGACATTTTTTTTTATTGAAATTGTGGTCCTTTAACATTCTAAAATCCTACCCCGGAAACATTTTTTTTGCATCTTGCGACCTCCAGAATTTCTACTTTATGAGAATCGTAAATTTTATACTTGCCATCATGTTTCTGCTGTTCGCCTTTGTGCAGATCAACGATCCGGATCCTGTCATTTGGATTTTGATTTATGGTGCCATGGCGGTGTTATGCATTATGGCAATCTTCGAGTTTTATCCCACGAAATTTACGATTGGTCTTCTTGTTCTATATATCCTTTATAGTATCGTCTATGTACCGGGAGTTTTGGAATGGCTCCGGCAAGATAACAAAGCAATGCTATTCGATGATGTGGCAAAAATGCAGTACCCTTACGTCGAGCAAGCACGTGAATTTTTAGGGTTGTGGATTTGCATTATTGTGTTGGTTGTTTTTATCGTTCGCGCTCGTCGAAAATAAAAACAGACATAAGGCGTCGGTAATTTCTTTCACACAAAACAAGAATTTTTTTTTCATCACGATCGACGTCATCAAAGCGGGATGACAAAAGTTTTTTGTGAGTTATTCATTAGCTGTTTTGGTGGATCGGTAACTTCGTCGTCAGAAACTGGAAATTGTTTATTTAGGCTTTCACGTTCTTACGATGAGTACCAAAATTCGCACCTTGGCGTTGTCCTGGGCGTATATCCTATTGCTTTTACTAGGATATCAAAACGTTTTCGCACAAACTCCCCAGTCCGGGTTTGCATCAGTCGTAGTGTCTAACCAATGGAATGAAGCTGTTGGCCTCGCCTTTACTAATGATGGCGTCGATATGTTCGTTTGGGAACGCGGTGGAAAAGTGTACGTGGTCACAGGAGGACAAAAAACATTAGTGCTGGATATTAGTGATGAAGTCGGTGCCTGGCATGATCATGGGTTGCTGGGGTTCGCCTTACATCCCCAGTTTGATCAGAACGGTTACATCTATCTTCTTTACCTGGTGGATCGGCACCATTTAATTAACTTTGGTACTGCCGCATATAGCCCAACGATAAACGATTACTTTAGCGCAACTATTGGCAGGTTAACACGATATACACTAAGCAAATCAGGGGGAATTTATTCTGTTTCCCCGGGAAGCAGAAAGATTCTTATCGGCGAAACAAATTCGACAGGACTTGCCTCAATATCAAGAAGTCACGTAACGGGGTCGCTGGTTTTTGGAACAGACCAGACCTTGCTAATTTCGGCCGGAGATGGCGCGAACGGAGCAGGCACCGATGCAGGCAGTGGAAGCGGCACCTACTTTGCTCAAGCCTTGGCAGACGGGATATTGACAGATGCCTTAAACGTGGGGGCGTTTCGCGCGCAAATTCTTGATTGCTTAAACGGCAAAATTCTTAGAATTGATCCTGAAACAGGAGAGGGGATTCCAAGTAATCCTTTTTATGATCCCACCAGGCCCAACTCCGCGATATCAAAAGTATGGGCACTTGGATTACGGCAACCGTTTAGAATGACCCTTAAGCCGGGAAGTGGTAGTCACAACCCCAATGATGCTAATCCGGGTATACTCTATGTCGGCGATGTCGGTTTTTATTCCTGGGAAGAAATAAACGTTGTGGATAAGCCGGGCATGAACCTCGGTTGGCCAGTATTCGAGGGCCTTGAAAATTCAACTACCTACGCTACAATTAATACTCCAAATCGGTTTGCTCTCAATCCGTTATATCAGGTTAATGGGTGTACACAACAATATTTTTATTTTCAGAACCTGATTAAGCAGGCTACACCGGATGGCACTGCGGTCTTTGCGAATCCTTGCAACAGCACGCAAAATATCCCCAGCACGATCCCCACCTTTGTTCATAGCAGACCCATCATTGATTGGACGCACAATGCAGCTGGCCCAAGCAGAACGGGAACATTTTCCGGACAAACTGCCACGGTTACTAACATTGGTGCAGCCGGCTCACCTGTATCGGGTCCTCAGTTTGGAGGAAGTGCTGTTGTAGGTGGTGTATTTTATACCGGAACCGATTTCCCGGAAGAATACAGGAACAAACTATTTTTTGGAGACTATTCATTTGGGTGGATTCGAAACATTGAGTTAAACGATCAGGAGAAACCTGTCCAGGTCCGGCCGTTTATCAACAGTGGGGCCGTTGTCGTGGGGATGGCGACGCATCCTACGCAGGAAGGTTTGTATTACGTCAATTTTCCCTCTGAGATAAGACGGGTGTTTTATAGTGCTAATCGTCCTCCTGTTGCAGTTGCGTCTGCTGATCTTATTTCGGGAGCTTCACCGTTAAATGTTCAGTTTAAAGGCGACGATTCGAACGATCCCGAAGGTCTTCAGCTGGCCTATGAGTGGAACTTTGGCGATGGCTCACCCTTGAACAACGTTGCAAATCCGGCCCATACTTTTACGACGCCGGGCACCGCGCCAACCCAATTCACAGTCAGCCTCAAGGTAAGGGACGATCAGGGACTTCAAGATCAAACGACATTGATCATATCGGCCAATAATTCGCCTCCGGATGTTACCATTACCAGCCCCTTAGATGGTACGTTATATCCATTGACTGGAGAAACAATTTATCCGCTGCGCGCGGCAGTAACTGACCTTGAGCATACTACAGGTGAACTAAGTTATAAGTGGCAAACAACCTTGCACCATGAACAACATTCCCACCCCGAGCCCATTGATACTTCGCCAGAAACCACCACGAGCGTCTCGCCCCTGGGGTGCGACGGAGAGACATATTTTGTCACCGTTAGCCTTACCGTTACTGATGCTGCTGGCTTATCAACGACAAAAACAGTAACGCTATCTCCTGATTGCAGTAGTCTATTAAAAATTACGCCTGTGATTACATGGCCCGACCCGGCTCCGATAATCGTTGGCACGCCGTTGGGTGCAACGCAACTCAATGCTGGAGCAACCAGTAATGGGAGCCCTGTGCCTGGGACGTTTACGTATACGCCTTCGGCAGGAACGATTTTACCGGTGGGCAATTCGCAAGAGCTTGCGGTCACTTTTACGCCCACCAACACGACATTATATAATCCAGCCAGCAAATTAGTTACGATACACGTAAATGCAGTCCCAAAAATTACGCCGGTGATAACCTGGGGGAACCCCGCAGCCATCGCAGTAGGAACGCCATTGGGTTCTACTCAGCTCAACGCTACGGCAAGTTATAACGGTAGCCCTATACCTGGCGTGTTTGTTTACACACCCGACGCAGGGACGATATTAGATGTTGGTACGGGGCAGGAGCTTTCCGTGGCTTTTACGCCGACTAATACTACCCTTTATAATCCCGTAAATAAAACTGTCGCCATTGATGTGAACAAGGCTGTTCCGCTGATCACCTGGCCGAATCCTGCACCGATAGTAGTAGGCACAGCGTTAAGTTCTATGCAGCTTAATGCCATCGCAAGTCACAACGGGACGCCTGTCCCGGGTTCCTACGTTTATACCCCGCCTGCCGGAACGGTGCTGAGCCTTGGCGCGGCCCAGCAGCTATCGATGAGTTTTACGCCGACCAATACGGTTATTTACAATGGTGCCAGTGCGACCGTTACGATCGATGTGAACGAAAGTTTTCAATCCACTTTTTACCGGGCTATCAACATCAATGGTTCTGCGCTTGTCATCGATGGTAACAATTGGATCTCGAGTACGGGAGCACCGAATTTTTCCTTTACTACCAACAACAGCGTATCTGCCAAACAGAGTATCGCGCTTATTCCGCCTACCGATGCTATCCGTTGTACGATGATACTCTCCTATGTATATGGAAACACGGGTACGTTGAACGTGGCGGCAGGTCCTGGGGGAGACTATGAGGTCTCGT
>Ga0111539_10005019_pt1 | contig 17210 bp, 21 predicted proteins | sample RhiMethybrSRZTD1_FD_79667 | JGI IMG/M metagenome (GOLD analysis project Ga0111539, IMG submission 79667) | Populus rhizosphere microbial communities from Tennessee, USA - Rhizosphere MetaG P. TD hybrid SRZTD1 (version 2) (version 2) | ecosystem: Host-associated > Plants > Roots > Rhizosphere >... | reverse complement strand
TGGTACTAGCCCTGAGGCACGCGAAAAATTTCTTCTTCTTTAAGTCAGGTAAACATTTATTTTGTAAATATTGTCTATCTTTTCAAGGTCATCTATTCGAAGGGAATGTAAAGCACCGATTCGCATACCTGTAGATGCTAATATCAAAAATGCCGTTCTAATTCTCTGGTCTGAAAATTCCAATATATTTTGTATTTCTTCACGAGTGTATGCCCTATCTCTTCCATTGGTTTCGTTTCCTGTTTTTTCAGAATTGATAAACTTTTTTATTTTCTTCCGGTTTAAGACAACATCATTTATCTCGCAAGCGTGTTTTAAGGTAGCATTCATATGGTTCTTGTATTGATTAGAGATTTTTTATCAACAAAGTATTTGATGATAAGATTAGTCATTTCGTCCTGCGATAGTCTTACAAATTGGTCCAAATCCTTTTTATAGTGACCCAGAAACTTTTCTATACAGAATGTGTATGACTTTTTGATGGACTGTGTCTTCAGTGAGTTTATGAAATTAAAATATGCTTTGCTTTGTTCGTTCAGTACTTGCATATCTTTTATACTTGAGACGATGTTTTTAGAACTAACATTGTTTATTAAACCATTTTTACGCATGATTTAACGTACATTAAACCTCTACTGAATTTAGTTAACCGTTCAATTGAGTGAATTCAATGACTGTTAATCCTATAGTTAACTATAATCCGAACATACCTACCATTATATTGAAAAGTATGATCTTTTCATTCAAATCGCATTCAAACAGCGAATATTTAGTGTGATTTTTATTTAAAGTAAATATACTAAATAATCAAGATACTAAATAGGTAAATAAGACATTGAAAGATGAAAATAATACTTTGAGCGATTTCACGAAATATGATATTTTTGAAAAATGGAAGAAATTACAAGATTTTCCAACACTAGGTATGTTTAATGCACTAACTAAGGGTTACAACGAATACTTGGAAGATGTGCTAGAGCTTAATCGGATACTTATGGATCTACAAAAGTATCTGTCAAATTATTGGCTGCAAATGTCAAAAACTCAATTTCATGCCATTGGAAACGTACTTTTGAAATCTAGATCCGATCCAAAATTGAATGATATTGATTCTGAAAGATTTAGGATGCTTGTAATTGATGCCTTTGAAGAAGCCTATAGTTCTTTATTTTCATCAAAAGAGTTTGCGGTAGCGTACAATGAAGTATACTCAAAGCAACTCGATTTTGTTAATTGTATTAACAAGATAGTTGAAAGAAATCTTAATTTATTAAACATCCCGACAAGGACGGAATTAGATGAGGTTCTAAAAGATCTACAAGAAATGAAGAAGACTCTGAGAAATATAAAAAAAACGTATGAAAAACCCGAAAGAAAATAAGTTATTGTTATGATATAAATGATAATACAGAATAAGAATACTCAAAATCGGAATCTGACCGGATACTCAAAGATATCCAAGACTCTCGAGTTACTCTCTAGAGGTAATCATATCTCTGTGGGAGATACTCCAAATGATATCGTATGTGAGACAAGATTATATCGACTCTTACATTACCACAGCCTCGTGAAAAAAGTTTCTCCAACTCCTATTTTGGTTGTTTATGCATTGGTCAACAGATCATACGTACTAGATCTGCAACCAAACAAAAGCTGGATCCGTCATCTTCTAGCACAAGGTTTTGATATTTATCTACTTGACTGGAAATCGCCGACTAAGATGGATAAATATGTCTCATTCGACGACTATGTTAATTCCTACATTGACGATTGTGTAGAAATAGTTCAAAATAATAATTCTGCCGATAAAATTACTCTTCATGGATACTGTATGGGATCGTCTATGTCAGCCATGTATACTTCCTTGCACCAAGAAAAAATTAAGAATTTAGTCACAATCGCACCGGTCGTCGACACAAGTAAAGATTCAACTGTTATTGCAAACATTTCCAGACAAATGGATATTGATAAATTAGTATCTACGATTGGTTACTTACCTCCAGAAAAACTCTATGAATGCTATTCCATATTGAAACCATTCAAACAGGGAGTTAACAAATACTTTAATCTAATTGAAAATATTGACAATGAATCGTTTGTGCAGAATTTTTTACGAATTGAAAAATGGTTGTATGATACCCCTCCGATAGCAGGTGAAACAATAAAACAATGGATAAATGATATCTACAAAAATAACATGTTATTTAAAAACCAATTTAGATTAGGGAAAGCCATAGTAGACCTTAAAAAAATTAATGTTCCACTTCTAAATATTGTTGCAGAGGAGGATCATCTTGTCTCTCCGGAATGTAGCGTTCCCTTAAATGAGGTGGTATCCAGTGAGGATAGACGATTAATTCGGTTCCATACCGGACACGTGGGTTTAATCGCAAGTAGCTATTCACAAAATAACGTATTACCAAAAGTAGGACAATGGCTTAAAACACGTTAGGCTAATTAGTAGTCAGTTCACTTAACGTTTAATGGACCGAACTAAACATCTTAATTACAAATCATTTGTCGGAGTGATTCTTGTGTTTTCTTTCAATAGGAATTACTATGACTTGAACAAGGTCCCCATCTTCAATTTTCAATGCCTGTCTCTCAGCTTCTGGTATCGATATTCTGCCACCGCTTTGAATAGTGGTCTTGAACATGGCATGGTAAAATGTCAGACCCTGTATCATTGAAAAGAAATTCTGCATCGCATCCATTTGAAGATTTGAAAATTTCTTGAAAAAATCCTGCTGTGCCTGAGTAGTATTGTCTACCACCTTCTTATATGATTCCATATCTTCATTTCCTTCCGGCTTATCAGTCATACCTGTAATTTTGAAAAGGCGTTTATTTAATACTATTGAATTATCTTAAGAAATCGATAGCTATTTTAGAAAATACTTCCGGTTTTTCAGTAAAAGGAGTATGACCACATTTTGGGATTACTTGCAAATTAGAATTAGGAATATTCCTATAATCCTCCGCACATTTCACTGGAATCATTTCATCGTGCTCACCACAAACAATAATCGTTGGTGAAAGTATCTTGGTAAGTCGAGAAGACAGGTTTGTAGTGTTTCTTATCCCAATCATGGTGGACATGAAAGCATACTTTGCATTTGGAAGTTTCATTCTATCGATAAATTCTTCTATTGTTTGTTCCGTAACGGTACGTGGATCGAAAGCCATGTTGATGAATGCCCTCCAGACATTATCATGTGTCGGATACAAAGCAGCCAAGATATATTCTTCCAGCGTTTTAGTCGAAGTCTTCATGGTCCCAGCCGGAGAAACTAAGATTAGTTTGTTCACCATGTTAGTATTCTTGATTGCAAACTCTGCTGCAACCAATCCTCCAAATGAAGAACCTACTATACTTGCTTTTTTGACGCCTAAAGTATTCAGGAAATCTTCGAGAAATTTTACAAAGAATGGCATATTGTATTCTACAGTTGGCTTATCACTATAACCAAATCCGATTATATCTGGAACAATTACTCTAAAATGCTTGTGAAGAAAAGGTATCACGTTAGACCACCTTTCGGCAGAGGCACCTATGCCATGTAAGAGCACCAAGTTCTCACTTGTCTTTGAACTGAAATTATCATAATCGAGATAACGAATCTTGTTTCCATGAACTTGTATTTTTTTCGCTGTAGTTTCTCTGGACAATAATCTGCAGTCTCATAGATATTTCTGGGTCCACTTTATTACTTTTATCATGAGTTGCGGCATTTTTGATATCCTAACCCTTGTCGTTAATATGTCCATATTTATGAGTGAAAAGGAATTTAGTTCTATCTCAAATTATCTTTGAAATTGGGTGTAAAACGTGTCACTTTTGTGGATTATCCAAATTGATAAAAATCTAGGACTAATTTGAGTGCAATACCAAAAAAAGTAATTCCGAGTATTAGTCTCAATTTTTGTTCACTCAATTTCGTTGATAATCGTGATCCTATCTGAGCTCCTACAAATGAACCTATTGATAAGAGTACCGCAGGAAGATATTGAGGATTTCCTAGTATGATGTGGGTTGTCAATCCTACCAACGATGTAATCATCAAAACGAATTGCGAGGTTGGCGCAGCCAAATACATCGTCAATCCAACAATCACTATCATTAAGGGAACAAATACGACACCTCCACCAATTCCAAACAAACTCGAGATAATTCCAGCAACGAATGTACCGGAAAAAAAGAGAATCTTTACCCAAATTGATTCCAATGACAAGGAATTTCCATTGCTTATCGATTTTCTATACATTAGATAAATTCCTGTTGCGACTAGTATTATCGCTAGTAGTATCTTGAAATAGCCTGGGTCAATATATGTTGAAAAATACGAACCTACTACCGCACCTGGTATTGATAATAATGCCATCTTAATCCCAAGTGCGTATTGGATCTTTTTTGATCTAGCATATGCTATGGTTGAGGAGATGCTCGTAGAAGAAACTGCAAAGAGACTTGTGCTTGCAACTTGTGGCGGTGTCAAGCCGAGAAAAGTCAAAGCTGGAGATATTATGATTCCACCTCCAATTCCTATCATGGAACCCAAAATGCCTGCTATCAGACCAACTATGACAAAAAAGGGAAAAAGCAAAAACTCTTCCAAGTCAAATACCTGTTAATTCTATTACGATTGTAGTAAGTTAATAAATCGTTTGTATATTCTCGTTTATGAGAATGTAAATTTTGTGGCGTACCAGCATATCATGAATTAAATTTGGTTCTTTTTTACATAATCATGAATGGAAGAATATTTCTGCAATATTTGTGAAAGATCTATAGAAGCGTTATCATTAGAAAAGCACACTAAGGAATCTGAGCATATTAAAAGGAAAAAAATGTTAGAAAAGCAACTGGGAAACGATAGCAAATTCCCAAAACCATCAAGATCTGCGGCCGATTTGTGGAAAAACGATTGATACTGGTAACGATTTATGATAAATTAAGATATCAGATAAATTTGATATGATATTTCACTTTCTAAATAAAATTCATGTAATTTCTTTTGATACTTTTTATAGTTCAATTCCGATGAATTAATTTAAATATGTAAATTATTGTACTCATAGTTCTGGAAAAACAAAAACAACAAGGTATTCACACCGACATATTTCACCCATTTCCTCTGATTTTGCTACATACCCCGTTTGGCCTAAAGTTCTTTGATTATATAGCAAAGACCAGAGTTGCTAAGGCATATGCCAGAGCGAATACATACTTAATGCCTGCCATAACCGTGATTGCGATAATACTAATAGTTGGTGGAATATCCACTCTCATTTCGAATGTTTCTGTAAGAGAGGATGTCAGGGAGATAGGTCCCAGAGGAAATTTTCTAATCCCCATTCTTAACCCACTTCTTCCGATTTCCTACACTTTGGTTGCTCTCATAATAAGTGTCTTCATACACGAGGCAGGACATGGCATCGTTGCAAGAGTATATGGAATAAAGGTAGAATCAACTGGTATTGCTTTTGTTCTCTTTATTCCAATTGGAGCTTTTGTGAATCTTGACAAGGAAGGTTTAGATAAAGCAACATTGAAGGAGAAAAGTGCCGTTCTTACTGCCGGCCCACTGAACAATATGATTCTTGCAGCAATCTCAATGGCTTTGTTATTCGTAGTAATATCCTCCTTGACGCCTATTGCTACGCAAAATACCACGAATAATGGACTTCAAATAATTAGTATAACTGATGGATCACTAGCGGAAAAAATTGGTCTTACACGAGGTTCCAGCATCCTAACTATTGGGCAAACTGAATTACGTAACCAAGACGATTTGTCGCAAACTTTAAGATCAAATATAGGCAAACAATCTCAAATAGTATGGCAGGACAGACAGGGGAAACAAATAACGGACATTCTATCAATTCCGGCCGACACCGACCCTACTAAACCTATTCTTGGTGTAGTAGCTTTTCCCCTTGATCCCAATGGGACCCTTGAATTGTACAAGAGACATTTTTCATTTACCTTTGATATAAATCGACCTGTACCTATGCTTCCATTGCCAACGCTAGATGGACAATTCGTACCATTCTCAGATACTATGGCGCCAAAATATGAATCAAGCATATTTGGTCCATTCTTTCCCATAATTGCAAATACTCTCTTCTGGCTTTGGTTCATCAATTTTAATCTGGGAATATTTAATGCCCTTCCTATTACACTTTTGGACGGAGGTCAATTGTACGGATCACTTATAGAGAGCAGATCCAAAATTGACAAGAATCGTCTCAAGCAAATCTCGTCAGCAGTATCTACGTTAATGATAGTTATTGTGGTTATGTCATTATTTCTACCATATCTGCTTTTCTAGGATGATGGGCAAGAAAAACAATTAATTTCCAAAATATATATTAAGAGAGAAGTTCAATTTCACTATGGATACAACCGGTAAGAACTTTAAGACCTTACTATCTCGCAGTGTGATAGTAGCTGAATATCATTATTAAAGTAAGGAAAATAGAAAATCAGTCCGAGTATCTAGAAGAATGTTAAAGTGGGTAATGGAGATTTAAGTAATAATTCTGTAGACGAGAGTATCTCTGCACTAGAGAACAATGACAAGGTTAAGCGACATTCTGATACTTTATCTGCAAATCAAATTCAACATACAAAGAAAGTAGACGAAGATTTCTTTAAGGATATAATACTGAAATCTATTCCAAAGGAATCCCAAATTACAAACATAAGATTTGAAGGTCCGTATGTTGCTCTTTATACGTTAAATCCTAAATTTTCATTAACTGAATTAACCTATTATCTTTCATCACTTTCAAAAAATGTCAAGAAAAGATTTGTGGTAAGAACTGATCCCTCAATTAGGTTATCTGAAGACGAGACAAGATCCAGAGTAATAAAGATGTTACCAAATGAGGTTACAATATCTGCTGTATTTTGTGATGATGCGACAGGAGAAGTAGTCCTTGAAGTAAATCACCCTGAATCTGTAGATGCAAATATGGTAATCAATATTGCACAGGAGACAGGTTGGATAGCACATACATTACGTTCTCCACATATTCAGTCAAGTAGTATGAACATGATTCATTCTACTCAGAAGAGTTCTGCAAAGGAGAGGAATCTTTTCTTACAATCACTAGGGAAAAGAGTTTTCAGGCCACCTTTAGTTTTGGAAAACAATGATTCCAATTTAAATTTCGTCAATCAAACAAGCGATAAGAGATCAGAAATTACTGAACTGAAATCTAAGATTAGGAACAAGGAAGAAATAGCTATTTTTTGTCTGGGCGGGGTTAAACAAGTTGGAAGGTCATGTTTTATTGTCGTAACTTCCGAAAGCAAGATTATGCTTGATTGCGGGATAAATCCTGGTGAGCCGCTAGGAATTTCAGCTTATCCACGATTAGATTGGTTTAATTTTGATCTTGACGAGATAGACGCCGTAATCATAAGTCATGCACATATAGATCATCAGGGATTTTTGCCAACATTATTCAAGTTTGGATATAAAGGTCCGGTTTATTGCACTGAACCCACACTACCTTTAATGACTCTCCTACAGTACGATTCCGTAAAAATTTCTAAAAGCAACGGTACATTTTTACCATACGAAACAAGAGATGTAAATGAAGTTATCAAGCACTGTATAACGTTACCTTACGGGAAACCTACTGATATATCACCTGATATCACCATAACCTTCAACAATGCTGGACATATAATGGGAAGTGCTACGGTACACATCAATGTATTCGGGACTCACAATATTCTTTATTCCGGAGATTACAAGTATGCCCGAACCCAATTATTGGATAGCGCTGTTTCTGTTTATCCCAGAGTAGAGACATTGATAACCGAGAGCACATACGGAAACACAGTCGATATAATGCCAGATCAATCTGTAGTATACAAAACTTTTACCGATGCTATTAATAAGACCTTGTCAGCTGGAGGAAAGGTATTGATTCCTGTTCCTGCAGTCGGAAGAGCCCAAGAAATAATGTTGGTCCTAGATAAGGAGATGAGACAAGGACGTCTTATGGAGGCACCGGTCTTTATTGAAGGAATGATATCTGAAGCCAGTGCAATACATATGTCATATGCACATTACCTTGGATTTGATGTAAGAAAATCAGTATCTAACGGTGTGAATCCATTTCAATCAGAATACTTCACAGTAGTAAATGGCTACGAAAGAAGGGAAGACGTATTCAACGACGAAAACCCGAGTGTCATAATGGCAACCTCTGGAATGTTGGAAGGAGGTCCATCCGTAGAATACTTTAAGAAAATTGCACCAGACAAGAAAAATAACATACTATTTGTTTCCTACCAAATTAATGGAACATTAGGAAGACGCGTCATTGATGGCGGTTTGATGGAGATCAGTATGCTGGATGAAAAAGGTAAGGTTAAAGTTATTCCGATTAAATGTGCAAGTCAGAAAATTGATGGATTTAGTGGCCATAGTGATTTTAACCAGATAATGAATTTTACTGCAAGAATAAAACCAAAGAGAGTATTGGTCAATCATGGTGAAAAATCTAAATCAGAAAATGTAGCTTCCAATATTTTTTCTAGATTCAAGATAAGATCTATTGTTCCTGATAATAGAGAAATTATCAAGTTGAGATAATTATGAAACCATAGATTTCCTATTCGGATTTAGAATAATATGGGGGTAGAGATTAGTAGATGAACCGATCTGATATCGCTGTTCCTCATATTGGTAAGAATGTACCTATTTACATGCTTTCTGAAACATATAGATTTTCCCATTGACCTGCATTTGCTCAAGTTCAGAAAGCTAGATTAGTGTCAATGGCACACCTACCCTCCGATATGGATTAGTTAAGTACGATAATCCGACAAATAATAGAATATTAGACCAATTATCTTAAGATCTGTAAAGCTAATACTAATAGCAACATTGACAAAGGTAGGGTAGCAGGGACATCAGAATGGGCCAGGATGGATCTAAAATTGATGTTTTGTTCAGTATCTTTTTAGATATGTAGGTATAACTATAATTGTAATTGGCTATAAGATACAAATGTATTAATTGTAATATTGTGCTTAGCGGTGAAGGTGCGTCCAGACATTATCTTGCTAATCCCACTCATAAACTTGAAAAACTTCCACCTCAATTAAAACAAGCCAAGAATATTGATCCTTCTTGATTTGATGGATGAATTTCCTATTCTCTTATACTCTCTAACGTTGAAACGACCTGCCACAATAAGGTACGTATATGAGATTGCATCTGCGGATTTTGAGTCACATTATCTAGCATACTTATAGTATTTGCCGCCCTAACAGAAATAGATCCGTTTTTTTCATCCTTTATTCCTGTCAGGATCTCTCTTACAATATTTCGAATATTTTTTTGAATATTATTATTCCTAGCTATACTGTCCAAAGTGCTGATCGCATTTGCAAGCCTCTCCTGATTTTCCTTGTCCCTTATCTCTTTCTTTGAAGCCATTGACGTATACACTCTCCACTTTTTTTATCTTACAATACAGTGACTTTTGAATGTTTTTCCAATCTTCCTAACATAATTTTATTATAAATCTAAATTTTATTAGACAATACCAATTAATATTAACTAGACATTATTGTAGACATACATGTCAGAAGCAGACATAACTACTAAGAAAAGCATATCTCAACCACCACTTGATTTACTTTTCAATCCTTCAGTATTATCAAAGAAAGATGTATGGGAAATTGATCTTTCGTTACTATTAGAAATGTTGTTAAAACTAATCAACAATAGTGGAAAAAAAGACCTTAGAATGTGCGGGATCGCAGCATTGTCATCCTCACTAATCTATCGTTTGAAGGTAGAGAGCATCCTGCGACTAGAGAAAATCTCCAAAATTAAAAAGGGAGTTGAGGATGTTGATATCCAACCCATTCCAAATTTGAAGCCACTTGAAATTCCGTTTAGGATAGAACCTACTTACCCTGTGAGTCTAGAAGAATTATTACACGTACTTGAAAACATGATAAATGGACTGGCAAATCCAAAACCAAGACGGAATCAACTCAATCTGGAATCTGTGGAGACGTTCAACTTTGACGAGTACTTGGTGAAGTTCGAGAAGATTTTGCAATCTTATGAGGATATGATTTTCGATATCGTAACTGCCGACAAGTCTGTTGAATTCAAGAATCTTACGGTTAAGATGAATTCTGTTGAAATAGTCAGATGCTTTATTGCAATGCTATACCTTGCTATGAAAAGAAAAATACTTGTTGAGCAAAAAGACGAAGAAATATTGATTACTTTGAACGAAAACATTGATTAACAAAGCTTAGTTACATTCACACAGGTGCCTCAATCACTCCCGGACGCTGAAATTACAGCCAGAATCGAAGCAGCTCTATATGCTGCCGGTAGACCATTATCCATCAGTGACTTGATGAGGGCAGCTGGAATTAATTCTAAAGAAAAAGTAGTCAAATTACTATGTGAACTAATAAAAAAAACACGAAATGTTTTGACCGCTCTAGAAATCGCACAACTTGATGATGATAAATTTGTGTTTCAAGTAAAACCTGTCTACATGCCTTTAATCAGGCGATTTGCTCAACAGCCTCTAATCCCCGCCGGCGCACTGAAAACTTTATCATTTATTGCTTATGAACAACCAATTACATCAAAAAGGCTAGTTCAAATCCGAGGCAGTCAGGTTTACACACATCTCAAAGAGTTGAGAGCTCATGCGTTCATTGAATCGGAACGATTGGGACGAATGAAAATATATAGAACAAGCAGAAAATTTCAAGAATATTTTGGGATAAATGATCTCAACGTGCTCAAAAGCAAGATGATTCTAAAATAATTTTATTGCTCTGATTACTTAATAGAAAACCTCATAATATGGATCAATTCACTTATCATGCAATCATGAAAAAATCTATAGAGAATCTATCCGGTCGAAAGTATACGGGCGGCAGAAAAATCGCTATGCGGAGAAGACGCAAATTCGAAATAGATAGATATCCAAATGAAGCGGTCATCGGAAGCAATGTCAAAGTAACAAGAAGAGTACGCGGCGATAACAGTAAGACTGCGTTAAAAACTGTTGAGTTTGCAAATGTTTCAAATGTGGAAGAGAACAAAACTACAAGGTCAAAAATACTTAGAGTTATCAAGAACACAGCTAATAAGGACTACGAAAGAAGAGGAGTAATTACTAAAGGCACCATGATAGAAACTGAATTAGGTTTGGCAAGAGTAATATCAAGACCTGGTCAGGTAGGTCTTATCAATGCTGTCCAGTTAAAGAAATAAAATCAGCTGAATCAAGATTATCTTAAATCCAATATCAAATCGTTCATTTTAGAACAAAAGAATTCTATCGACTTAAATCAAGGCAGCTATTTCTTCGGCCCCATATGATATTATCAAGTTAACTCCTGCTCTTATCATAGATGTAAAATATCCTATAATCCATTCATGTTCTTCGATAAGTCTACTGCGAGTAGCAGCCATTAGCATTTCATATTCTCCAGATACGTGTTGAACAGCTATTTTACAACTGACTCTATCGACAATTCTGCTTATCAAATCAAGATTACCCAATGATGGCTTTATTGTTACAATATCTGCTCCCTCACGTAAATCTAATTCTATTTTTCTCAACATCTCTCTTGAATTAGAGTATCCTATCTGATAAGTAGACTTGTCGATATTTGAAAATTTCTTGAAGGCGGTCAAACGAAAGGGAGAATAAAGACAGGAAAACTGTTTTGAAAAGGACATTATTTTGGTATCTCTGAATCCATTAATGTTAAGGTTGTTCCTAATAGACCGTACCAATCCATCCATCATCGAAGATGGTGCAACCATGTCTGCACCAGACTCAGCATAGCTAAGGGAAATCTTTGACATCACCTTTAAAGTCTTGTCGTTATCTACTTGGTTATCTTGATTAACTATTCCACAATGGCCTGATATATTATACTGACAAACACATACGTCAGCAATTATCTCGATCTTTTTGTCAAAGTTACTTTTAATAGTTCTTATTGTGTTTTGAACAATCCCCTTACTATTCCATGCTTGCGATCCCCTTGGATCATGTAATCTGGGCGTCCCAAAAATAATTATCTTGTTAATTTGTAAAGCTAGAATTTTGTCAAGTCTATCTATTAAGTTCCTGTCAGACATAACATGGAGGTCGCTATTATTAGAGGAGGGGAATTTTCCTATGATTATTGGAGTAATCAAATTACTCGTTTTCAAAAGGGGATTACGATAGGTATCCTGAGAGGTCAATTCTTAATTTATCATTTTTTACGAATATATGCATATTCAACCAAATCCAAAATATTGATGTCATGATACATTATTAATCGAAATATATGAAGAGTAAAATATGTTACTTTGTAAATTAGAGGAGTTTGACCACTGTATCTATTGGGATTCCGTCTTACAATGAAGAATTAAATATCAAAACAATTTTGGAAAGTGTGATTTTTTCAAATCTGAATTCAACTGACCTTGTCGAAATCATAATCTCTGATGATTCAACTGACGATACCCCAATTATCGTTAAGCAATTTATGGAAAATCATTCAAAAAAGATAATCTTTCTTCATAATGACAAGAGGAAAGGCGCAGCAAACGCTTGGAACAACATAATACAAAATGCGACGGGTGAAATAATTGTCCTATATGACGCTGATGTGATGCCAGAACCAAATTGTACTTTGGAATTAGTTGACAAAATCAATAATAATGTGGGTTTATGTGCGTCAAATCCACAGCCTATTGCAGATCGAGGAATTCCTGCAAGGAGTACAATTTTTGTCAATGAATGGTTGGAATCAGTAAGAGAAAAAGAACTTTCTGAATATACTGTAATGGGTAGAGGCTTATCTATACGCTCTGATATAGCTAAAAAAATAACTATTCCCGAAGGCCTAATTGCTATAGATCTATTTATACAAAGTAAAGTTTTGGGAATGGGCTATGATATTGTCTTTAACCCGAATGCAATTGTTCTATTCAAACCAGCCAAGACGTTTGTTGATTTTTCTTCACAGGTAATAAGAGCAATTAATGGCCACAATCAGTTGAAAAAGCTTCGATACAACATAAAGAATCATCTTTCCATAAAAACTGCACTTTTAGAATTTTTTCGTGTCACAATGAGAAACCCTATCGGGGCACTTTCTACTTGCTTATGTTATATCATGATTCCGTTCTATATGACGAGAATCAAAAATGCAGACTCTGCATTATGGCATACTGCACAAAGTACAAAATGAATACGGGTAAAATGTTTAGAATTTCTAATTTTTTATCAAAAGTCTGACTTGAATGACAAAAATAAAAATGGTATAAATAATCCTCTTCAATTACGATTCTAGGCTTGAGTGATAGTTCAATTGCATCTTGCGGATACATATGCTATCCAAGAGATAACAATGCTCAAAATTTGATAGAGTATTGGAAGAATTCTGACGTTGTTAAAGATTTGTATTTCGCTACGGCTACATTTGCATTTGAAAGCAAGCCGTATTTCCCGAATAATTCAAATCATTATATTCTTGTCAAATATGCCGGTCTTGATAAAATTGTTGAAGGGATTTCAAAATATCAGCGGTCTAACAGCTCTCTTTTCCTCTTTAGTAATGAAACTGAATTATTCGAAAAATATCATGAGAAGGTAAGTTATGTCTCAATTTACTATACAAGATATGATCAAGACAATCACGAACTAAGAGATATCGCAGGTATTCTAGCAAGGAGAGATATGGTCGTAAGCGCAAAATTAGGAAATCTGAAATTTATGAATAACAAGAAATTGCCATTTATTTTTCCACATGCGGACAATATCATAATTTTAGAAGTTGAAGGTAAAAAGAGTCATCAGAGCGATCAAAACTATTGTGAAAAAACAAGAAAGGATGTTGCAAGAAAAGGGATTCCTCTAACTAATCTTGTAAGCTTCTCAATTTTGGAGAAATTAAGATAATACGGTTTTGATCAATCAGAACCGTTAAATATGAAGCAATTTTCTAATTTTTCGACCAATATTGAGCAAACCGATGGATTTGGGGAGCCTAAAAGTAGGTTCCTATATAATTATTGACAACGAACCATGTCGAATTGTATCATATGACCATAGCAAACCTGGAAAACATGGTTCTGCAAAAGCGAGAGTTTCTGCAATATCAGTATTCGATGGGTCAAAGCATAGTCTCGTTTCACCTGTTTCTGCTAGCGTGGATGTTCCACTAATAGACAAGAGAAATGGTCAAATCATTTCCATTTCCGGACAAACATTTCAAGTAATGGATCTAGAAACATTCGAAATGTTTGAAACTTCGTCAGTAGAAGATGAAATACGAGAAAAAATTGTGCAAGGAGCAGAGGTTGAATATTGGAAAGTTCTCGAAAGGGTAAAAATAACTAGAATAAAAAGCTAGTCCTGTCTAAAGTCAAATTATCGAAACAAGAAATTACTGCCTAGAGTATCATCTGATTTAACTATAATTTGACAAATTGATAGTCAATCTTTGTAGTATCAAATATTATGACTGATGGTTCTGTTTCAATATTTCCTTCTATATTGGGAAACTCTCTGTGTGCACAACCAGGGTTTAGCACCAGTGTATCGCTTATTTTTTCATCTCGTTTCTTATGAGTGTGTCCATGAATTACCAAATCGTACATTTGACTTGCGATAATAGCTTCGGTCAATCTACTACTGGTTCCATGATATATGGCAATTTTGAATTCATCTAATTCAAGGTGACAAAATTCTCCATGCAGCTCTCCACCAATTTCTTGAAAATTTTTCAGCAATCCTATTTTTTCTCCATCATTGTTTCCAAGTACTCCTATTAATTTCCCGCCCAAGTGTTTGAATTCCTTTACTACTCCGGGGAAAACATAGTCTCCAGCATGAATTACATAACTGACTCTATTTTCATTAAATACCTTTATCGCATTTTTTACACTTGGGAGGTCATCATGCGTATCGGATATTATGCCTAAATTCATTAATAATGTAGATTGATAATTAAATATTGCAAATAAACGAATCTATTGAGAGTAATGAAGTTTTCACCACTGCACTTAGTTTTCTTATTTATCACTTTGCGGAACTTCCCTTTTCTGATTAGTCTTGGATCGCTTTCGAATCTTGGCAAAAAACCAGATGACGAAACCTGTTATAACACAGACAGACACCACATCAAGATATATTGCGTATTTGTCAATATTTTCCCAATTATGTCCGAATATGATACCAACGTAAGTTAACATTGAATTCCAGATGAGTGACCCTAGAAATGTGTAGATTGAGAATTTAACAAAATTTGTTTTACCTACACCGCACGGAAGAGATATATATGTTCGTACTGCAGGTAACAATCTACAAAAGAATGAAATTTTATCACCATATTTGTGGAACAACTCTTCGGTAAATTCAAGATGACTTTTCTTAAACAAAATGTACTTTCCATATCTTAATATGAATGCCCTTCCCGCCTTTATTCCTAAGTAATATGTTAGGATTGAGCCGACAAGATTTCCAAAAGTACCAGCAAGTACAACACTTACAGGCTCAAAGGTCCCATTGCTAACCAGAAAACCTGAAAATGGCATAATGATTTCGCTTGGTATGGGAATCAGCGCACTTTCTAAAATGCTTAACAAAAAAATTCCTGGGTAACCTAAAGTAGATATGAATGAAATGACGAAATCTATAATTGGTTTTAGAATTTCAAACGTGATTGACAATTAATAGTTAGAAAATTAATGGCATAAATATCTCTTTATTTTTTCCCTTGGAATTTTGGTTTCAGGATTACGTGCCGGAGGCGGGACTTGAGCCCGCGGCCTTTCGATTATGAGTCGAACGCTCTGACCAAGCTGAGCTACCCCGGCGCTCAGCCCCTTGACCAGAATGATTTTTTGAAACATAATATATTTTATTCAAAGTATTGACTATCATTTAATACCGATTGTTTTTCTCGATATCTCGTTAATCGTAAAAATGAATCAATTTGATACTAAATGGGCACTTTATCAAGAAACCTTTTAATTTAGATCTCTGATTTTTGTAGCTTATGAAGGATGCTATCAAGCGTGGAATCGTAAAGACAGTAGCCAATGGAGTCATCATTTCACGAGATGGAAGAGGATATTCTAAGGATGAACTAGTACAATCAGGAGTAACAGATATTCGCATTGCACGTAAAAAGAAAATCCCAATTGATCCATTTCGAAAAACAGCCCATAACGAAAATATTGAACAACTCAAGGCTTACTTAAGTAAGGAGATTTCGAAGACAACTGGCAAGGTAAAACAAAAAAGAATCAGAAAAAGCTCAAAGAGCCTTAACTGAAATTACCAAAGCTAGATTTCGCATTTTATATCCATTTACGAGTCAAAATTGATTTGACCAATTGTGGATATATATAAATATATCCTCTCAATAATATATTCATGACTGGTGCCCTAGTTTCCGAAAGCATTTCATCGCTCCTTTCGTGGCCCGTTGGAAATTTAATGAATAATGATGCAATTATACTTGAAGCAGATGAAACTCTAGATGAAGCAATAAAAAGGATGAAGGAAAGAAATCTGCGCAGTGTTCTTGCATCACACCTAGGCGAAGTAGTAGGAATGGTAAGCAAGACTGATATACTCTATAAAGTAACATCTGAAGGCAAAAATCCCTCCAAGATTAAATTGAGGGAAATTATGACATCTCCTGTTCTGGCAGTCAATCCACAAAATACCATAAGGGACGCTCTCACAATCATGAATAAGCGAAATGTGAGACAATTAATGGTTCATGCATATTCTGCTGTTCTCGGAATAATATCACGCGAGGATATTTCTAGGAAAATGGAAGCGATTGCTCTTTCATCCATAGATGAGGTACTTCATGGTACACCGGTCTGTATTATCGATACCAAGGCAATAGAATATGTGAAGGACTCTAGCAAGGCAAATTTCGCATGTGCGTATTGCGGTTCTCCATTTGATACCAAAGAAGGCCTTTCAAAGCACATTGATAGACTTCACAATGAATCTGGAATATTAGAAGGCGATGTCAGGCACTTAATGGAATAATACATTCTTTTTTTTCGCACAAAATCACTTTTTCGCACAAAATCACTTTTTCGCACAAAATCACTTTTTCGCACAAAATCACTTTTTCGCACAAAATCACTTTTTCGCACAAAATCACTTTT
>Ga0111539_10005018_pt1 | contig 17210 bp, 14 predicted proteins | sample RhiMethybrSRZTD1_FD_79667 | JGI IMG/M metagenome (GOLD analysis project Ga0111539, IMG submission 79667) | Populus rhizosphere microbial communities from Tennessee, USA - Rhizosphere MetaG P. TD hybrid SRZTD1 (version 2) (version 2) | ecosystem: Host-associated > Plants > Roots > Rhizosphere >... | reverse complement strand
TTGATGGTGCCGGACACTTGTGTGCCGACCTCGACGGTGGTCACCGCCTCGAGCGTGCCCGTTGCCTCGACGGTTGCGACGACGTCACCCTGCATCACCTCTGCGGTGCTCAAGATCGGCGCCGCAGCCGCGACATCACTGCGGTAGTAATCAATGCCTGCAGCGACCACGATCACGATGGCAGCGATGCTCAGCCAGAGACGGTTACCCATCCTTGCTTCCTCTGAAACAGATAGACGACTGGCGCATGGCCAGCCAGTGGCACAAATGTGACAAAACGATGGTGGGCCTCCACCGCTCACCGGTCATCGAACTGTCACAGCCGTAACCTGTTGATGTCATGACCGTACCGTCCAATCAAACAGCCAGCGGATGTGCCGTCCGGCAGGAGGAGACATGGGTCGTTTTCGTTCATTGACAGCAGCGGTTGCGGTGGTTGGGCTACTCGCGATGGGCATCGTCGCGTTCGCACAAGGTCCTCGCGGTGGCCCGGGTGGTCGTGGCCGAGGTGAGGCGTTTGGTGCGGGCGGACTGGGGATTCCGCTCCGTCAGCTGAATCTCACTGAGGCGCAGCGGACGCAGCTCGAGCAGATTCGCGACCAGCATCGCGGCGACATGGAGACCGCGATGAAGAAACTCGCGGCTGCACGTCAGCTGCAACGGGCGGCAATCGAGAGCGTGCCGGCGGACGAGGCGAAGATCACCTCGCTGACGCAGGACCTCACGCAGGGCGAGGTGGATGTAGCGATCCAGAGCGCGCGGCTGAACACCGCCGTCTGGGGTGTACTCACCGAGGCGCAGCGTGCGGAGGTGACGAAGCTGCGTGCGGAACGTCAGTCGAAGGCGGGCGAACGTCGCGAGCGGAAGTAGCGATAGGGTTCCGGGGGTTCAGACGGTTCAGAGGGTTCCGAGAGTTTCAGTTCAATGGGTTCTCATGAACCGAGACCTTCGGAACCTCTGGAACTTCCGGAACCTTCGGAACCACTAACCCCTGTAGTTGCCGAACTGGAGTGCAACGCCAAAATCCTGTTCGCGCAACTGCCGCATCGCTTCCTGCAGGTCGTCTTTCGAGGGTGACGTGACGCGCAGCTGATCGCCCTGGATCGAGGCCTGCACTCTCTTCAGCTTCGCATCCTTCAGAAACTTGACGATGTCCTTGGCCTTCTCGACCGGGATGCCTTGCTGCAGCGAGATCTCCTGGCGCACGGTACTGTTGGCCGCAGGGATCACCGCGCCGCGCGTCAGGTTCTTGACCGGCACGTTCCGCCGTACGAGCCGCGTCTGGACGATTTCCCACAGCGCGTTCAGCTTGAAGTCGTCGTCGGCGACGAGCAACAGCTTCGATTCCTTCTGATCGAACTCGACCGAGGCCTTGGCGCCCTTGAAGTCGTACCGCTGTGCCACTTCCTTGCGCGCCTGATTCAGCGCGTTGTCCACTTCCTGCAGATCGACGTTGGAGGTGACGTCGAACGAGCACTGGTCTGCCATGCGAGGTTCATGTTAGCGGTGCCGATCAATTCGTTCAAGCGGCTTCGCCGTACATACAATGACGTGTGCCTCACGATCACGATCCGCCTCGCATCGGCATCTCGCGCTGTCTCCTCGGCGACGAGGTGCGTTACGACGGTGGTCACAAGCGCGATCCGTTTCTCGTCTCGACCTTCGGACGCTTCGTCGAGTGGGTGCCGGTGTGCCCTGAAGTCGAAGTCGGCATGGGCACGCCCCGCGAGGCCATCCATCTCGTCGCGAGCACCAACGGCGCATCGTCAAACGCGCAGCCAGTGAGACTGCTCGGTGTGACGAGTCGTAAGGATTGGACTGCGCAGATGACGACGTTCGCCGCCTCGCGCGTGCGCGAGCTGAAGTCCGCGGATCTTGCTGGGTATGTCTTGAAAAAGGATTCGCCCAGCTGCGGTCTCGAGCGTGTCCGAGTGCACGACGATGGCCGGGTCACCCGCACCGGGCGCGGCCTGTTTGCCGAGGCGCTCATCAACGAGTTGCCGAACCTGCCGATCGAGGAGGAAGGGCGCCTCAACGATCCGGCGCTGCGCGAGAACTTCGTCGAGCGCGTGTTCGCCTATCAGCGTCTGCGCGCGTTGTTTGCGGGCCGTTGGACGATCCGTGCAGTGGTCGTCTTTCACAGCATGCACAAGCTGCAGCTGCTGTCGCATTCGCGTCAGGGCTATGCGGAGTTGGGGCGACTGGTTGCCGGAGCCGTGAAGCATCCGCGGCGCGACTTGAGCGAGACCTATCAACGTCTCTTCATGACCACGCTGGCCCGCCTGGCAACACCGGGCCGGCACTCCGACGTGATCCTGCATGCGATCGGTCACCTCAAGCGGCTGCTTCAGTCTGGCGATCGCGAAGAGTTGCTGTCCGCGATCGACGATCACCGCCGCGGCATTGTCCCGCTCATCGTCCCGATCACGCTGCTACGGCATCACGTCCGGCGGCATGATGTCGGCTATCTGAAGGACCAGACGTACTTGGAGCCTCACCCGCGGGAGCTCGCGCTAAGGAATCACGTCTGACCCGGTTCCGAGGGTTCAGAGGGTTCCGTAGGTTCAGAAGGTTTCTGTTCCTGTGTCAGCGACGCTTGGCGTTTCTCAGATTCCTCGCGAAGGTCCGCGCGACTGGCTCAGATCACCGCCGAGCGGACGACCACCCTCTGAACAAAAACCTACGGAACCCTCGGAACCTTCTGAACCTCCGGAACCGACTGACAGCGCGAACACCAGTACGTGCTGCGAGCGTAAGGCCCCTGCGTCTGCCGCGAGATCGGCGTGCCGCACCGGCGGCACGGCTGACCGCCGCGGCCATAGACCCATAGCCGCGCCGATGGATCGGCTCTTCCGGTTGTGCGCCGCATGCCAGCGGTCCGGCTAAAGCCGGACACTACATCGGACACTACATTCGCCCTCATGAAGCGCATGGCGACGGCGACGACCTCGGCGAGTTGGTCACGTGTGAGGGCGGCGACGCGCGCGAACGGGTTGATGCGTGCGCCGAAGAGCACCTCGGACTTGTAGACGTTGCCGATGCCGGCGATGACCGTTTGATCGAGCAGCACGTCGGCGATCTCGACGTCGCCGTGCGCCTGCATGCGCTCGATGGCCTCCTCGGCATTGAAGTTGTCCGATAGGGGATCGGGTCCGAGCTCGGCGATCACATCGTGACTGGCCAATTCGTGCGAGGTGACGAACTCGGCAACGGGCACGGTGAACGCGACGGCGTGCATCGCGGCCGTCTCGATGACGATACGCATGTCGCGATGCGGCCGCTGCCAGCGTTCGCCCGGACGGTAGATATGCCATGACCCGTTCATGCGCATGTGGGTCCGCAGCACGAGATCGCCTGAGAACCAGATCAGCAGGTGCTTGCCGCGCGCTTCGACGCGATCGACCGTGCGTCCGCGCAGCGGCGCGTCCGCATCGACACGAGTGAGCTTCGGGAGAACGGACTCGAATCGGGTCACGATCTGACCACCAATCGCGCGCTGCAGCGTCGCCGCGGCGCGGTGGATCGTATCGCCCTCAGGCATCGGCAGGCTCAGGCTCAGGCTCGGGCTCGGCCGGCACCCGAAGTCCTGGGACCGGCCGGCGTTGGAGCCCCATCGCTGTGAGGGCGAATCCGGCTTCGACGAATAACGGCGCGGCGCGATGCGTCGTTGCCGGTGCTCCATCGATCTCACTCAGGAACATTCCGCGTGGAGCCGAAAGCTCGGCGAGCGCGCGTGCCGCAGTTCGAATCAGCCGCGAGCGCTGCGGTTCGTCCTCTGCTGCGAAGAGCAGCAGTTCCCGCTCGCCGCGGCGGAGATAGGCGGCGAGGAAGCCGTCCACCAGCACCACCAGCGCGCCCGCGGTGCGGGTCGGGCCGCCGCCCCCTTCACGCTCGGGCCACTTGATTGTGGACCCATAGGGATTGGCCGGATCGGTCGCCGCCATGATCACGGCGCGAGGTTCTTCCGGCGGTTCGCGCAACGAGCGGAGTTGATCGAGCGCCGCGGGCATCGCGAACTGCGCGCCGCCAAGACCGGCGACAAAATACCCACGCCGTACGCGGCCGGCGTCCTCCATGGCCTTCAGCACTTGGTACACGCCGGAGAATCCGCCGGCAATGCCTTCGCTCGCTGTCGTCTCGCGCGTGACGATGCCATGGCGCGTGAGCAGTTGCTGGGCGAGCGCCGCCGTCCATTCAGTGGCCGATGTGTTCGTGGCCACGGCGTGATTCACCGCGGACCATCGTCCCTCGGCCGTTGGCGGCACCAGTCGTCGCGATCGGAACGAGGGACCACGCGTGCGCCGTGACGAGCGCGTGTCGGACGGACGAATCAGCGCGCGCAGCGCGTGCAGTGTGTCGTTGGTGACCAGGCCCTGCCAGACGAGATCCCACAGTGCATCGACTGTTTCCTGAGGAAAGCCCTCGCCGGTGCCTTGATGGATCGCGGCGAAAAACGACGCGCCGTGTTCGCGCAGATATTCGAGGATGTCGGCGGACCTGCCGCGTGGCGTGGCCTGGGACTTGTCGTCCGGCCGGCGGGTGACTGGTCCCTTGAGCGTCGCGAAATGGTCTGTGAGGTAGAGCGCGATCCGTCCGTCGCGATCACCGAGCGGCTCGACGCCCACCCAGACCACTTCGCCTGCGGCCATCAGCGCGTCGAGCATGGCCGGCTGGTAGTCGCTGACGCGTGACGGCAGAATCTCGCGTTCGAGCACCGACGCCGTGAGCGGTGCGCCTTGTAACTGCTCGATCGCGTCGAGCAACGCGTCGGCGCCGCGCCGCATCGACCCGATGCCGTGCCACGACACCAGGAACCGTCCGAGCGCGTCGGCCTCGACCGGCTCGACCTGCTGCCGCAGCCGCGCCAGCGAGCGGCTGCGCAAGCGGCGAAGCACATCACCATCCACCCACTCGAGGTCGGTGCCGCCAGGACGGAACTCGCCTTCGATGAGGCGGCCGGCTTCCGCCACTCGCTTCAGCATGGCCTCGGCCACGGCAACGCCCAGGCCGTAGCGGTCGGCAAACATCGGCGCGTTGAAGGGGCCGTGCGACCGGGCGAATCGCAACACGACGTCGCCGGCCGGGTCGCGCACGGGCTCGAGCAACGCTTCGGGAAGGCCCGGCGGCAGCGGCGTGCCGAGCGCGTCGCGATACCGGGCGACGTCTTCGACCGCGACGTACCGCCGCTCTCCCGCAATCGGGAGCGCGACGATGCGGCGTGCCTGCTCGAGGCGTTCGATCTCGCGGCGTGTCTCCGGCATTGCGCTGCGCGCCTCGATCTCGTCCGCTGTGAGATCGCCGATCTGAATCAGCAGGTCATGCAGGCTGTCAGCCGATCGAATCCGATACGACGGATCGAGATGCTGCAACTGTCGCTCAATGAGATCGAGCGCTTCGGGATCGAGCAGCTCGCGCAGTTCCGCGTCGCCCAGCAACTCGCGCAGCTGCGCCTGATCGACGGAGAGCGCCTGGGCGCGCCGCTCGGCGAGTGGCGCATCGCCGTCGTAGATGTAGTTCGCGACGTAGCTGAAGAGCAGCGATGCCGCAAACGGCGACGGTGCCTTCGAATCGATCGTCGTCAATCGCAGCGTGCGCGCCTGAAGACGACGAAGGACATCCACGAGCGACGGCATGTCGAAGTGATCGCGCAGCACTTCGCGATAGGTCTCGAGCAGTGCCGGAAACGATCCGAAGCGCGACGCGACAGCGAGGAGATCGGCGGCGCGCTTGCGCTGCTGCCATAGCGGCGTCCGCATCCCTGGCCGTCGTCTTGGGAGGAGCAGTGCACGAGCAGCGGTCTCGCGAAAGCGCGCGGCGAACAACGACGTTGCGCCAAGCTGACGGAGCACCAGGCCTTCGACCTCACCGGGATCCGGCAGGAGCAGTGACGGATCGGGCGCGTTCTCCACTTCAGGAAATCGGACGACGAAGCCTTCGTCGCCCCACATGACTTCGACGTCGATGCCGGTGCGACTGCGGATCTGCGCGGTGGCCGCCATGGCCCAGGGTGCGTGAATCTTGCTGCCGAGTGGTGAGAGCAGGCACACGCGCCAGTCGCCGAGCTCGTCGAGACACCGTTCGATGACCAGCGTGCGATCGTCAGGCACCGCCCCGGCAGCGGCCTGATCCTCCAGGTATCGGAGCAAGTTGCTCGCGGCGGTCGCATCGAGATCGTGCTGCGTGACGAGCCGCTCCGCCGCTTTGGCGTCCGGCATGCCGCGAAGCTCACGAACCAGCTTGCCAATCGCGAACCCGAGCTCCACGGGACGGCCAGCTTGATCGCCGTGCCAGAACGGCATCTTGCCTGGCTCGCCTGGTGCGGGTGACACCAGCACGCGGTCGTGCGTGATCTCTTCAACGCGCCACGTCGACGCGCCCAGTGTGAACGTCTCGCCGACCTCGGTCTCGAAGACCATCTCCTCGTCCAGCTCGCCGACACGGGTCGGTCGATCGGCGCCGGCCAGGAAGACCCCGTACAACCCGCGATCGGGAATCGTTCCCGCGTTGGCAATCGCGACGCGCTTCGCGCCAGTGCGACCGGTCAGGCGACCCTGCAACCGATCCCACGTGATGCGCGGGCGCAACTCGGCGAACTCGTCGGACGGGTAGCGTCCCGAGAGCATGTCGAGGACGCCCTCGAACGCGCGGCGGCTCAAGTCCGCGAACGGGGCAGCGCGTCTGACCACGGCAAACAGCTCGTCCACCGACCAGGTGTCGAGCGACACCATCGCGACGAGCTGCTGCGCCAGCACGTCGAGCGGATTGCGCGGATACCGCGTGGATTCGACGCGGCCCTCGTGCATCGCGCGCGCGACCGCGGCGCACGCGACGAGATCGCCGCGGAACTTCGGAAAGATGATGCCTTCGCTGACCGCACCCGCCTGATGTCCGGCGCGCCCGATGCGCTGCAGTCCGCTGGCGACCGACGGCGGCGACTCGATCTGCACGACGAGATCGATGGCGCCCATGTCGATGCCGAGCTCGAGCGACGAGGTCGCGACGAGGGCTTTGATCCGCCCCGCTTTGAGCAGATCCTCGACCTCGCTGCGCGCGGCGCGCGCCAGCGAGCCATGGTGCGATCGTACCAGCGGTTCTTCGGCCAGCTCGTTCAGCGAGCCGGCAAGACGCTCGGCGAGACGCCGGCTGTTGACGAAGAGCAGCGTGGACCTGTGCGATCGGATCAACTCGAGGAGCCGTGGATGCACCGACGCCCAGATCGACGGCCGCACTGGGCCTCGTGCGGCCGGACCACTGGGCAGATCGACGGGCGCGGCGAGTCGGGCCATGTCTTCGACGGGCACTTCAACCCGCAGCTCGAGCGCCTTTTTCTCGGACGCGTTGATGATGGTGACCGGTCGATACGTCGTCGGGCTGCGATCGCTCGCCCCGCCGGAGCCGTCCGGCGAAGGCGAGTCCGTGAACTCCTGATGCAGGTCGGATTCGACTTGCTCGACAGGCAACAGCTCTTTTTTCTTGGCGGTCTTCGTCTTCGAAGGCTTCGAGCGGCGCACGGCGCGCGCTTCGGCGCCGCCTAGAAATCGCGCCACTTCTTCGAGCGGGCGCTGTGTCGCCGAGAGGCCGATGCGCTGCAGCAGTCCAGCGTCAGCCGATGCCGTGCGACGGACCTCCTCGAGGCGCTCGATCGAGAGCGCCAGGTGCGCGCCTCGCTTGCCGGGCACCAGGGCATGAATCTCGTCGATGATCACCGTGTTTACTGTCGCCAGCCGCTCACGGGCGTTCGACGTGAGCAGGAGGAACAGCGATTCCGGCGTGGTGATCAGAATGTCGGCCGGGTCGCGCAGAAACCTCGCGCGCTCCAGAGCGGGCGTGTCGCCGGTGCGAATGGCGATTTCCGGCATGGTCACGTCCACGCCCTTGGCCCGTGCCACGTTCGCGATCCCAGCGAGCGGCGCGCGCAGGTTGCGCTCGACGTCCACGGCCAGCGCTTTGAGCGGCGAAATGTAGAGCACCCGGCAGCGCGACCCTTTCGGCGGCGCGGGCGTGAACATCAGCCGGTTCAGGCACCAGAGGAAGGCGGCGAGCGTCTTGCCGCTGCCGGTCGGCGCGAGGATGAGCGTGGAGTCGCCACCGGCGATGGCCGGCCATCCCAACTGCTGCGGTCGAGTCGGCGACGGAAACGAGCTACTGAACCACTCTCGTACCGCCGGATGGAACTCCTTCATTGTGCATTGGGCATTGTGCATTGAGCATTGGGCATTACATAATTCAACATATGGGTGATGCTGGAGAAGGCCTCGTCGATGCGGAATCCCGCCTCGCCGAGCGCATGGAAGAACGTGAACAGGAACGCCGCAAGGCACGTCAAGCGGCGAAAGGTCCCGACCCCGAGCAGGCTCGGCAACTCGAGTCGCTGCGCTTAGCGCGGACTGAGATGCAGCGGCAGCTCGAGGTGGCGACACACGCGGCGCGGAAGCAACAGCTATCTCAGGCGATAGCCGAACTCGACAAGCGGATTACAACGCTGTCGAAGTAGGTGTGGAGGGTCGTGCCCTTCGACTCCGCTCAGGGCATCCCGAGCAGGGTCGAGGGATGAAAGCCCTCCATTACCATCAGGTCACAAAACACTACTTCAACCGGTTCGCACGGTCCGTCGGCTACCTGGACTGGGCTACGCAGCCCGATCCGTTTCGCCGCTACGCGGGTACACCGGTGATCCCACTCTCGCGCGACATCGTCGCGGGCGAGCGGAGCTACGTCTCGCTGTACGAGCGCGATCGCGTGCTGTTCGCGATCGACGACCGCTCGATCGCCGAGTTCCTGCGCTGCTCAATGGGGCTCTCGGCGTGGAAGCAATACCATCAGACGCGGTGGGCGCTTCGCGTCAATCCGTCGAGCGGCAACCTGCATCCCACCGAGGCCTACCTCCTTCGTCAGGGCGATATCCATCACTATGCGCCGCGTGAGCACGCGCTCGAACAGCGTGCGCGGATCGATCGAGCCGCATGGGATGCGTTCACCGGCGGACGCGACGGGTTTCTCGTCGCGTTCACGTCGATTCTGTGGCGCGAAGCATGGAAATACGGCGAGCGCGCCTTCCGCTACTGTCAGCACGACACCGGCCACGCGCTCGCCGCGATGCGCATCGCGGCCTCGCTGCTCGGCTGGAATCTGACCCTGCTCCCACGATGGTCAGACGCCGATCTTTCGACGCTGCTCGGCGTCGATCGTGACAGCGACTATGACGACGCAGAGCGGGAAGAGACGGAGTGCCTGGCTGTTGTCACGGCCGAAGAGACCGCGCCGTGGGTGGCGGCAGATCCTGCGCCGCTTGTCGCGGCCGCCCGCAACGCGTCGTGGTCCGGCCGCGCGAATCGACTGAGCACCGACCATGTGCCGTGGCCGATCATTGACGAGGTTGCTGAGGCCACTCGTTACCCTGGCTTCGCGTTGTCAATTCCCAACCGCCAACTCCCAACGCCCAACCACTCCCAACTTCCAACGCCCAACTCTCAAGAGGTGCGCGCGAGGGAAGTCATTCTCAAACGGCGGAGCGCGGTCGCCTTTGATGCGCGGTCGGGACTCGCGCGCGACGCCTTCTTCTCGATGCTCGCGCGTTTGCGTCCCGGCGCGCCGCCATGGGACGCGATCGATTGGCCGCCGCAGGTGCACTTGATCCTCTTCATCCATCGCGTCGAGGGCATGACGCCCGGGGTGTACGCGTATCTTCGCGACCCGGCGGTGCTCGACGAGTGGCGCTCCGCGATGCGTCCAGAGTTCGTGTGGGAGCCGATCGAGGACGGGTTGTTTCTCCTGTTTCCATCCGATGTCACCTTCACGGCGAATCGGGTTTCGTGCGACCAGGAGATCGCCGCCGATGGGTTTTTCAGCCTCGGGATGATCACGCGCCTCGAGCCGTCGTTGCGTGAGCGTGGGGAGTGGTTCTACAGGCGGCTCTTCTGGGAGTGCGGGATGATCGGCCAGGTGCTCTACCTCGATGCCGAGGCGGCCGGTGCGCGCGGTACCGGCATTGGCTGCTTTTACGACGATGCCGTTCACGAGCTTCTGGCTCTGTCAGACGACCGCTGGCAAAGCCTGTATCACTTTTCGATGGGCGTGCCTGTAGAAGATGCCCGCCTGACGACGGAGCCGGGTTATTCTTAGCGCCTCAGGAGGGGCCTATGTTCCGCTACGGTTTTGCGGCGTTCCTGGTCCTCGCGTTTGCCTCAGTCGGGAGTCACCCGCAGACGTCGGCGCAGAGCGCTCCCGTTACCTTCAACAAAGACGTCCTGCCCGTTCTCCAGAAGAACTGTCAGAGCTGCCATCGCCCGGGCCAGATGGCGCCGATGTCGCTGCTGACATTCCGCGATGCCCGCCCGTGGGCGCGGGCGATGAAGAGCAAGGTCGAGAGCCGGCAGATGCCGCCGTGGTTTGCGGATCCCGCGCACGGCGAGTTCGCCAACGATCGATCGCTCTCAACGCGCGAGATCGAGACGATCGCGAAGTGGGCCGATACCGGCGCACTTGAAGGCGATTCGAAAGACGCGCCATCGCCGGTGCAGTGGCCGGCCGACGGCTGGCAGATCAAGCCGGACATCATCGTTCGTGGTCCAGAGTTCCGCGTGCCCGCTCACACTCCGAAAGATGTCGTCGAGTGGGTGACGTATGTCATCCCGAGCGGCTTCACAAAAGACACGTGGATCACCTCACTCGAGATCAAGCCAAGCGTGCTCGAAGTCACGCATCACATCTGCTTCACGTTCCAGCCGCATCGCCCCAATACCAAGTACTACGTCGCGAACTGGGTTGAGTCGCCGCGTGACGAGGAAGGTGCAGCGGTGAAAGAGGAAGCGAGACCTCCCGCGCAGCGTCCGGCGACCGACGCGACGCCGCAAGCGGGGCGCCGGCCGGGCGCCGATGCTGGTGGAGGGTTCAACTGCTACGTGCCTGGACGCGGAGCCGACGACTACCGGCCATTCGGCGCGGGCAAGCTGGTTCCTGCCGACAGCGACATCTCGTTCCAGGTGCATTACACACCGATCGGCAAGGAAGTCATCGATCGGCCGCTGATCGGCTTCACAGTCGCCGACAAGGTGCCCGAAAAGCGGTGGATGTCGTACGGCATCGTTGGCGGCGGACCTGATTTCGCGATTCCACCCAACGAGTCGAACTACAAGAGCCCGTCCTTCGAGCTCGAATTCGTTGCCGATGTGGAGCTGGTGGAGTTCATGCCGCACATGCACGTGCGCGGCAAATCGATGACCTATCGCCTCGTGTATCCCGACGGCCGCGAAGAGATTCCGTTGAGCGTGCCCAAGTACGACTTCAACTGGCAGTTGCTGTATCAACCGCGCAAGCCGCTTCGCATCCCGAAGGGAACGAAGATGGTCGTGGACGCGTATTACGACAACTCGCGGGCGAACCGGCACAATCCGAATCCGGAGCGGACGGTGTATCTCGGCCGGATGACGTGGGAAGAGATGATGGCGCCGTTCTTCGGCGTCCTGATCGACTCGAACACCGATCCAAACAGCGTGCTGAAGCTGGGACGCTTCCTCGTGTCGGGAGGCGGCGCGTGAGCACGCGGAACGCGGCGTGTGCCGGCATTGCGGCGGTCGTCGTATGTGCGGCGATCGCGTCCGCGCAGGGCGGCGGCAAGCCGGTGACGGGTAATCCGACGCCGGGCACCGCGCAGCCCGAGCCGCCGAACTTCGCCGATCGAGTCGCCTTCGTCGGGTGTCTGCAACCGGTCCGGTCGTCTGCGACTCCGCCCGTGGACTCGAACACTCCGAGCAACTCGCGGTTCGAGCTCGCGAAAGCCGAGCGCGTCGATCGCGTGCCACCCGGAACCGGCGGCTCCGCGCCGGCGGCGAGCGCGTCGGCGAAGACCTACCGCCTGGAAGGGATCGACAGTCAGTTCTCGCCGTTCGTCGGTGCGACAGTCGAGATATCGGGAGAGATCAAGGAATCTGCGAGCGCGAATCCGCCGACAGTGATCGTCGAGTTCGTGCAGAAGCTCGCCGCGAAGTGTTCGTAGGGGCGACGCATGCGTCGCCCTTGCGGTCGGCCGGGTGCGTCGCCCTACCGTACCCGTATCTGAATATCCTTGCTGACCGTTGGCCGATCGCCGACGTTGGCGCGCGCTTCGAGGTGAATCACGTAGATGCCCGGAGCGACATCACCCAGCGGAAGCTGCGCTGAGAATCCGTATCCGCCCCGTTTCCCCTGCAGCTCGCTCGACGACCGTTCTTCCGAGACCTTCCGGACTGCGGTGCCCCCTTCGGCGCGGAGTTCCGCGGTCAGCGTCACGGAGTGCGGTGTCGTGTCCTTGAGGCTCTCGTAGGCTTCGAGGTACATCCCGAGCGTGTCGCCCACGTCGAACACCCGCGTCGAGGTGATGTTGCCCGGCAGCGAGGCCGCGAAGGGGCTCTTCGCGTTCATCGTCATGATTCGCGACGTCGCAACGGATCCAATCGCGACGCCGCTCATGATCAGCGGAGCCTTGGTGAAATCTGGGACATCCAGGTCGTAGACGACGCTGCCGGCTTTGGCTCCCCGGTTGCCGGCGGCAATTCGCATCTGATATCGGCCCGGCGCGAGCGCGGTCTCGATCACCACGCGAATCCCGGTCTTCATGACCTGGTCGTAGGTCTCCGGCTTCAGTGTCAGACGTGCCGTCTGGGTCTGACCCGGAAAGAACTTGTTCTTCATGTCGATCGAGAAGTAGCTCACTTCGAGCGTGCCGACATGCGTGCCGTCTTTCTCGACGAGCCCGAGTTGCGACGCGTCCACTTCAACCGCCATCACAATGGTTGCCTCACGGGAACCGCTTTTGAACGGCGCCGCGGCAACCTTTAGCGGCAGACCGTTGACGGGCACCACACTGCGCAGCGCTTCGGCGACGGCAACGCTGACCGTAGACGAAGGCTTCGGCGGGTCGGGCGGCCGCTCGTTGCGAAGTGGTGCCATGTATCCGGCGCGCCCTCGCACGACCAGACCGGGCCGCTTCACCCTTACGTCCAGCTTGCGATAGCGGCCGTCTCGGCGCTCGTTGGTCGATGAGAAGCCCATCACGTAGTAGGTGCTGTTCTCCTGAACGATCCGATCGAAGGCGTTCTCGAAGCTATTCGAGTTGCTTAGCGCGAATCCACCGGTGGCAGCGGCCAGCGCGGTCAAACTCTGTCGCGCCTCGAGACGGGCGAATGAGGCGCCGAGTCTGGCGTCCGGATCGGTGGATGGTCCGGTCTCGCTCTCCGCCAGACCGCCGTCCTCTGAGAGCCCGCGCGGATCGATGGGATAGATGACGACGTTGTTTCGCGTGGCCGCGGTGATCGCGCGATGCATGTCTTCCTGCGGCAGCGAGAGGACGCCTCCCTGGTAATCCATCGCTCTGTAAATTTCCTGTGGATACCCCTGGCTGAACAGCAACAGCGACTTGCGTCGTCCGTGGACGGTGGCCATGTACTCCGTGATTTCGCGGAAGCTGCTCATCGCCTCGCGCAACTCGAACTCGGCCTCCACGTTGCGGACCGAGATTGCCGGTGCCCCGCCGCCGCCCTGCGTTGCCGGGAGTGCTCCCGCTGGAACTGGATCGGCACTCAATCCGCCCGTGAAAGAGTCGACTGCCTGGAGCAGCAGTCTGGGGTTGTTCGTCAGCCCCTGCGCTTTGGAGTGGTCGGCACGGCCGAGGAAGACCACGGCACCGAGGTCGTTCGGCGCGAAGTACTGCTCGAGGAAGCGCCGCACAAATCGCCGCGTGCGCAGGATCTGCTGGCCCTTCACCTGGTCGAGGGCGATCACGTACAGCCGTCCTTCGGCCTGGTTGTTGGACTGTACGTCGGGCTCGATCGCGTTGGCCGCGAACAGCGGACGCTCGGCACGCGGGCGCGGGATATTCACGAGCCCGAACGAGGTGATGGTCTGCGGCTTGCCGTTCTCGAGAATCTCGAAATCGTCTCTGGTCAGGTCAGTGACAACGCGGCCGCTCGCGTCAGTGACGGAGGCGTCGATCTCGATGGCCTCGACCTGCACGCGGAAGGTTGGCTGCTGCGGCGCCTGTCCGACGACCACGTGCGTGCAGCAGACGACGACGAGGAGCGCAGTTGCGACTCGCGATGCCATGAAGCTCCATGCGTGGCAGGCTGGCCCGGGCATTTTACTGTAGGGGCGACGCATCCGCCTACGCGCGGAGCGCTTCGGCGAGGTCTCGCCGTAGCTTTGGCGGAGGCGGATGCGCCGCCCCTACGCCAGGAAATCGACGGTCGCGCCGAATTCGGCGAGCAGGTCGCGGGCGCGTTCGGTGCCGTTCGCGGTCAGATGACGAGGCCAGTTCGACGGCCGAGGCGGAGGAGTGACGGTGATGGCCTCCGCGAGGATCGATCGCCAGGTTGGGACCGCATGGTCGAGCGTCGCATGTTGTCGCCACCACTCGTGCGCGGCGGCTCCGAGCGATTCGCGCAGCTGAGCGTCAGTCGCCAGGCGTCGCAGGGCAAGTGCGAGGGAATGCTCCTCGTCGCGCGGATCGATCGAGACGACGATCGGTGGCTGACCGGTCCAGCCGCGCGGCTGCCATGTCTGAGGATCGATGGCGGGCAGTCCCGCGGTGGTCTCTGTCTCGAGCACGATCACGGCTCGTCCCGCGGCCATTCCAGCGAGCGCCATTGTCAGCTCGCCGGCGGGAGGCCAGGCGACGGCGATTACGATGTCGGCGTTTTCGAGTACCGACTCGGCAGCACCTGAGACAGGTTCGAGTCGAGCACCAGCATCCCGTGCTCTGCCAAGTGCTCGCTGGATCAACGCGTTCCGCGACGAATCAAGCGCGCCCACGTGACACACGGAGTCGGCAGTCATCTTTCGCGGTCCGGGTTCGAAAAATGACTCCCGACCCCTTATTCCCAGCGGTGCCACGCGCACGCGGGCGGCGGGGTAGGCTCGCTGCAGACGCGCCGCGGCGTGCGCATCGGAGACGACGGTCATGCGCGATGCGATCACCGGCGCGGTGATGAGGTCCCAGTCGCCAAACGCGAGCTCGAGCGCGCAGTCGCGTTCGCGATGCTGTCGTTGCAGCGCCTCGGTGCGGCTGTCGTGTAACGAGAGACTCCGCAACCGCAACAGGCCAGGTACATGCAGGAGGTAGGGCCAGACGAATGCGTGCTGCCGGGTGTCGGCCAGCTCGTAGATGCAGAGGTCGAACGGCGTGCGAAAGTCGAGGCGAATGAAGTCGTGGGCGCGTGCCTCATCTATCACCGCTATCTCGTGCTCGCCAGCGAGCGCGCCGACAAGGGCGGCGGTGTCATCGAGACGATCCGACACATGTGTCGCCGGGCGAAACCAGGCCAACCGCATTGACGTTTCCCGGTGGGTTCTATAGCATGAAAAGGTTGCGAAACTCTTCACAAGCGCGCAGGACAGCGTGCGCCTGTGAGCCCGAGTGTTTCCCTTCGAGTTGAGAGGTCCATGGACGGCTGGCTGGGCGTAGTCATCATGATCGGCCTCGGCATCGGCTTCGCCGCGACGATGATCGGCGCATCCCTGCTGCTCGGGCCGAAGAATCCCACGCCCGAGAAGCTCGCTCCGTACGAATGCGGCATGCCCGCCGTGGGCGATGCACGCGAGCGGCACTCGGTTCAGTTCTATCTGGTGGCGATGATCTTCCTGCTCTTCGACATCGAGATCGCCTTCCTGTATCCCTGGGCCTTGGCGTTCCGCGACCTGCGCTGGACCGGCTTTTTCCAGATACTCACCTTCTTCGCGATCCTGTTCGTCGGCTACGTCTACGTCTGGCGCAAGGGCGTGCTCGACTGGGGTCCGGCGCTGCGCCGACCGCGTACCCAGGCGCAGCCACGGAAAGTGGCGTAGATACATGGCAACAGCGGAACAACACGACCACGGTCTCGTCGATCCCGAGCTGCCATTCCTGACGACGAAGTTCGAGTGGCTGGTGCAGTGGGCGCGCCGATCGGCGATCTGGCCGGCGCAGTTCGGCTTGGCCTGCTGCGCAATCGAGATGATGGCGATGGCCGCCAGCCGCTACGACATCGCGCGGTTCGGCGCCGAAGTGTTCCGCGGATCGCCCCGACAGTCGGACCTGATGATTGTCGCCGGCCGGCTCTCACGCAAGATGGCGCCAGCGATGCGCCGCGTCTACGACCAGATGCCCGACCCGAAGTGGGTCATCTCCATGGGGGCGTGCGCCTCTGTTGGCGGCGTCTTCGACAACTACGCCATCGTCCAGGGCGTCGATCAGGTCGTTCCCGTGGACGTCTTCGTCCCCGGGTGCCCGCCGCGTCCGGAGTCGTTGATCTACGGCATCGTTCAACTTCAGCAGAAGATCGAACGGTCGCGCGCCTAGTCCATGGAAGCCGCTGCCGTCATCGAGCTTCTGCAGTCAGCTGTGCCCGGCGCGGCGTATGAAGTCGGCCACAACGTCGACATGCCGACGATTTATGTCCCGGCCGACAGTCTCGTCGCGACCTGCGGCGCGCTGCGCGACCACCCGATGCTCCAGTTCAACGTGCTCGTCGAGGTGACGGCCGCTGACTACCTGCCGCGGGATCCACGCTTCGAGGTCGTCTATCACCTGCTGTCGGTGCCGAAGCGGCAGCGGCTTCGGCTGAAAGTACGCGTCGGCGCGAACGGCTCGGTGCCGACGGTGCAGAGCATCTGGCGCGGCGCGGGTTGGCCCGAGCGCGAAGTGTGGGACATGTTCGGGATCGTGTTCGACAACCACGGCGACCTCCGTCGGCTGCTGATGCCCGAGGATTGGGAAGGCCATCCGGCGCGCAAGGACTACCCGGTGCAGATTCGCAAGGCGACGCAGACCTACGAGCCGCTCGAGGTGAGCGAGGCGGAGTTCCGGGCGAACATCGAACGCGATCGACTGAAGAGGACGCATTAGGCCGGTCCGAAAGGACCGGCCCTACCGTAGACCGTAGACCGAAGACGATGAGCGAGATTCGCACCGAAACGATGACCGTCAACATGGGGCCGCAGCACCCCAGCACGCACGGCGTGCTCCGTCTGGTGCTCGAGCTCGATGGGGAGTTCATTCAGTCGGTGATGCCCACCATCGGCTACCTGCACACCGGCATCGAGAAGACCGCCGAGCAGAAGAAGTGGCAGCAGGTGGTGCCGCTCGTCGAGCGCATGGACTACCTTGCCGCGCAGTCGAACAGCCTGGCCTACGTGCTCGCCGTCGAGAAGCTGCTCGGTCTCACGATGCCGAAGCGGGTTGACGACATTCGCGTCCTCCT
>Ga0111539_10005017_pt1 | contig 17212 bp, 13 predicted proteins | sample RhiMethybrSRZTD1_FD_79667 | JGI IMG/M metagenome (GOLD analysis project Ga0111539, IMG submission 79667) | Populus rhizosphere microbial communities from Tennessee, USA - Rhizosphere MetaG P. TD hybrid SRZTD1 (version 2) (version 2) | ecosystem: Host-associated > Plants > Roots > Rhizosphere >... | reverse complement strand
TCGACCGAGCTTCCTGACCGGCATCGACACATGCCTAAAGATGCGCCACGCCGACCGTCCGCAGTCCGTGGCGGAGGCCCGTGCTCTGCTTCTCGATGCCAAGGCGCTGTCCAAGCTGGCGCTGCGCACACCGCCATCTTCTCCGCCCCGAGCGGTCGACGACCCGCTGTCCGTTAGCCCGGCCCCCGCGGCCAATCCGCCGACGGCGGGTGTGCCGGTGCCGCGAACGCGGCCGCTGCCGCCACCTCCGTCAGCCAGGACGGTCGTGCCGGTACGGTCAGTGCCACAGGCTCGTCCCGCCCCTCTGCCCCGAACCATTCCGCCAACATGGGCAGCACCCCGCATCCGTCCTCCCCCCTCGCCTCCGCCCGCTCTGCCGCCGCGGCCGCGGCCAGCCCGGCACCTGTTCACCGATATCGCCGGCGATGTCCGTCCGCCGACGGAGAAGATCTTCATTAGCTATCGCCGCGAGGACAGCTCGGGCCAGGCCGGCCGGGTGCACGACCGGCTCGAGCGCGAGTTCCATCGCGATACGCTGTTCATGGATGTCGATGCCATTCCGCTCGGCGAGGATTTCTCCAAGGTGCTGGCCGATGCGGTGGCGAAGTGCGGTATCCTGCTGGCGATCATCGGTCCAAGCTGGCTCAACGCACGCGATGACGAGGGACAGCGCCGCCTCGAGGATCCGCGCGACTTCGTGCGCATCGAAATCACGGCGGCCCTGCAACGGGAAATACCGGTGATCCCGCTCCTGTTCGACGGAACGAGGATGCCTCGACCAGAGCACCTCCCCGAGGAGATGCAAAGCCTCACCTTCCGCAACGGCCTCGACGTGCGTCACCGCACGTTCCATGCTGATATCGACAAGCTCGTGCAGTTCCTTAAAAAGCGCTGGGAGACTCCCGGTTAGCTGGGCGCGAAGCTTATGGCTTGGCCAGTAGCTCGTAGCTCTTCCGGTGCGCGGGCTCGTCGGTGGCCCAGGTGACGACGGCCATCTCCCGCACGTTGAGCCGCTTGGCAAGCTCCTCGATGGGCTCGGCAACTTGTGCGGCGGAGCCGACGAACGCGCTCCGGCGGTACTCCTCCATGCGCGCCTCCTCGCCGTCCGTATTGGGAGTGGGCGAGTGCTGCCTCGGGCGTTTCCAGCGCCGAGCCCAGCGCCGCGAGCGCGAGGAACGTGGGCGTTGACGCCCACCTTCGACGAACGCTTGAGTGTTCGCCTCCTTCAATCGCTCGTTTATGCAGGCGCGCAAAGTTGCCTCGCGCCTTATCTGAGGAGGGAGGGACCGAGAGGACCCAGTGCTGGTGAAGGCGCCACCGGTTCTCCGGTGCGCACTACAGTCGGGCGAACGGTCGAGACCGCGGCGATCGATGAATAGGTCCGTCTCGGCGACGTGACGACCGATCACGAGGCGATTAAACAGAATCTCGGCATCCTGCTCATTGAGGTCCCGCCGATGATTGATGAAGACCTTCCCAGCCACGAATCACCTCCCGCAATACAAGCGGCTCGTAATGTGACAATGTCCAACGGAACAGTAGCGCTGCAAGTGGTCATTGACTGCTTCTGGCACGAAATGCCTGGTCCCGAATGGCAGGTTTCGGAGCCAAGCAGACGAGGTGCTCTGACCGCACGCATTTGAGTGGACTTACGCATTCTCCATGCGGTGCGGGTCACCATCCGCTCATGGCATGGCAATGTAATGAATACCTATGAGAGGAACGTCGATGACCAGCTTGCGTGAGGACATGAAGAACGACGAAAACGCTGCCATTCTTCTAGGTTTTCCGTCGTCTTAATTCTAGCACCGGTTGTCGGCGCCGCCGGCTTGCGTGGGTGAGGTGCCTAGAGCGAAGTGGTCCGAGTTGAGGTATGGCCTGCGGGGCCAACTGGAGGACCACGATGGGGAAGCGGCACAAACCCGAAGAGATCATCGCGAGGTTGCGGCAGGTCGAGGTGATGACTGGCCAGGGCACGTCGATGGCGGACGCGATCCGCTCGATTGGGGTGACGGAGGTGACCTACTACCGCTGGCGCAGCGAGTACGGGGGCATGAAGCTTGACCAGGTGAAGCGCCTGAAAGAGTTCAAGGTTGAGTACGCCCGGCTCAAGGAAGGCGCCGCTCGCGGCGAATCCGGCGTTCTGGGCGCCCTTTGTTGTCGTTGGTGAAGGCGCCGCAGCACGATCATGTGCCCGTCTGATCCCGGTTGAAGCGTCGCTCTTAAAGTGGAGGCAGCATCGATGTGGTCGAAAATCCGCTGTTCAGTGCTCGCAGCGCTGGTTGTGGGCATCGGCTTCGTGGAGGCAGCGGGAGCGCAAGAGCAAATCAGACCATTCAACCGCCGCATCGTCGGTGGGGAGAAAGCCGACATCAAGCAGCATCCCTGGCAGGTCGCCCTGCAGTTCAAGGGCAACTTTTTCTGCGGCGGCTCGATCATAGCTGAGCGATGGGTGCTTACGGCGGCGCACTGTTTCCAGATCTCCGCGCGGGGGGCTGACTGGCGTGCAAAGGCTGGAGCAACCAACCACCAGACAGCCGGTGCTTGGGTCGAGGTCGAGCGCGTGATCGTACACGAGAAATACAACCCCAAGACCTATGAGAACGACATCGCTCTGATCAGGCTCAAAGCGCCGGCAGTGGGCCGCAAGATCACCTTGGCTGATGCTGCGACGCCGATTGGGGCCGGCCAGCCTCTCGAGGTAACGGGGTGGGGCGCGACCCAAGAGGGCGGTGGCGGTTCCAACAATCTGATGAAAGCGAACGTTCCGCTCGTGAACGCCGCGGTGTGCAACGAGCCCTCATCCTACAACGGCCGCGTCCATTCCAGCATGATGTGCGCGGGCTATGAGGAGGGCCGCATCGATTCTTGTCAGGGCGATAGCGGCGGGCCGCTGGTCTGGAGGACGCTCGACGGGCCGGTGCTGGTTGGCGTTGTATCGTTCGGCGATGGCTGCGCCCGCCAGCTCAAGTACGGGGTCTATACGCGCGTGAGTGCCTACCGAGACTGGATAGACCGCGCCATGGCGAAAGATCGCTGAGACGCGAACGACAGCGACCGCCTTCTCAGCGCCATCTGAATATGAAGCAGTCCACCCAGTAGGCGGTCTTGCGCTGGTACATGCGCTTGGCCTTTGCCCTCAGCTGCGCCACGTGTTGCCGCCGATTCTTCCCAGCTGCAGCCGCACGCTGTCTTTTCCAGACGAGCAACGGCTCCTTTTCCGCTGACAGGAACGTCAGCGTGCTGCTCCGCTCGGTCATAAACACGGTCTGCCGCAGCGCGGCAACAAAAGCAACTTCGATCTTGTTTTGCGCGGACTCACACAACATACGCGTTAAGGCCACGTCCTCGACGGCGACGCGCGCAGCATCACGCTTGGTCACCGTGGCCGTGTAGCGATTGCAGCCAGTCGAACCAGACAGCTTATCCACCTCGATCCGTACGGTCGGCTTGCGAGCCGGCGCGGACGGGATATCGCGCCCCTTTTGCAGCACCCAAGTGGCGGCGCTCTTTTTCGGTGCTGCGCTGATCGCGCTGCCAGAGCCGAAAAATACGAAGACCGCCGAAGCAAGAGCGGCAACCGGGACACGACGGTGCACGTGATGATCCCCGATCAGGATGCAGCATCGCGACGAGCGTAGTCCAATTCAGGTCGCTTCGCGAGCGTTGCGGCGGCTAACGCACCTAAGCGGTTAACTGCTCGTTCCATCAGGTCGAGGAGGCCTGGCACGGCCTCGATCCGACAGTTTCCCTTCAGGCGCGTGAGCGCACTGGATTGAACTGAAGCTCGATCCCTACCGCGATGACGCAACTGCTGGAAGCGACGCACCATCGGTCGGGTACGGCACCGCCCGCGAGCATCTCGACTGCCTTAGTATGGTCATTCGCGCACATCAATTTACCCTATTGCTCCAATAATGGGAGGAGGGCATGGGGCTCTGGCGAATTGCGCGCCACGTGTGGTTGGGCGGACCCTGTCTGACGATCGCGTTGGTGGCATGGATCGCTGTTGTCGGGGCACAACCAGCAGATGATGTTCCTGCCCTTGAGGCCAAGATCAGCGAGCTTCGGCTTGCTGGAAAATTTTCGGAGGCCCACCGGCTCGGTGAACTCTACGCGGCCGAGAGCAAGGCGCGCTTTGGCGAGGCGAGCCTCGAGCACGCAACTGCACTTGACGGCGTGGCTGCCACATATTTCGCTCAGTCACGTTTCGAGGAAGCCGAGCCGATCTATCAAAAGGTCTTGGGAATCCGAGAGAAGATTTTAGGACCGAACCACGAAGATGTTCTCTCGACGCTTACCATGCTCGCGAACCTGTATCGGGCGACGCGCCGACCGAACCTTGCCGATCCCATCATGAGAAGGGTGCTTGCCGCAGAAGAACAGGCAACGAATCCCGATCAACAGTCGATCGCAAATGCGTTGAAGGGCTTAGCCGAAGCTCAAATGGCCTTGCAGCGCTATGGAGAGGCACGACAGTACATTCGTCGTGCCCTCGCGCTAGTAGAGAACTCTGGGGAGAACTCAACGCAAGTATCGCAACTCCTCGTCGTGCTCGCGCAAGTCGAGCGCAGGCAAGGTAATTTGGCGTTGGCTGCGTCCACCCTAGAGCGTGCGCTTTCTCTGCATGAGAAAATCAACTCCGAGCAGGGCAACGCCGACCTTCTGGCTCAGGCGGCACATATCAACACCCTGACGCAGATGGCCGCACTCTCCCAGGAGATGAATCTCTTCGACATCGCGGATGAGATCATAGAGCGGGTAGCCACCTTGAGCGAAAAGATGCTCGGCCCGGATCATCCCATCGTTGCAAGCGCTCTCGAAGCTGTCGCGAATTCATATGAGCGTCATGGTCGCCTTGCGCAAGCAGAACCGCGGCGCAAACGCGCGATCGACATCAATGAGCGGGCTTACGGCCGGGAGCATATCAACGTGGCTCTTTCCGTCCACGGCCTTGGCAATCTTTACGCGCAACAGTACCGCTTCGATGAGGCAATAGGTCTACTGCAGAGAGCGTTGGGAGCGGCCGAAGCAACTCTTGGTCCAGAGAACCCAGCGCTGGTTGACCATCTCGCGAGCCTCGGCGAGCTCTACCTGTTGGTGGAGAATTGGAGTGCTGCCGAGCTTCTCATGACGCGTGCCCTTGCAAATTTGGACAAGGCGCAAGATCTGGACCCTACCAAACTCGCCGTCCAAACCATCCGCATACTTAGGGGTCTCGCCTACCTATATGGTCTGCAGGGTCGACGCCAAGACGCTCGACCGTTTCTCGAGCGCGCTCTTGCAATCAGTGAGCGCGTTCTGGGTCCTCATCATGACTCTACAGGCGATTCATTGACCGCTCTCGCAGTACATTTACTCGTTGAAGATCGGCTTGACGAGGCCGAACGGCTTTTCGACCGCGCCGTCTCGATCAGCAAAAGAAGTGGAGGAGAGAGTCGCGCGTACGCTAACAACATTGCTGGGCTCGGGATGGTCTTTTTTAAACGGGAGGATTGGTCGAAGGCGCACGCGCACATGAAGACTGCGTCGACGATTTACATCGCACTGGAGCAGCGGGGGCTAGCCGGGGTTGCTGTTGGCACTCAGCAAGAGGCAAGCCGGCCCGTACCCTACGACGAGTTCTTTCTCTCCCAGGCCCTTGCCGCATATCGTATGGCGGCGATCGACAATGCGCATTCCGAAATCTTGGGGGATGAGGCATTTCAGTTGGCGCAACGGACGCAAAGCTCACGCGCTGCCGCGGCGCTCAACCAGATGGCTGCGCGGTTTGCCTCCGGCACGGGCCCTCTCGCAGATCTCATGCGCGAGCGTCAGGATCTAGCTGGTGAGTGGCGGGCCCTGGATAAAGCCTTGACGGTCGCCCTCGCTGCGCCGTCGGTCCAGCGCGACGCCCCAATCGAGGAAGCGCTTCGAGCTCGCCTTGTTGAAACTGGGAGTCGCCTCGATTCTCTTGATCTGCGCCTCGCCAAGGAGTTTCCCCAATACGCTAGCCTCACAAACCCACAGCCCCTGTCAGTTGCAGCGACCCAAAGTGTATTGGCGCCACAAGAAGTTTTGATTTTTGTGGCCAGTCTCGCGGCGCAGAGCCTCGTATGGGTCATTGGCAATGACGACGCTCGAGTCTTCCTTGTTCCAACGGGTAGGGAAACGTTGTCTCGCGAGGTCGCCGCTTTGCGGTGCGGGCTTGATCACTCGCTGTGGCGGGGTGACGCTCGCGAGGAGCAGTGTGTCGAAATGCTCAACAACAAGCACCGCTATCAGTTGAGTATCGATGGCCAGGTTGTCGACGTGCTGCCGTTCAACTTGGAGCGTGCGCATGGACTTTACAGAGCTCTTTTTGCCCCCGTTGAGGCGTTCATTAAGGACAAGCACCTGCTCATTGTTCCAACGGGTCCGCTCGCCAGCTTGCCGTTCAACGTTCTGATCACGGAGCCGCCTAACGTCGGCACTCCTCACGACCCGGCGCAGTATAGAGATGCAGCATGGCTTGCGGCGCGGCAGCCGGTCACCGTCTTGCCGTCGGTTGGCTCGCTCAAGGCGCTCCGGCAATTCGCCAAGAGCAGCCAGGCAAGCAAACCTTACCTTGGCGTTGGCAACCCGCTGCTGGATGGACCGCAGGACGATCAGATTTTCGGCGAGCACTTCAAGAACCAAGCACAAGCTGCTCGCGACAAGCATTGCCTGGAACAACCAGTCGCGCTGCGCATGGCCAACATCCGTGGGGCTCGATCCATCGCGAGCTTCCGAGATTTGATGCGAGGCTCCACCGCCGACATCGAGGAGATACGCGCGCAAGTTCCATTACCAGAGACGGCCGACGAGTTGTGCCAGATCGGACGCCGGCTTGGTGTACCCGATAGCGAGATCCTGCTCGGTTCGCGTGCCACCGAACGGTTTATCAAGGACCTGTCTCAGAGCGGGCGGCTAGCGGAGTATGCAATTATACATTTCGCGACCCATGGTGCACTCACAGGTCAGGTGTTAGGTGCGACCGAGCCGGGGCTGATTCTAACGCCGCCAGCCCCAGGCACGAACGATCCCAAGATGCTCGAGCGCGACGATGGATTTCTCACCGCCTCCGAGATCGCCACCCTCAAGCTCAATGCCGACTGGGTCGTGCTATCGGCCTGCAACACGGCTGGGAGCGGCCACCAAAGTGCGGAGGCGCTCTCAGGGATGGCGCAAGCCTTCTTCTATGCGGGTGCGCGAGCATTGCTCGTCTCGCACTGGGAGGTCGGTTCTGCGGCCGCAGTGCAACTGACCACACGCTCTCTTGCGGAGATGAACGCGAACCCGCGGACAGGCCGGTCAGAGGCCTTTCGCATCGCAATGCGTGAGCTCATGGCCAAGGGTTCGTCCTTTGATGCCCATCCGTCGCAGTGGGCGCCCTTCGTGGTCATCGGGGAGGGGGCGGTACCCCAAGTAGCCAAGTAGCAAGCCTCGCAAACTTCGAGGAGTTTCTTTGCCTTTGAATCGCCGCGGCCGGCGCCCTACATGTACGCTATGCTTCGCATCATCGCCCTCGTTGCGCTCACCAACCTGATTGCTGCAGGCGCGCACGCTTGCCCGCCTGGACAGGAAGTGAGTGGGCAATCGGCCAAAGAGGGTTGTCCTGTCGCCAAGCCGCGCACCCATGCCAAAACGCAGCCGGAGCAGGGGGACATCTCACGGGCCGACAAAGAAAATCTTGAGCGCGCCATGGGCCGAAACGTTCAACAGAGCATCGATGACCAGCTACGCCGGCAGCGCGTTGGGAATTGAGACCCTCCGCTCCGGGTCGAACCCCTCCCGCGGTCGCGTCGTTGTTTGAAGACCACAACCGCCTCAAATTGCGAATCGGCGTTGGAGTTGCAGCTTGTAGCCCGTTTTCTCAGCAGCCAGAGTGCCCCAACTTGTGCTGCGTACGATGGGCGAAATGGGTGGGTTCCGGCCACTTCTGGCGTGTGTTGTGTCGTTGGCAGTTGCCGGATGTGCCACACTTCCATCCTATCGTGACGACGCGCTCAGCACCGCCGACGTAGTCCGCCACATCAAATGTGAGTTGCGGGACGCGGCGTGGGCGCATCCGGGCAATGAGTGGGTCCGCACGTGGAAGGCAGGTCTAGTCCTGACGCTCGAGGCCTTTCACAACGGCGGACTGGACAGTGACAATACCTGGGTCTTCCCTTTGAATCATGGTGCCACGTTCGTTCTCGCCTTGACCGGAGGTTTTAGTGGTCAGGCGAATCGCACTGAACGGATCAGCTTCAACGAGAGTATTGCATTCCTCAATAGCGATCCTCAGCTGCTCTGTTCCAACGAAGAGCCCGCCAGGTTTGCGCGTCTCGGCGGAGAACTTGGCATCGCGGACCTGTTGGAACGCACCGGCCGCACAAGAGACGTGGCCCACCTCACTAATCTCACGCAAATGGACTATAACCTCGATTTCGTGATCAAGAAGGCTGCCGGCTTGAACCCACGTTTCAACCTTGTGCCAATTGGCAAGGAGAAAACGTTCAGCGGCGGCTTGAGGTGGGCCGGCTCGACTAGCGACACACAGACGCTCAAGATCACGCTGATACCACCGGCCGAGCGCGCACGAGGGCCGACGTGCGCGCGCGAATTGGTTGACGGACAATGTCCGTTACCGGTGTACATTATCGAGGAACCCAACGAAGCTCCGTCGACCAGGGGCGCGCCTGGCACGCGTCGCTCCGCCCCGCCTCAGGCGGTGCCAAGTGTGCGTGGCCCGGCACCTGGCATAACTCGCAGTGACGAGGACAGGCTTGAACGGGGCAAAAGTCGGAACATCCTCGAAAGCATCGACGATCAACTGCGTCGTCAGAACATCGGGAACTAGGGAGGCGCCAAGACCTCGTAGCCCAGGTTCCGTTGCCGTTCAGCAACGGAGCAGCACCATGCGTTCGCGTCTGTCATCAAGACGGTGGAGATTACCCACGGGTGAAAGCAGACTAGAAATGAGTTTTTCGTGCGTGTGAGGGTGGGGCGATGCGGCGGGCCATCGGGTCGATTATTGCTGTCGCGGCATTGCAGTTTTGCTTGTCGGGCTGTCTCCCTTGGTCGAGAACTGCGAGCTTCAAGGACCCTTCGGTTGCCCCAGCAGCCGGACAGCACCATGCTGCGCATGGGCCCGACGACCAGATGCTGTCCAGCAGAGCGGGGATCGCCAGCGCCTACCCGCAGCAGGGGCCGCGGCCTCAATCGGGCACGGCGCACCGTAGCGCCGGGGCTCCGGGCGGTGCCCCCGCACCAGTTGTGACAGGCCGCACGGGAGCAACCAACTCCTACGCGCAATGCCGTGCAAACTGCATCGAGAATTCCGCCCGAAAGCTTGCCTGCACGGAGCATTGCACATGCCGGCTGCAGTGCGCGGCCCATAGCGATGCGCTGTCGTGCGAGGCGTTCTGCGCCCTTCCACCCTAGGTCTGAATCGCAGGAGAAAGCAGATGCGACAGTACCTCACCGCTCGCTTTCCTGTCACGTCAGCGGCACTCTTCGCGGCTTTACTATGCAGCCTGCCGGCGGCCGCCAGTGCGCAGGCTCGTAGTCTCGACGTCCTCTCTAGGGTGGAAAATACAGCGGACGCCCAGCGGCAAGCGGAGTACGTGGCGGGCCTTGAGCGGTTCGCGGCCAGTCGTGCCCCCCGTGACAGCGTAGTCTACTGGCAGATAATTCGCGCCAACTTGGCGCAGCAGAAGAGAGCGTTAGTGGAGTCGGGGGAGCGCAGCCTAGGCGCTGGACCGCAACCAGCGTTCCGCATGCCCGAGGCCGACGAGCGTGCTCCGATCGACACCGTCGCCATAGAGGCGCTGAAGAGTAGATTGCGGATGATCAAGAGCGGTGAGCGGATATTTGGCGGCAGGCCTGTGTTTGCCGGGGAATACGACGAGGTTGTGTCGCTGGCCATGCGCAAAGGGGAGGTATTCAAGTCATTCTGCTCGGGCACTCACATTGCGCCTGGCACCGTCCTCACCGCTGCCCACTGCGTGTGTGACGCCGAATTCGACGGGCCCTCAGGGACGCGGCCAGTGATCGTGTTCGGCACCAACGTCAATCGTTCGGAGACCATCCTTGTAGCCTTCGAGAGTCGCTCCCGTGCCACCCGACTCAAGGGTTTTTGCGCCAAGTACACCGCCAACCTCAGGATGGACCTTTCAGGACGCGACCTGGCCGTGGTCAAGTTCACACCCAATGAGCCGATGCGGGGCGCGCTGCCAAAAGGTGGGCTTAAGATCGCGCGGATTGCGTCGGCACAGCTGATCTTCGGTCTGGGCCTCGAGGAGCTTGACTTGGTTGGCTTCGGCTATACTAGCAAGCGTGAGTTAGGCGAGAAGCAATTCACCACCACGGGTGTTGCCGACAAAATTTGCAGGGCAAGTACGGCGCAGCAGTACGGGTGTGCAGTGGGCAAGGAGACCGTGGCGATAGACTACGAAAAAAAACGCGACACCTGCATGGGCGATAGCGGGGGACCTGCCTTCATGCGTGATGGCGCCGATGGCTACTACCTGACAGCAGTGACATCTCGAGGCTTGCCAAAAGGGGGGAAATGCGGTGAAGGAGGGGTCTACTCGCTCGTCACGCCCGATGTTGTCCGCTGGCTCGCAACAGATCACGCGGCGCAAATTGCGACCTGCGACGCTCCCGACCGATGCGCGACGGCCCACATCGCCAGGTAGCATGCTATGGCCCCGGCTGCGGATCGCCGGGAGCGCAGTGATTGGACTGGTGATCACCGCCGGACTGGCCGTGGTCGCTCATGCACAAAGCGAGAAGACAGACGCCAGTGGGCCGCGGAAATGCCGAGGGCTTTGGGCCCGCTCCGATGTGACCGGCACCAAGATCTTCGGCGGCTGGCCGGCAAGGTCGAAGGACTGGCCCGGCTTGGCGACGCTGCGATTCCACAACCGGGACACGCAGCAAACCGTGTATTTCTGTGGTGGCACGATGATTGCCGGGCAATGGATGCTGACCGCTGCGCATTGTGTCGTCGCGCTGGCCACCGCCAAGGATGGCGGCGAGCCGTTTATCGAGCTTGACAGGGCTTACGGGAAGCACGGATTTTCGGGCCGCGGCTTCGTTGAGGTGGTTGCCGGTGCGGACGATCTGCGCGAGGTTGATGAGGCCAAGCAGGTATATGCCGTCGAGCAAGTTATTGTTCACGGAGAACACCAGCGCGAGCTGGGCGGTATAGACCGCAACAAATGCGGTCCGGGCGGCTGCACCGCACGTATCGGCTACGATGTGGCCCTACTAAAAATCAAGGGCCGCTATACCGGCCCCGTGGCCCGCATCGCCTTACCGGAGGACGACCCGGAGGATGGTTTGCGCAGCCTGGTGATGATTGCGGGTTTCGGGCGGACGTCTGACGATCCCGATAAGCTCGATTTGTACAATTCGGGCAGCCGCAAAGTGCTCGCACCTTCGCTGAAGCTACTCGAGACGTCGGTGCCGACTATCCCAAATGCGCGATGCGGGGCCCAGGTCAAGAACCATGGCTACAGGATTCGGGACAACCAACTCTGCGCTGCTGACGAGAGCGTTTCCGGGCGCGACACCTGCCAGGGCGACAGTGGCGGGCCCCTGGTCACCTTCGATCGGAACGATTGCCCATACGTGGTCGGCATCACCAGCTGGGGCATCGGATGCGCCAAACGGGGCAACTCGGGCGTCTACACGCGCGTCTCCAGTTTCACTGAGTGGATCATCAATTCGCACGGGATAGAGGTGCTCCGGGTGAAGCCAAGCGAGCGTATCGATTGGCGAGGGCGTGAGACTGCCAGGCGGGCAGCCCGGCAGCTGAAATCGGGGGGCGGCCTTGAGTTCTCGATCTGCCCCAGCGGGCAGGTCCTGTCCTGCAAGGGGCCTGTCAGACAGAAGCTGTCGAAGGGCGATCGCCACTTGGCGATGAGGCTGAAAAGCGATACCGAGGGGAAAATCATCGTATTCGTGCTCTATCCCGACGGTCGGCTCGAACAGCTCTTGCCGCGCAACAGGGGTTCTGCACTCGAGCCAAGCACGCTGTCGAAAGGCACGCCGTTTATCCTGCCTCGCCCGGATTCAGGGGCGACGACCGGCTTTCCGGTCGATTGGACCTGGACTGACTCGCTTGTTATTGCAGTGCGGCTGCCCGCCAGCACGGGCAACTCTGCCATATTGGCGGCCGAGAGCGAAGTGGCGGCGACCGGATTGGCTGGTGAAACTGGGAGGTGGCGCGCGGCGAACAGCGAGCGCTACATCAAGGCGATCGCGGGGGCGATCAGCGCGGCGGGTCGGGAGGCGGGAGTCGCGGTCATCAAGCTGGAGCTGGACGCCGAGCACTCCTCCTCACCGTGATCCAACTGACCTAGCGGTTGGCGAGCGCGTCCTTGACCTCAGTGTCAGACAACACGCGAAGGACGCGGAAGCCGAGTGTCGGGCGGCGGTGGTCCTGCGCGAAGCTCGTGCGTTTGGCAAGGCGCATAGCTGAGGGCGCACTCCGCCACGAGCCACCGCGAGCAACACGCGCACATCGCTCGGACCCGTTGTTTGCTCCGCCGTCGGCTTTGACCGCGCTGTGCTTCTCCTCCCAGCAATCGGCTACCCACTCCCACACGTTGCCGTGTACATCATACAGGCCAAAGGCGTTGGGTCGGTACGACTTCACTTGTGCGGTATCGCGCGCTCGGCCGTCGTTGCAGCGGCTGTTGACCCAGGCGAGCGCGCCAAGGCTCTGGTCTGCACCATTGCCGTACCGACAGAGCTTGCTCTCGTCCGCATCCAGAACTGAGACAACGAACCGTCCGGTGGCTCCGGCGCGCGCGGCATACTCCCACTCGGCCTCGGTCGGCAAGCGATAATAACCGCGCTTGTCAGGAGCGCCCTTTGCGTCGCGGCCGAGTTTGCCGTTGAGCCACTCGAGAAACCGGCCAGCCTCTTCCCATGAAACACCTGTAACGGGCTTGCCGCTCCCCTGCAGTTCGCAAGCGTCCGCACCTCGCGGACAGGGCTTGCCGCCGTCGGTCAGGAAGGCACGGAACTGCCCGCGCGTGACCTCACTCTCACCAATGGCAAACGGCCGGCCGATCTTAACTTCCATGCGAGCATCATCGCGGGAGCTGACTGTGCTGTCCTCGTTGCGGTCGCGCCCAAGTTCGTCGGTGGGCGAGCCGATATGGAAATCACCCGACGGCACCACGACCACGGGCGGACATGCCTCGCATTCCAGGATGGTGCTGCCAACCGTGTACTTCCCCCCCGGCACATCCAGCATCCCCTGCTCGACATTTTCGTGCCGATCCTCAACGATGTCGCCTCGAATAGTGAGGCCCTGCGTCAGTTCGTCGAAATACGCGGGCGTTTGCGGCCGCTGTGGCTTCTTCTTGGCTACTTCGCTGTGCACCTGCCAGCGCACCAATCTTGCAACCCTGTGCAAGCTGTACTCCCGCTTGCGCAATAGCTCCAGCAGATGGTCTGTGTAGACTGAGAGGCCGGGGGGCTGGCCCGGGTCGGATGTTTCCTTGAGCGAGGTGTGGGCTACCTGCCCTGCGCTGGCGGCGTAGAACACGAAAATGCCCGGGGGCGGCGCGACAGGGATTGCGGGCGGCTTTTCTACGTTGGCGCTCTTGAGCTCCTCGCGTTTGCCAGTGGAGGCCCTGCAGGCATCGATGATGAAGATGCCATGGACGCGAACACGATTGCCGCTGAGCTTTTGCTGCCGCTCGCGGAACTGCCGGAACAGCTGCCTCATGCTGAGGCCGTCGCGCAGGACGAGGGCGTCCACCGCCCTATCCGACAGATCAATGGGGAGCAGTAGGCTGTCGCCATCGATTTCGACGCCATGGCCCGAGAAGTAGAAGAGGACGATGGCATCATCGTTAAGTTCGTCCAAACGTTTCAAAAGCTTGGCCCATTCTTCCCTGAGATCGGCAGCACGCTGGTCTAGCTTGAATTCGACGTGGTGGTACCCCGCGCCGTTGCGAAGAAACTCTGCGATGGCCTTGCCGTCGTCAGCGGACGACAGGAGCCTTTCAAGTCCCTTCTCATAGTTGCTGTTGGCTATGACCAGCGCATGGCGCTCCAGCGCCTCGGAAGGGTGGGTGCGGAGCAAGGCGATTGCAATCAATATCGCACAAGTGAAAATGCGCAACCGTACCATCATCTCAGTATCTACCCATGCCAGCGACCGGAGGCACGAAATGCTTGCAGCAGCTTGTTACGCTGTCAATCGCATGGTCAGTGCGTGAGCTGTTTATTGGTGCTAGGTATCGCAGCGGCGTCGACGAAGATCTGCCGTCCAGATTCCCTCAACGGCCGGGGAGTAGTTTGCGCGATGATTTCCGCAGTCGTCCATCAGTCGCACACCACCATCGCATCAAGGGCGATAGACCTTATCGGAAGGCACGACCCGAATTGCGACCATTTGCTTGAGCTCGATCGGCACGCGGAGCAACTGAGGTCGGCCGCGCCCACACTGGCTGCAATTCTCAAGCGTGATGAAACGGTTATGAGAATTCAATCAGAATACGCCGAGCTCAACGCAAAGGCGCAGAAGGCCCGCCGGCAGTTCGAGTTCACTGTGATGATGCTGAGCCTGATGGGAGTAGCCGCCGCGCTCCTTTCGATCTTCCTCGTTCTGGTGCCGCCGGAAATACCCGCCCTCCTGCGCTGGGGCCTTTCGCTGCTAGCAGCGCTCTTGGTCATGGTAGCGCTATCCCTCACGTCGGCCAGGTTTGAGGTCGGCAGGAGGGCGCGCTGGCTGCAGTCAAAGACGGGCGGGGCACTCTCATGGGTGGCGTGGCTCGCGGTACTCGCTGCGCTGACCTACTTGACCCATGGCTTTGTCGTCCCCGACGATCTGACCGAGCACGCTCAGACACTGCAGTTGTTGGCGGTCGCGGCGTTGGGTTTAACGCTCTTGGGTGCCGATGCCGCCACTGGTGGGACCACGCGTCGGCTGGTGTACTCCCTCACGAGGCGGCTTCCCTGGCCCTCCGGCGCCGCTCGCATCAGCGCTATAGACAGCTTGTCGCTTCATCAACGCTGGTATGAACTGCGTGGCAGGGCCGAAGCGCGTCGGCGCTCGCTGTTCATGGCCATTCTTGACGCCGCACCACCCGCGGACGTCTTCGATTCGGGGGCCCCTCACGCCCCGTCGCTCCTTGCGCAGAAGCTTGAGTATTTCCGCCGTTATCAGATCGAAGTACAGCAAAGCTACTACCGGGAGGCGAGCGAACGCAACAAGAGGCGCGCGCTCTGGGCTGATCGACTGCGGTTAGCCGCCTTCTTGGCATTTGTTTCAATGGGGACGGTGTTCTTGATCACATCGCTCGGAAGCCGTGCCGAGCAAGGGAGTTCCTTCGTAGGCCCCGATCGATGGACGGCCTTCCTCGTGAGAGCATCGATGGAGGGCGCCGACGACATTGCTATTCTGCTCGCGCTGGCCGCCCTGGGAACCTATGCCGTGCTGCAATTTCGAACACTAGCCCTACGCGATCGCCTGAACCATGCTCGCTTTGGAAATGCGCTGGCTGCTCTGCGTCAAGCCACCAGTGTGGAGCCCGAAAAGGCGGATTTGAGACTCCTCCAATATCCGCTCAACCATGCCAGACTTGCGGCGGCAGAGAATAGGCCCGACGGTGTCCGCCACCTCTTCAGCGAGGTCAACCGCCTGCTCGGCGCCGAAGTTGGGGATTGGAACTGCATGACACCTTACGCGATCACGATCGTCGGCTCCGCGGCTAGGCTGCGCTCGGCGGAGCCACTCGACGCCGAGAAAGATTTCGAGCGCATCGCGCTTCACTTGGAGGACTTCAATTGCAGACTAATGCGAGCGCGAAAGGTATCGTTCGTCGCAGCGCGTGAGGCGACGGGGCCCGAGCGTATAGAGACCCGGTTTGAAGGAAAGGAAGCCGAGAACACTGCCCAGGTTGGCGATTGGGTCGTGACCAACATGGATCGCGAGCGCCGGATCATCCGCGACAGCCAAGGGCGGGAGAACACCTACGTGGTCCGCAAGGAACGATTCTCTGAGCTCTACGTGAAAGACGCCGGTGCGACCGAGTTCGGTGTGGTCTTCAAGGCGGTCGGCAACGCAGTTGACGTGATCCATCTGGCTGGAGGGTTCGACATCGTGGCGCCATGGGGTGAGCGCCAGCAGGCCGCCACAGGCTATCTGATCCGCAACGGCCAGGACGTCTACGGCATACACGCCGGTGCGTTCGATCAGACCTACGAAATCGTCTCGTAGCCCGGAGGATGAGGACCTCGATGGCGCAGATCGAGGCTGCGCGTACTGATCCCGACCGCGTTGCCGGATCCTGAAGAACGAGTGCCGAGGGACCCGTCCAGCTGCCCTCCGCCGCACCCCACAGACCAATGGCAAGGCAGAGCGCTTCATCCAGACCGCGCTCAGGGAGTGGGCTTACGCCACGCTTTCGAGCATTCCGAGCAACGCCGCCAAGCGCTCCTACCTGCGCCGCGGTTGAACACCCGGCATCGTACGTGGCGCTGCCGGGAACGGGCGTCCGATTTTCCGACAACCATTGTTCATGCCCGGCTACCGGGGTAGTCTGAAGGGATCCGGGAATCTACTTGGGGAACGTCGGTCGCAGGCCGATTAGAGGCTCTGGAGGGAGGGGCAAGTGGTAAGCTCAGATCTTATCGCATTGATTTCCATTGCCTTCCTAGCTGTAGTTGCAGTTGGAGCGAGCGTCCTGATTGGGCGGCGGCTGAGCAGTACGACGCAAGCGATCCTGGCGGGTTTGTCAATTGCCGTCGCTGCCCACTTCATATTGATGGTTTTCTATTCTGCGCTTGCCGTCGTCAGCTTTGACGGCTTGTGCCGCCCGTTTCTCCAGGCACCTCATCGCTGCAATATTTTCGAGCACCTTTCACTAGTGCTCGAGGTGATTGCTGTCGGGACTTCGCCCATAATCCCGGTTCTGTTCGTGGTCACGACGATTGCCGGTCTGGTTGCAATGCGGTTTGGAGCCGGCAGTACGGCAGCAGGTGACCATAACGTTCAGATTTAGAACAAGAGTTCGCTATGCATGACGTCTTCATCAGCTACTCGAGACGAGATCGCAGCCGCGCTCAGGCTGTGGCGCGGCTGTTACAGAGCGAGAAGATCACGGTCTGGTGGGATGAGGCGATTCCGCCGGGAAAGGACTATCAGGAAAACATTCAGGAGCGGCTCGACAGCGCGAAATGCATTATCGTGCTTTGGTCG